>Ga0208297_1000499_pt1 | contig 75209 bp, 57 predicted proteins | sample LMS_cellobiose_e_FD_187367 | JGI IMG/M metagenome (GOLD analysis project Ga0208297, IMG submission 187367) | Rumen-fistulated moose microbial communities from Alaska, USA - LMS_cellobiose_enrichment (SPAdes) (version 2) | ecosystem: Host-associated > Mammals > Digestive system > Stomach > Rumen...
TATACATCATCCATAAAAATGAAGGTTTAATCCATGTCATTCTTTCCATTTTAAAATAAGATCCAAATGTACCTAGACTTATAGCTTCATCCGCAATTTTATTGTTGTATGCCTGGTAAACTCTGATGTTTTCCTCGTCAAATTGCGCAAGTATTTTTTTATCTTCTAAATTTTTTGAAGTCATAATTTTCTCCATTTATCAAGAATAACTGGTCATCAGATATAGAGCATAACCTCTTCACTGATGACCAGGATTTGCTTAAATATTACGATTTAACTGATTGATAGCATTTTCTTTAATAATTTCATTTTCTGACTGAGCAAGTAATTTTAATTTATCTTTAGATTCTGGTGTATTTATATCTCCCAAAGCCCAAATACATTTTACAGCTAATGCAAACGCTTCATCATATTCTAAATATTCAAATTGTGTTAGGGCTGCATTATATAAGCAAACTATAGTTTTCGGAGATTTAATTTTTTGAAAAATTATAGCTATGTTTTCATGTTGAAAATTCCAAGTTTCATTCATAAGCTTGCATAGAACATCTACATAATCTTCAACAAATAATTCAAAAATTGCTATCAATAGATATTCCACATCATTAGCTTCATTCTGAAGTAATACCACCTCAAGAAGCTCCCGTATATAACCTGGATTTTCAGTAAATATCAACCGTAAAGCTTTTAGCGAAAACTTCTGGTGTTACAGTACTTGTCATTAATTTGTGTAACAATTTTCTTTCTTTATTAGTCATTTAATCATTTCCCATTATTATCATTGATATAGTCTCTTAGCTCTTTTCTTGCCTCTGCTCGTTTTTTATATTCACCTATTAATTCAATCCATTCATCATATTATGAATCCGAATATACAATTTTACCATTGGCATAGAAGTAGCTGAATAGGGCATCGTATTGATTTTAATTAAGCTGTAATGCTTTTCTTTATTTCCATAACCTTCCCCATTTATGAAATTATCCAAAGCACTAGTAATTCCTTTTTTATCTACTTTAAATACTTGTTAAACATATTGGGGTCCCCTGAAATTTGCTCAAGTATACCAACTTGTTTCATAATACCATCCAGGAGAAATTTCATCATATGAATCGTTTAACGAATCTTCCCTATCCTCATTATATATTATGGATTCGGCACACCAAGCTTCATTTTCTAAAAAAATTATAATACTTTTGCTTCCATCTTTATTTTCATATAAGTCAATTCTTTCACATTTAACTAATGTATATATATTATTATATAAAGTGTATTCATCCTCCTCAATCTTTTCTTCTTTCTCATTAGCAGTAAATTTTATTTTCCCATCAGAGAAATAAATATGAATTTCTTCCTCTCTTTTATATAAACTATTAACTAAAGTATCAAATATTTCTTTATTTGCTTTAAAGTTTATAATTCTTTCTTCCTTATCTTTTTCATATTCTTTGACCATTTTATCTTTTTTCCAATCTGGATAAATCTTGATTAAAGCAAATAGTGTTAAACTACATATTAACATTGCTATAAATAAAATATATTTTTTCATCGATTTCATTCTACCCTTCAAATTATCTATTCCTCCAATCCCATAATAACTATTTTTCCCAATATTGCCATTTATTCGTTTTATATGCATTTAGTGCTTTCTCAATATCCAGATTAGTTGCTTTCCTATCCTCTCTTTTAATTGCATTGCGATCACCAAACTCATCACACATAATTGAATCTATATCTTTTGTTTCAGTATCTTTATAACCATCTTTAATGCCAAGAACATGTCCAAACTCATGTGCGATAACTATATCAAAGTCATCTGAATTGTATGTATTCTCTGGATGATTACCCGTATCATCATACCCGGCATACATAGTTATTGTTCCAGGATCAGATTTAGTCCATGAACCATCCTCCCAAAAGAGAAATTTACCATGTGGATCAGAGTTAGAAACACCTGCATAATTTACGAAATCTATTGTTGATGACTCTTGCTTTTTAGAAACATTATGTTTTCTTCCGTCATTAAGTACTACAACTGACGTAACAACCTCAACATCATGACCATTTACAGTATACTGACCAGACCATTTTTCCTCAATTGACTCTTCCATCTTTTCTGCATAGGTTATAGTAGTACCAGGAAAATTGCTATTAGCATCTACTCCATTAATATTAACATACCAAGTTATATGAACTGTATTCTCATCAATTTCAATTTTTAGAGGGTCAGATGATTTAGGTTTTTTTAAATTATATGCTTCCTCGAGAGCGCCACCTCCTGCCTTTAGCATTGGAATAATCTTGTTTGATTTTGATTGATCACTATTTTTAGGTGTTGTTGATGACTTTCCCTTTCCTCCACCAGGTGTAGGAACCGGGACTGCTGCTGTATTTGAATACCCTCTTTCATTATTAAGTAGTAGTCTGACTCCATTTTCTACTTGCTTCCTATTAACTGCCAAAAAAGTCTCTTGAGTAGTAAATACCGGCGTGCCTTTAATAACAGTTTGATTTATATCACCTTTAGTTGCTTTTTGCACATTACTTAAGTTGTTTAAGATACTACCATATGCTTTCGTTAACAGTTGTGCCGTAGTCTCTTTAATATCACTAGTCTTAGTTTTAGAAACTATACCAGTTACTGGTGTTGAGGTACTGATCGCAGCTGTCTGGGCATCCTTTTCGGCTGACCCAGCCTTTGATACCGCTATTAACTGAGTTCCAACGATGCCGACTGATTTAAGCAAAGTATCGTTTATAACCTGTTTTGCAGCAGTCACTGTTTTGGTGATTGTTTCTGCTTTTGTGGCAGTTGCCGCTTTTGTGGTAGATACTATTTTTGAAGCAATTCCCTTGATTGCTCCTACCACTACTGTACTTAGAGCAGCTTTCGTTACAGCCGCATACCCAGTCGGATCTATATATTGAATTGGGTCATTATGCGCATAAGTATATCTGTTAAGGCTCAGTGGATTATTATCTTCTCCCCAGTAGCTGTCTTCTGATATAAACCTTCCAATATACGGGTTATAATATCTAGCTCTCAGATAATATAGCCCGGTCTCAGAATCATAGAACTCTCCTGCGTACCTTATGGCACATTCTGCTGTCTCAACCGTTAAGGTAGGATTTCCCCAGATATCATAATCATAGTTATTTAGCACTTCTCCGTCTTCATCTACGGTCTGTACCACATCTCCATGGCCATTGAACAGGAAATAGGAGGTCTTATTACCTGCACTTATGCTTGCAATGTAGTTAATTCCTTTTACATACCTGGTTTTTAACTTATCATTTCCATCTGTCTCAAGTATGACATTCTGCCTGTCGTAAAGGTAATTGGTAACTATGGCTTTATATCCATTGGTTGATTTCTTAACAGTTTTGCTTACTCTTAAATTGTCACCATTGTAGATAAAGGTTGATTCAGACCTTACCCCTGCTGATATACGCTCCACCTTTATAAGTCTGCCAAAGCCGTCAAAGGTATTATTTACGCGGTCTATCAGGGAATCTGCCTCATTCTCCATGTTATCGGCATAAACAGCTCCCTTTGTGGACTGTCTCAGCTTAATTGAATGAGGATGGGTCCAGCTTGCCGTATTGCTCAGCTCATTGCCATTGGCATCATAGTAGTAATTAACCGTCTTGCGAAGTACTTCTTTATCAGAATTGTCATACATCCGTTCCACTAGCTTAATTAATTTACCTGCATTGGAATAGGTGTAATCTGTCTTCTTTAAGAGGTATTGTACATCATTACCGGTTGCATCGTCAATAAATCCCGAAGGCTGCAAGGATTTGTAGGTTTCGTTGACCGCGATACGGTTTCCTGCACCATCATAGGCATAAATATCGATTTTACCCGGACCATCGACCTTTAGGATTCTTCCGGCTTTATCATAGGTATAATTTGTAGTTCCATAACTATCCGTTTTCGTTATCTGTCTGCCTGCAGCATCATAGGTATAAAGATAGCGTGATATTTCTTCTCCGCCAGCCTTTTTATTAACCAGGCTTATGACTTCATTGTCTTTATTATATTTATATACTTCTTTAACTCCACTGCTATAAGCTAAGGATGACCTGTTACCATTTTCATCATATTGGTAGGTAAGTTTTCCTCCGTCAAAGGTCACTGTTTCCATACGGCTTGCTTTATCATAAGTGTAGGCGGTGGTATTTCCTGCGCTATCGGTTACTTTTAAGATATTACCTATCTGATCATAGCTATATCTTAACTGTGTATGTCCGGTTTTACTTACCTCTGTCAGTCTGTTATTGGTATCATAAGTATAAGCAGTGTCACCGCTTGCGTCTGACATTCCCGTCTTGTTGCCTGTGCTGTCATAGCTGTAGGTTATTTTATCTCCGGTTTCCACCACTTCCTTTTCAAGAAGGAGCTTTCTGCTGTCATATACAAAGCTTGTGTGGTATCCGTTCTTATCAGTCTTATTTACCAGATTTCCTTCAAGGTCATACTGATAAAGTATGGATATCTCGTCTGCATCTTTCACAGATCTTAGCTTACCAAAAGCACCATAGACATAAGAAGTTGTCTTACCCCTTCCGTCTGTCATATACAGCTTATTACCTGATAAATCATAGGTGTAGGTTGTTTTTATGCCATTTGCATCAATAACCTTTAATAATCTGCCCACACTATCATACTCATAAGCGGTAGAATTCCCTAGTCCGTCTATGGCTTTGGTTTTCTCGCCGTAATGGTTGTACTCGAACTTCGCTTCATTTCCTTCACGGCTGGTTGACTTCACAAGCCTTCCTGCCATATCATAGCTGTAAAACTCTGCATTACCCTTTGCGTCAGTATCCTTCACCATATTTCCATTGGCATCATATTCTCTGGTACTAATTACAATGCCAAAGGGATCTGTGGTAGTCTTTAGTCTGTTCAGTTTATCATAGCTGTAGGTTAGGGTACTGTTCTTCGCATTGGTCTCTTCGATTTTATTGCCGGCAAGATCATAATCATAAGTGAATATATATCCTGTGGCATCACTGAAGGTCTTCAACCTATTCATGCTGTCATAGGTATACTCTTTTTCGAAGCCCCGCTCATTCACCTCGCTGGTTCTGTTCCCATTGGCATCATACTGATAACTTACAAGTATAATACCATCTTCTACAGATTTAGAGGTTGTCAGTACCCTGTTCATAGGATCATAGGTAAAAGAAGTTACATTCCCTGAAGGACTTATTTCCTTGGTCTTGTTTCCTAATAAATCGTACTCCATGGTGGTGATAAGTCTTACCTTATCCTCCTCACTGTCTATAAGCGACTTGGAATTAGGCAGGCTATCAAATTCGTATATATCTTCCTTATCCGCCAGAACTATTTTCACTACCTGGCGGTTCATATCGTCATATACATATTCTTCTGCATCGAAGACAGAATTACCCTCGGCATCTTTTGCTTTCAACTTTTCAAGCTTTATAAGATTTCCATTCAGGTCGTAGCTGTTAATCGTTTTTGCTCCGCTGTCGTTGGTTATGGTATTTATGAGATTATTATCATAATATGTATAATTGGTAGTCCTTATAGCGGTCTTGTCCTTCGTTCCTGTTCGCACGAAGGATTTCAGATTGCCTGCTTCGTCGTAGTAATATTTTTCTCTGGCATAAATTACTGTGCCGCTGCTGTCTTTACTTAAGGGCAGTCTTTTCTCAATTACACGATTGCAAGCATCATAAAGGATGGTGGTCATACCCCCATTCTTATCTTTTTGTATTACCGGGTTACCATTCAGGTCATATTTATATTCTACCTGATTATCATAGGAATCCTTTTCAGATCTGGGGCTGCCAAAGGCACTATAGGCATAGGTAGTTTCATTCCCTCTCTGATCCTTTACTTCTGTTTTTCTCCCCAGTAAGTCATAAAGATATGCTATAACTCCGCCATCAGAAGCTGTTGTCTTTGACAGTGTTCCGTCTGCATTATATTCATAGCTTGTAATATTACCCCTCTTATCTGTCTGTTTGATGGTATTATCCAGCACATTGTATACATAGGAGGATTGATTCCCCAACGGGTCTTCTTCAGTCGTTACACGTCCCAATGCATCATAGGTATAGATTGTTCCTTTGGAGGTATTTACATTACCGTTATAACGTATACCGTCGATCATTTTTTGGACATTTCCATTTTTATCATAGGAAACGACCTGAAGCAAACTGCCCTCCGGAGACTTGGTAGTTATACGCCTATTCATACTGTCATAGGTGTAGGAGGTTCCCTTCATAGTTACCGCCAGTGCATCGGTATCTTTCTCTGCCTGATAATTATTTGGTGAAATCTCTTTGATAAGGTTGCCCATATTGTCATAAAGGTAGCGGGTAACTGCAACTCCTTCCCCTGCCGCCGGAGCTTTTTTACGAATCAGACGATTTAAATCGTCATATTCATATAGGGTAGTAATCCCTCTGGCATTTCTTTCTTCTGTCAGATTTCCGTTTAAATCATAGGTGTATAGAATAGTATTTCCAAGTGGATCTGTCTTTTCAATTACTCTTCCGTCCAGGTCATACTGATAGCTGGTCAGGTTACCGTTAGCATCTTTTGTACTGGTGATTCTACCGTTGCTGTCATACTCATTTTCAGTCTTTGCTTTTATTCTTGCAGCATATTTTCCTTCTCCTAGACTGGCTTCACCAATAAGATTCATATCCAAGTCAGTGGTTTCAACCAAAACAGCCGAGCTGATAACCCTTGACTCAATATCATAGGCGTATTCAGTGGCATCATAATATCCTTCTGATACCTTCTGTTCCTTTAGAATCAGATTTCCAATCCGATCGTAGCTCATAAGGGTTTCCCGACCCTTAGGCCCGGAAGTACGTATCAGCCTTCCAAGCTTATCATAAGCATAACTTATAAGGTCACCCATGGAGGTCTTAACACTTTGACCACCGGCAACGGGTTCCTTTACATCCCAGGTTTCACTGTTGAGCATATTATTTGATTTATCATAAGTGTACTGGGTCTGCTTATAATACCGGAAACTATTGTCAGAACTTATGAATACCTTCTCAAACAGTACATTTCCCGAAGGGTCATACTCGAAATACCTTGAATTACCGGCTTTATCTGTACTCTGAATCTTCTGTCCCTTCCCATCATAAACAAAAGTCTCGGTAGTTCCATCGGGATATTCCGTAAGGTAAGGATTTCCGAATACATTATTATAAATATTCGTTTTATGGCCCGCTCTGTCAGTCTTAGTGATCTCTGCTTTGCCGGTAAGATCATAATCATAAACTTCACTGACACCATCCGGATAAACCTTATTCTTTACACTTCCATTCAGATAATAGGAATAGGACGTAGTACTTCCCATCCCGTCTTTCTCTGATGTACGATTACCGGAGCCGTCATAAGTATATTCTTTTGTAATCATCAAAGGCGAAATAGACTTTATCACTCGGTTTGATGCATCATACTCATATAGAGTGGCCTTAGAAGCTGCAGGATTGGCTTCGTTATATCCCTCTCCGTCAACATTTTTTATAATATTTCCTCTGCCGTCATATTCAGTATAGGCAGTAACAGTCCTGTCTGTACCATCAACGATTATGGTTCTGATAAGGCGGTTTATGGCATCATATTCGTATTCTTTACCCGGAGCTTCATCAATTGCCTGATTGTAGTATCTGGCATCAACTACTTTTATACGGTTATTGTTGGCATCATATACATATCTTGTAGTATAGCCATAGGGATCTGCTTCCTCTGTGAGATTTCCCAGACCATCGTAGGTATATAAGGTGGAAATGTTCTGCTCACTTCCGTTTACCGTGCGGGTAACAGTTTGCTTCACAACATTACCCTTCTTATCATACTCATAAGAGGTAGTTTTGGTGGTACCAGTAGTCGTATAAGGTTCTATTTTTGTTAGAACTCTGTTCCGATAATCATAGGTAAAGTTGACTGTATCCTTATCAGTACCATTATAAGTAGTCTCACTTAAGAGATTGCCTTCATAGTCAAAGGTATAAGTCTTTCGGTATTTTCCTTGTTCGGAAATACCTTTTTGAATAGCAGTACCCATCATTGATTTTACTTCTTCAACAACTTTATCATTAAAGTCATACTTATAGGACGCTTTGAGGTATTTTGTACCGGCATCATCTATGAAATCCATAACCTGCTGAACATTGCCGTTATTGTCATAGGTATAGAGAGTATGTCCTTTTCTTGCAGAATCCATCTGCTTATATTCATCTGAAACTTTGTTTCTTACGTTGTACTCGTTGCTTACTATAGAAGATATGCTGTCAGTTCCTCTTGTAACCTTTCCCTTTTGCACTCTTGTTACGTTATTCGCAGTATCATAAGAAAACTTCGTATAGTCATAATCCGATGAGCCTGATAAATACACTCTTTCTTCAGAAACTCTAAGTGCTGCATCATAGATACTTTGTGTGACACGACCACCAGGTTCTGTTGCCGTCAGCACCTTACCGGTATTGCTGTAGGTATATGCAGTTTTGCTATCTAATGCATCTGCTTTCTCTATGATTCTTCCAAGGTCATCATATACAAACTGAGTTTTTCCGCCTTTTGCATCTGTAACACTGGTTTGGCGTCCTTCATAATCATAAGCATAGGTAGTTACATAACTTACTGAGTTATCCTTTGCGGGAGAAACTTTTTCTTCTACAAGCCTGTCAAGAATATCATAGCTGTATTTCGTCTGATAGCCTTCTTCATCTGTAATAGTAAGGGTCTGCCACAGACCAGCCTCTGTAATGTAATTATACACTAAAGAAAGGCTTTCTTTACGGCTGGTATCTTTTTCATAATATTCCTTTTTAACAACCCTGTCTCCGCTGTCATAGGCAAATCTGGCGCTTTGACCGTTGGAATCAATGGTCTTTATCTTATTTCCTCTAAAGTCAAACTCATTTTTCTCTAAGGAATTCCATTTTTCTTTATCATAAACACTATAATTTGCTAGATTCCCCAATATATCATATTCATAAAGATATCTGTTTCCATTAGGGTCGATATATTCAATCCTGCTGTTTTCATTTACGGAATCAACATAGGAATACTTCTTGGTGGTTCCGTCAGCAAAGGTTTCTTTGATAAGTCTTTCAACAGAATCATACTCATATTCGGTTCTGTTGCCGTTACCATCCACTTCTGCTCTCTTATTTCCGGTATTAAAATAATAAGAATATTTTTGGGATACTTCAGTACCATCTACCCTTGTATATTGTTTTGTTAGAAAGGCACCTTTCTGGTCCACTCCATCGGCGTCCTTACCATACTCATAATTGGTTATATAATTGTTTTCCGATGAATGAAGTATTTTACGTGTCAGATTACCGTAACTATCATACACATACTCTGTGATAGCATTCTCACCGTTTCCACTGGTGTTTATTCTCTCCTCTTTTATGATATTTCCCTTGTCATCGGCTGTAAATCTTACCTGACTCAGATTTTTTTCATTCTGATGCCAGGTTTTTAGGACAAGGACATGATAACGCTGGTAATCATATGCATAGGTAACCGTATGGGGATCATTTTCCTTGACTGTCCCATCTGCATTCCTTACGGCCTCAGGCCCTGTATAATTAGTAAGATTTCCATATTCGTCGTATCTGAAATTCTCATATTTAACTACTGATTCACCCTGGGTAGTTCCTTTCATATTATAAAAGGTCTTTTTAGTCATGGCAGGAAGCTTCATCTCATCATGCTTTGTTACAGTGACAATTTTATGGTCACTGCCTGTTTCTTCCGTAAGAACTGCTTCATTTAAACCATTATAGGTATATTTCGTCTTAACAAGACCTGTATCGCTATCATTGGCATAGACAGCCTTCTCTGCAATATATTTGTAGGTATCCTGTAGATATGCCTTGTCTTCAGTGTATTCGGTAATTCCATACCCGTCAGCTTCATTGGTATAGGAATAGGCTGTATGATTTTTTGTATCACTAATAAGCTTATTCAGGAAATCAGTTTTAGAATTATCAAATCCTTTCTTTTGCAGCTCTTTCGTATCTACTATCTTACGGTACTGCATACTGCCAGAATTTCCATTAAGCTTTTTGGTATACATACTATATTCATATCTTTTTATACTGTTGGTCTTACAATAATCCACCTGTACAAGATTCTCATACTTGTTATAGGCACTATAGGTCTTACCATTCATATAGGTGAAGCCAAGCTCCGGCTGCTCATACCAGAAATGATATTTGGCTTTCCCATCCATATCATATACTCGTTGAAGCCTGGTTCTGATTACGCTGTTTTGGTTACTGACCAGTGCAGCTGTTTTATCATAGATTATTTTTTTCCCGTCCGGAAGATTAATTACTACCTGAAATTTCCCCTCCAGGTCCCCTGTATTCGTAGTATTGGGATTCTGGGAAGCCTTGTAGCTGTCAGTTCCTGAATAGGTCTCATTCTTTATGGGCCCCGGTTTGTAAGAATAATCCTCATTATAATTAATGGTTACAACCCTGCCCACTGTATCCGTTATTTTTGAAATTAGTTTCTTGGTTCTGATTGTTCCGTCGATGGAATAATTTTGCGTTTCGTATTCGAACTTTATGGTATTTCCATACCTGTCAACAATTCCAAGTACCCGGCCATCTTCGGAAAAGTAGGTTTTCTTTCCATCCTTCCCTGACATTACATATTTTGATGTTCCATCCGTCTGTCCGTTTGTATATTCGTTACTTTCCTGTACCGTTACATCCTTTACAGTCTGCCCGTCAGGCAGGTAAACGATCTTATCATCCTGCAGGTATGCCCTTAGCCTATAGACATCACCGCTCTCTGTATGTAAGAACATATAACTTGAGTTGTCTGTATTTTTCTTTACCTCTATTGCCGGAAAGGAAAATCTCATTCCTATACCGATATCGTATCTATCTTCATAAAAGGAGGTGGTATTGGCATCGGAAAAAACAGTGTCTACCCAGGCACCATTAGAATATTCCGTATTCATGTCCTTTACGTTAGATACCCCGCTCTTATATATTCTTTTTATTTCCAGATTGAGACCGTTACGCCCCGGCAGCATATAATCGGTTTGCTGAAGGGTCAAATCACCGCTCTGAGGGCTTATGAACTCCTCCTCTGCATTATTATTCAGATACACCGGTGACAGTTTTGTATTGTACTGTCCTGTGGGCCCTACCAGGTTATTCAGATTATCCTCCAGCGTTTCAGCAGCTACGAATTTACCAGGTAGAAATAGAATAGCTGTTACAATAAATAATATCTTTAAGATATGCTTTTTCATTCGTTTAACCCCGCTCCCAAGATTTAGTAGTATTTATGGGTGTAATAGCTGTCCAGCAGTTCTTCTACCCTTGTCCCCTCTTTTAATTCTTTCATGACTGTGTCAGCTTTCTTGCTTAATTTCATAGCTATAACATAACCCTTAACCACTACCTCTCTGTCCATTCCTGCATTGACATACTTATCTATCTGCTCCGGGGATACGGTTACCCTTGGAAGGACCTCATCTCCATTTAGGATATCAAGCCAGGCATTGATCTCCTTCCAGGACTCACCTAACATGCGCTTTTCCATGATTTCCTGCATGGTTTTACCGGATTTTTGTGACACTCTGTCAGCTAACATGATATCATCTGCTGTTATTGTAGAATCCTTCATTACTTCTTCTATGTAACCGGCTTCAAAGGATCTGGGAACGAATTCAGGATTTTCTTTGTTATATTTGCTAAATATATCTGTCCAGGATTTCCCCTCTTCCTTCTTTAGTACCAGTGTTTCAAGTTCCTCTAACCTTCCAAAATTGTCATTGAGAAAAGAATAGGCGGTAAGAATGTCCGGTAGATTATGACCTTCTATTAGTAACCTTTCTATTTCATCCGCATATTTTTCATGTACTTGCAGGGTTGCCAGAAGTTCCGAATAATTGGCAAGGTTGGTTTCGTAATCCTTATTATTTGAGGCCTTGATCAGCTCCTTGGTCTCACTGGATAAATTGATATTAACCCATTTTTCATCTCCTGTTGAATCGTTATATTGTCCAATAACAGCTGAAAACAATCCAATCCCCGCTGTTATAAGCAGCACAGTCATTGCAAAAAACGAAATTGTTAATCTTACTGGCTTTTTCATCCTTCTTCTCCTCACTATTTCAGCGGATTAATTTGTTGTATCTCTAATAGAATATCTTCTCCGGGATTTGCTGGAGTTACATCCCTGATTTCCGGAAGCGGCGAATCCGGTCCGTCCTCTACTGCCACGCCCCCGTTATCAGTTGGATTTATACTCGTATCTGCGTCTTCTATTACGGTATTATCTACATCCTTTTGCTGGATGGCTTTTATCATGCCGGTTTCAATATCTGACATGGTAAGAATTCTTTTATTGGCAGTCTCCATACTTTTATCCTTTTTCTTATCCAGATATGCCTCGCTGTCTGTTAGATACTCCTCTAAATTTAAATCCACCTGGAGTGAATATAGATATTCATCCATAACCTGTTCCATACTTCCAAAGGAAGCCTGCAATTTCAGCATTAATATAATTACTGTTTTAAGACTGAATTTTTCCTCAAGTACTGAATAAACTTCCAGGTCTTCATTTTCAGAAGTATTGATTTCATCTGCCACCGGTACCTTTTGTGTGTGCATTGTTATCTCTGTATCATTACTGCTTGTTATTTCCTGTAATTGAAACTGAACTCTTTCAGCAAGAAGACTTGCCTGTTGTATTTCTTTTGTGGTAAAACCAGCAGTAAGGAGCTGCTCTGCCTCTTCTTCCCCCAGAAGGTCTTCGGTTAAGAGCTCCTCCATTTTCACTCTGCCATCAAGGCTTCCGCCCTTGCCTTTTAAATAATCAAGAATCTCATTCCAAGACATACCATCATTCTTTAGAGCCAGTACCTTTTCTATTTCTACTCCTGTTGATGAGGAAATATCGGCTGCAATTTTTTTCTCATCTGAATCAGCTGCTATAAATGGTACCTGACCTGGGAAATTTATCAGAATTGGTACCATAGTAACCAGGACGCATACTGTCAATAGGACAGCTATGGCTTTTTTATGATTTAGCTTAGACTTTTTCATTTGCTCCTCCTTATTCAACCGTCAGGGAAAGACTTGAACTGCCTGTAAAATTTGCCCTAAAAACAATACTGGTAATTTCTCCCGACCAGGAGGTGCCTGGAAGGATACTCTCATTTACTGTAATCTCAATTCGTCCTGCCAGAAATTTAACGTTTAGATTGGTTCCTGGTATATTTCCCTCCTTCATTTTATCTGAGGCAGGTGTTCCTCTATATAAATCCGTTACTTCAAGTTCGCTGGGATCGTATTCCAGAACAAAGGTCTTATCACCAAAGTCCTGAACATTATCACCAAGTATGGAGAACTCAAATTCCTTACCTTTTATACATTTAGCAAAATAGGTGGGGCTGGTGGTACTTATTGTTACTGAAGGGCTCCATGCTGTCACTCCTGCTATATTCTTGGCGCGAACCCTGTAAGTATGAGATGTTCCCGGTTCCAGATCTATATGGTTATAGATGGAATCCGTCAGATTCTCTACAATTTCTCCGTCTATTTCAAGGTCATAACTTTCTGTTCCTTCCACTCTGGTCCACACCAGTTGAACCTGCTTGTCTCCCGGATAAGCTTCTATATTCACAGGAGCATCGGGAAGGGGAGGCAGGGTAGACAGGGAAAGGGTTGTGCACCATTGTTCCTGTCCGTTTCTGTCCGTTACCCTGATTCTGTAAGTATGATAGCTGTCAGGCTTAAGACCGGTATGATTATATATGGTATTCGTGCTGTTATCGTATATCTTTCCATCTACTTCAATATCATATTTACCTTCATAAGCCTTTGCATCCCAGGAAAGCATTATACTATTGGTTGTAACGACTGCGACAACATTGGTGAGTGAAACAGCATTACTATCAGCAGGTATGGTGGAAACTTTTATCTCCCTGCTCCACTCACTGATTCCACTAATATTTTTCGCCCTTACTCTATATGTATGGTTAGTTCCGGCACTTAAGTCTCCGTCCGCAAAGGCTTCATCTGTGACACTTTTAATAGATGAACCGTCAATTTCCACCTCATAACTTGCTGCATATGGAACCTTATACCAAGAGAGCGAAATTGAAGTTTTTCCTGAGGTAGCTAGAATGTTCGTTGGTGTTACCGGTTCCTCCGGCCATGTAGTTACATCTATTTTTTCACTCCAGTCACTTTCTCCGCCTCTGTTCACCGCTTTTATTTTATAAGTATGTCCTGATAAAGGCATTAAATCGTTATGTGTAAAGGTTGTATTTTTTCCATTATCTATTTTTATACCATCAACCATAATCCAATATGATTCTGCTCTCTCTGCAGATGGCCAGGATAGTTTTACGGAATATTTTGAAGCTTCTATTTTAATATTTTCTGGAACACTCGGCGGATCGGGTAATGTGGTTACTTTAAGGGCATCTGTCCAAGGACTCTCTCCTCCGACATTATAGGCACGTAACCTGAATGTATAAGCTGTATCGGGGGTGACACTGGAAAAAACATACTGCATCGTATTCCCATTTGGTATAGTAACTATTTGTGATCCATTGATTTCGACTTGATACCCAAAAGCGTCTGTTACCCAGTCCCAATCCAGTGTTACAAGCCTATTTGTAACAGTTCCTGCCTTAAAATTAACGGGAACTGCCGGCGGATCTATGATTGTATATTGGGAATAAGTTTGACTCCATCGCCCTGTACCGTTTGAGTTTACGGTTCGTACTCTGTAAGTATGCTCTGTTCCAGGTCGTAGACCTTCATGTATATAGGAAGTGCTCACACCTGTAGAAATTATGCTACCGCTATCAAGCTCCACTTCATAACTCGAAGCTCCGGCTACCGCGTTCCATGAGATCTTCATAGAATTACGTTCAGGATGTACAATCACATTTGAAGGCGGAATCGACAAAGTTCCATAGTTTACCTGATTACTTAAAGCAGTTTCAATATTTTCTGAATTCTTAGCTTTTACTTTTAATGTATATTGAATACCCGGCTGCAGACCTGTTAATTGTAACATTTTATTAGAAGCAGTCTGCCACTGTGCAGCTGGCATCTGGGGTGATACAATCTGGTACAAAGTACCGGCAGGATTATTATCCGTTAAGACGATATCTGCGGAATCCTCTGATATATTCTTTACAGTAATGGTTGGAGCTTGCGCTTTTGTATAAATGTTTCCTGAAGATATAGCAATATTTCCCACCTTGTCTTGTGCCTCAAATTTTACCGGGTAAAGGGTATTGGGAGTTAATGAGCCATATACAGCTGAGGTATTTGTTCCCCAAATTGATGACATACTACCTACAGAAAATCGATAAGGGGTTGTATCTAATCCAGACAGTGCGTCACCGGCACTTCCGGTAAGCACAATAGAGCTATCTGTGGATGAAAAAGAGACATTAGTTGATACAGGGACTGTTTTGTCTACAATTATGTTAATACTTCCTTGAACGGTATCCCTCGCATCAGAAACAGTAAATCTCAATGTATGATTTCCTTCACTTAAAGTAGCCGCATTAAATGTATTAAAGCTGACTATTTGAGGGGTCTTGGTATTCGTAATTGTCCTTACCTCTCTGGCAGATCCTTCTGCGTCTACAAATAGCTTACATGTCAGAGCATCTCCATCTGCATCAGTTACGGACAGCGTAGGAATAAAAGTATTTTTACTTCCTCCAAAAAAGCTTCCTGTCGAGGGTGACTTGATATCAAACTGCGGTATTGCTTGTATTTGTTTAAATATACTTGTCAGATTCGTTCCAAAACCACTGTATAAATCCAGGTACAGACCTCCTGTAGCATTAGACAACGCTGAAAACTGACTTTTGATATAATCTATTCCAACTGCTGTGAGAGTTATATCATAACTGTTTAAAAGGTTTTGAGTACCCGCTATAGTATTTCCTCTTGAACTGGTAACTACTTCATCACCAATGAGAACAAAATATTTGATGGCATCAACCTGAAAGATTGAGTTCCTGGCAGCATCCTCTATTGCATCTAATCCATTCTCTATACCACCATCAACATAAACACCATTAAGCCACTGTTTGAATACATTAACATCTGTTGTAAAACCATAATTACTTACGCCTTCTTCATATGTAATAAGACCAAGGCGATAACCAATTCCCTGATTTTGCAATGCAGTTGTGAAATTTCCTATTTCATTTCTTACACTATAAATACTGGATGACATACTCCCTGATCTATCAATGATAAATATGAGATCGATCTTATTCCCAGCATAAGCAGGTGATGATTGCATCCACGTTAATAAAAACATTAAACCCACAAAACAAATCATTTTAATTTTTTTCATCCTAACCTCCATGCCTCTATACGCTTTGAAGTATGTGCCGTGGATTTCACGGCACATACTTGTTAAGAAAAAATATTGCTAATCGATTTTATATGTAACACTGGAAGGTGTATTTGTTTTTGACAGAAACTTGATTACATTTACTTGTGTTTCGGCTGTATCAAGAAATCTGAAAATAATTCTACCCTCCTCAAACTCATCTATTACTATTCTTTTTCCCTCTATTATTCCGGTCTTTATGTCTGATTTTTGTGTGGCTCCGCATAAATCTAATACTTCAAGTTCTTTCGGGTTATAACTTACTATTACCCTAATTTCACTCAAGTCTTCTTTCGCAGGAGCTACTACTATGAAATTAAACATTGTATCCGCCGCTATATTTATGACAAGCTCCGGAACAGTATTATCAGTGAGAAGCTCGCTCCATTCACCTACTCCTTCCTGACCTCTGGCTCTTACGCGATAAGTATGCATTGTATTTGGTTGGAGCGCATTATGTAAGTATTTTTCATCTTTAATGTTTTCAGATATTTGGCCATCTACTTCAATATCATAACCAGTTGCACCCTCCACTACATCCCACGTTAATGTCATCTTTCTTGTTTGAGGTTCAGATTTTAAGTTTAATGGGATTCCTAAAGAAGTCTTAGCCTGGATGTATTCACTCCACTCTCCAACTGTCTTTAAGTTTTTAGCCCTAACTCTGTAGACATGTACACTTAAGGATACCAATCCACCATGTATATACATTGTTTCATTTCCATTACTAATGATATGTCCATCTATCTCTACATCATAGCCAGTTGCACCGTTGACTTCATCCCATGTCAAAGTAACACTTTTACTAGTAGTAGTAGCCTTTATGTTTCCTGGGATCCCCAGATTGCTTGGTGTAATGATTGCATTACTCCAGGCACTTAACTCCTGACCCCATTCTCCAGAAATCTCACCACTTTTAGCCCTCACTATATAAATGTGGGTAGAACCGGGCTCAAGACCTGAGTGGGTATAGGAAGTACTTGTACCATTATCAATAACTGTTCCATCCACCATTACATCATATCCAACAGCTCCTTGGACTTTATCCCATGCAATTGTTATGGAAGTTGCTGTTGTTGATGTTGACCTCAAATTGGCTGGTGTATCCAGTACCGTCGATTTTGTCACAACTTCGCTCCATTGTGACGCCCCCGCAGTATTTTTTGCCCTTACCCTGTATTTATGGGCAGAACCCGGCAACAAACCACTATGATTATAAAATGTGTTCATTCCGGTATTTATGATTAAACCATCAGCTTCAAGTTCATAACCCAGAGCACCGACAACTGGCTCCCAGGTTAAGGCTATTTCTCTACTTGTTGCACTCGCTGATATATTTGCCGGAACCCCCGTATAAGTTTTCCTGGTTATTTCTTCGCTCCATTGGCTGACATCAGAACCATTTTTAGCCCTTACTCTGTATGAATGTTCCGTATTTGGCTGATAATTTTCATGGGTGTAAGAAGTCAGGCTTCCATTGTTGCCTATTATCACTCCATCGACTTCAATATCATATCCTGACGTATTCTCTACTGCATCCCATGTAACTATGATTCCATCTTTGGTAACCCTTGCCTCCAGATTTGAAGGTACCGGCAATAAGGTCGATGCATAAATTATTTCGCTCCATGCACTTACCCCATCTGTCTTTTTAGCTCTGACTCGATAAAAGTGTTCCGTATAGGGAGATAACCCTGTATGTATATAGAAAGCGGAAGGAGTCGAAATTATTGCTTCTCCATCTATTTCTACATCATAACTTCCAGCTCCAGCCGCTGCATTCCAGTAAATCTTAATTTCATTATCAGTAGCTGTGTATTTCAAATTTGATGGCATAGAGGGAAGAGTCGATTTTGCAATAATAGAGCTCCATTTTCCGGTTCCGCTTGAATTTTTTGCTCTGACCCTATAAGTCTGTTGAAGATTAGAATCAAGACCAGTTTGTATAAAGGTTGTGTTTAAACCATTATCAACAGGAGCGCCTTGTACTTCTACATCATATCCGCTTGCACCAATAACCGGATCCCATGAAAGTTCTATGGAATTTCCCATACCAGAAGCAGATATGTTTTGCGGAATTTCTGGTAATGTCCAAATCCCAACAGGATCAGACCAGTCCCCGTCCATAATCGGATTAACCGCTCTTATTCTATATGTATGCATTGTCCCTGGAGCCAGATTATCCTGAACATATGAGCTATTCATTTCATTGTTCATTATTTCTCCGTCTACCTCTACCTGAAATCCTGTCGCTCCTTCAACTGGATCCCATGATAAATTTATTCCGTTTTCTGTTGCACTAGATACTATATTCTGAGGCACTCCAAACAAAAGCCCCTCACCCCAGACCAGCTTCCCTTTTATATATACACCTACCTTTGTCCATTCGATATAATCATTTGCATCAGAATTAAAGGAATAGTCATTCGTTTGTGTGTAATTGCTCCAATCCGTTTTTGCGAATCTTGTCTGTATTTCTTCAAAATCCCCTGCAATTAAGGAACCGCTCCCCTCCTTAAAGCCGAGCTCATAATAATAATCCACACCATTAGCAACAAAAGGTACTTTTACAAATGTCCCTGTCACATTTTCACTTCCGGCACTTGACCAGTCACACCAGAAATTTTGGTCTTTATCTCCATCACTTGTATAGTAGTACCTGATTGTAACATCCTCAAGATTAAAGGGTAGTGTTCCGGTATTATAAAGCTTAAACCATGGATGTATCGTGGTTGTAGATGCATTTCTATCGCTGTTGAACATCTTAACGCCGGCTGTTGTTATTTGCGGCATCAATACACTGGGTTCTTCACCCCAAACGACTTTTTCACCGAAATAAACAACCGCTTTACTCCAATCTTCGTAATTTGTGGAATTACTGTTGAAAGAGTAATCATCTGACTGCCTGTAATTATTCCAGTCCGTTCGCGCAAATCTGGTTTTTAGTTCAACATTGGAGCCAGCCTCCAATGTACCACTGCCGTTCACAAATTCTATTTCAACATAGGTATCTGCTCCCTGATAAAGGGGGGCATTTCGTATAATAGTGCCTTTCACATTTGCAGTACCCGCACTGGACCAATCGCACCAGAAATTCTGCGATATCTCACCACCTAGCATATAATAATACCTGATTTTTAAGTCTGAAAGATTTACAGGTTCATTTCCTTTGTTTATAAGCTTAAAGTTTGCGAATATCGTATTGCTGCTTTCGCTTCTCTCAACATTATACATCTGTAGCTGTATAGCAGCAGGTGAAACTGTCTGAACTGGTTCAACAGTGTTCTGATCTGTTTCCGCATTTTGTTCTTCCTGCCCATTTATAACAGGGTAAACCATACTCTCTGCAAAAGCATAGTTATATAAGTCTGTTACCTGTATTAACATAATCAAGCAGATTAATGCTGATAATTTTTTCATATAATTCTTCACTTTAGCCCACCTCCATATATTTCTCTTTTTAATACTTTTTACTTTTATAGCTGCAAACACCGGTTCAATTGCTATCTCTTATTCTCTTATCTCCTCCCATAGGTTCGTATTCTGTGCACTAATGTCATCAATTTTAAATAGAGAATTTCCTTTGACATTCCAGTAATAATCCCAAGAATCAGTTAGTCCTTACTGCTTTCGTGTATCTGAAGAATCCGTAGCTGCATGGATGCTACCGATCATGTACGCAAAAATGCCTGCATCGATATAAATCGACGCAGGCATAGTATTACCCCATAACACAAGGTAATCTTCGGTAACCTGGCTACCATACCCTCAGGGATTAGGCCCATGGCTTTGCGTCCGCAGCTTTCGCAGCGTTTGCCTTTATCGGTGCAATATTTGTATATAGTTAACTAAAACTTACCGTTTTATACTCATATTAACAATTGTGTCATATTATGTCAAAACAAATATTTTCTAAATTTGATTAATGGCATAGGCAATTAATCCTATAGACAATTTAGTTGTATGTTTTTAAGATTAACCTGTTTTTCTCTGCCATATAATTATGCACCGAAAATATAACTTAATGACATTATCAGCATTAAAAAACTGGCTAAAAATACTTAAGCCAGTTTTTAAAAACACAATATTTTCATATAAATAAACTCTCTCTACCGGCAGTCCTTCACAGCATTATAAAGAATTTCAAGCCCGCAATCCAGCTGTTCATCTGTCACTACCAGGGGACACAGGAAACGAATGACATTGGAATAGGTTCCTGCGCTTTCCACAATAAGCCCATGCTCTGCACAATAAATAACAATATCCGATACCAGCCTTGCATTGGGTGATTTACTCTTTTTATCCGTCACAAATTCTATACCGGTCATACATCCGACACCTCTTATATCCCCAATTTCTTCAAACTCCTCCTGCCACAAATGAAAGGCATCTTTCACTTTCGCAGCAATTTCCAAAGAACGGGCACACAGATTGTCTCTTTCTATAATTTCAATTACCTTTAAAGCCGAAGCACAGGCAAGTGCATTGCCACCATATGTCCCCCCGATTATGCCATTCTTTACTCCATCAAAAATCTCAGCGGAAGCAGTTATGGCACTTAGCGGCACCCCTCCTGCTATGGACTTGGCAGTGGCAATGATATCAGGTGCAGCTCCTGCCTCCTCCCAATAATTTGACACGAACATTTTTCCTGACCTGGCAAAACCAGTCTGGACCTCATCTGCTACCAGAAGAATCCCCTTCTCGTCACAGATTCTTCTCACGGCCTTAACCCATTCTATGGGTGCCGGAACAAATCCGCCTTCCCCCTGAACGGGTTCCACTACAATGGCAGCTATATGTTCAGCAGGTGAAGCTTCTTCAAATACCTTTATCAATTTCTCAATATAATAAGCTATAGCACCTTCCTCACTATATCCTTCCGGTCCACGGTACAGATAAGGGAATTCCGCCCTGTATATACCATCCGGAAATGGTCCAAGGCCTGATGCATAGGCTTTCTTTGCCGTCATGGTGGAAGCAAGCAAGGTCCTGCCGTGAAAAGCTCCTGAAAATACTATGACATTCGGTCTTCCCGTATAGGACTTTGCCACTTTCACTGCATTCTCTATGGCTTCTGCACCAGAATTTGCAAACATGGTCTTTCTTTTGGCAGATTTAACAGGAACGATTTCGTTCATCTTCTCGGCAAGTTTAATATAACCCTCATGAGTTACGATATTCATCATTGCATGAAAATATTTTTCCGACTGTTCTTTTACAGCCTCTATCAGCTCCGGATGGCTGTATCCGATATTTAATACTCCGACACCGCCTACCCAGTCTAGAAATATATTTCCATCCACATCCTCTAACATTGCCCCTTCCCCTCTGCTGATTACACAGGGATACACCGATTTAATGGCACCGGGCACTGCCTCACTTCTTCTCTCCAGTATGGCGCTGGCCTTGGGACCGGGCAGCGGGGTATTTATTTTAGGTAAAGCATCTTTTAACATATATTCCTCCTTTTCTGCGTTTTTTGCGCATGGTAAACAAACAGGGTTGTTTGCGTAATTCCCCGTTTTTGCCGTTATTTTTATTTATACTTACATGTAGTTACCCTATTTAGATTATACTGGATAGATTTTTTCAATTATCTATTAATCCTGGCTTCCTCTTTCCTTTAAACCCTCGTTTCCTATCCACTATAAAAAGGGTATTTTAAAAGGTTTCTATATCTGGAAGAGGTTAAAACTTTAATACAACTTATATATTAACACTCGATATAACCTCTTATCCCCTAACCGCTTAAACCTCTTACTTAACTTTTATTTATAATGCTTTTCTGAATATCTCTCTTATTTTCTCCGGTGTAAAGACTACGGGATGGTTAACGATACTTGGAGCAGATACCTTCAGACAGTTTTCAGTAAGCCAGTCCAGATCCTTTTCCTCCACTCCCATATCCCCAAGGGTTTCAGTAAGCTGCAGTTCTGATAAGAGCTGCTTTATAGCAGGTACAAAATCCTTTTCATTTCTGCCGCCAAGTATCCTGGATAACAGAAGGAATTTATCCGGTGCCCCCTGAATAGATTCTTCATACACATACGGCGCAAGTGCCGCTAGGCCCTTGCCATGCACGACATTTTTGAGTCCGCTTACCGGGTGTTCCATTCCGTGAAGAGCTGTTACCCCCGCTGTCCCTATAACCATTCCTCCAAAGGTACTGGCAAGGCATAATTGCTCCCAGCTGTCCAGATCTTCTGTATCCGCATAGAGTTTTTTAAGACTGCCTGCAGCAAGTCTTGCTCCTTCTAAGGCCATAATGTCCGTTAAGGGTTGTGAAATAGCAGAGATATAGGCATCCATGTTATGGCAGAGCGCATCAAAACCCACAGAAACCAGCGTTTTCTTTGGCATGGTCTTCATAAGTAAAGGATCGATAATGGAACAGGCAGGAACAATGGCACTGCAGCGCAAGGATTTCTTATCCAGCGTATCCGGGTTCGTCATAACGGCAAAGCCGTTGCCTTCGCTGCCTGTACCGCAGGTGGTGGGAACTGCAAGAACTGGAAGTGCCTTATTACTGACCTTTCTTCCGTAAATGTACTCATTTATATCACCACCGTTTACGGTTTGAAAGGCAATTCCTTTTGCTGCATCCAGGCTGCTGCCGCCACCAAGGGCAAGCACCATGTCACAGCCCTCAGAAATTGCATGTTCTGCGCCTTCATAAACAGTAGTGGTTAAAGGATTCGGGGTTACTTTATCAAATAAAGAAAAGGCTACTCCGCTTTTTCTTAATAATTCTTCTGTCTTCCCAAGTAAACCGGATTCCTTGGTGCTTCTTCCGCCGGTTACGATAAGTGCTCTTTTCCCAAGTGCTGCTGCCTTCTCTCCTATTAAGTCCGATTTTCCACGACCGAATACCAGATTGACTGGCAGATGATATTGAAATTCCATATTTAACTCCCATCTGTGTACTTTAACACGCGTACATAATCAGGGTGCGTGAAAGATATTTTCTTTCACGCTTACCCTCCTGCCATAAGTAAGCTTGTGGCAGTACCATAATTAGTCAATAAGCCGGAAGGAGCTTTATTCCTCTTAAAGATATAGAATTGTCATAAAATCATTCACTTTTATTCCTTGAAGAGGTAAAATCCCAAAACCTTTAAAGCAACTTATTTAAATTATCAGCGTGATATTCTTTTTTATTTGTTCTCGTAAGCAGAAGCAGTTTTCAGAACCAGGTTACAGAATCAGGTATCAGAAGCAGTCTCTCTCCTGGTTCTTATTTCGTATTTTCTGTTTTACCATTCTGCACATCTACATAATAATCTTCTGTTAATCCATAATCTTTTAATATGGTTAGCAGAGTGCCGTCTTCCTTCATCTCAATCAGGCACTTATTCACCTCATCTAAAAAGGCTTTATCTTCAAAACGTAAAGCTGCACCAATCTGTCCGCTGGCTTCTGCTTCGTAAGGAGCTAAGAGCTTTAATTTTAAGGAACTGTCGGCAGAAAGGGTATAACCTGCCACAATACCATCTGTTACCACAGCATCCACCTTACCCATGTTAACAGCAGTCATCAGGGTTGCCTGGTTATCATATGCTTCCAGTCCTGCTATTCTTCCTTCATCAAGCCATTTTTGGGCAGTTTCATAAAAAGTGGTTCCGGGCTGCGCTCCCACTTTTTTATCCTTCAGATCATCTTTGCCAGCGATAGCAGAATCAACAGGAATTACCACTGCTTCACCTTCCTGATACCACTTATCTGTAAAGGCTGCTACCTTAAGTCTTTCATCTTTCACATACATGGCATCTACCACCATATCGATATTATTGTTATTAAGCTCTACCAACAGGTTGGCAAAATCAACTACTTTCATCTGTATATCCGGGATTCCAAGCCGTTTGCAGATCTCACGAAGGATTTCAATATCAATACCCTCTAATTTTCCCGTCTCCACATCAGTATAGGAGAAGGGAGCATCGTTGGAGGAGCCTATTAAAATGTAGCCTTTCTCCTTGATCTTCTTTAACATATCAGATTCACCGGTGGAAGCCGTGTCTTCTCCACTGGCTGTCGTATCTTCTGCAGCGGTCTGGGTATTATTGTCCTTCTTACTGCAGCCTGTGAGTACGGTAAAAGTCAATAAAAGTGTTAACAACAGTGTGAAACCTTTTCTCAGATTCAATTTTTTCATCTTCTTTCCCTCTTTCTTTCAGCATATTTTCTATATTTATGGAGTTACCAAAACTAACGGACTCTTTTAAGCCGGCGTTCCACCACTCTGCTAAGTTGTGAGAGCGGAATACTCAATAACAGGTAAACGAAAGCCAGTATGGTGTATGCCTCTACTGTAAGGAAGGTCTGAGAAGCATAAGTCTTGGTGCGAAGGAGAAGCTCCTGTACCGTTATCATAGCTAACAGGGAGGTATCCTTAATGAGCATTACTAAGTAATTTCCGAATACCGGCACAGAATTTCTAAGGGCCGGCGGTATAATAAAATAAAACAATACTTTATTCTCGCTAAAGCCAAGAGCAAGGCCAGCCTCCCTCTGACCGGAATCAATGGCCAGAATGGCAGAACGTATAACCTCTGACATATAGCAGCCGTAATTAATGGCGAAACCTATAATACCGCAGGTGGCAGCTGCCAGCTGGATGTTGGTGTCTTTCCCGAACATGCCCATAACACCGTTTAACAGCGTCGGTACAACATAGTAGATATAGAAGAATTGAACCAGCAGAGGTGTTCCCCTTACCAGCTCAATGATTACTCCAAGGGTTCGGCTTAGTATCTTATTCCTGGAGATTCTTCCGATGGCAACTAACAGTGCAACAGCCAAAGCACAGGCAAACCCTGCCAGTGTTATATAAAGTACAATTCCTATTCCTCCCCAGAGGCTTGGCCCCAAGGTCTCAAAGGCCTGCTTAAAATGCAATTCCATTTTTACCTCCCTTCCGCCGGTTGGCGGGACAAATCTGATGTAAGAAGCTTCCCAGGAGCATCTCTGTGCTCTTTTATGGTTCTTTCAGAGTGTTTTAGATAATATTTCACTCTTGCCTCTTTATAGCACTCTGGCTAAAAAGGATCTGGTTCTCTCATTCTTTGGATGGGAAAAGATATCACTTGGTGCTCCTTCTTCTATCACATAACCGCCGTCCATAAAAATTACCCTGTCTGCCACATCTCTTGCAAAGCCCATTTCATGAGTTACCACTATCATGGTCATTCCTTCTCCTGCCAGTTGTTTCATAACCTCCAGAACATCACCTACCAGCTCCGGATCTAAAGCAGAGGTGGGTTCATCAAAAAGAAGAATCTCCGGTTTCATGGCTAGTGCCCTTGCAATGGCTACTCTTTGCTGCTGGCCTCCTGAGAGCGCTGCCGGATAGGTATCAGCTTTACTTTCCAATCCGACTTTTCTTAGAAGCTCCATAGCCTGCTCCTTTGCCTCTTTTACCGGTACTTTATTTAGTTTCATGGGAGCGTACATAACATTTTCCAGTGCTGTTTTTAACGGAAAGAGATTAAACCGCTGAAATACCATTCCCACCTGTTTTCTATAACCGGTAACTTTCTTTCCAAGACAGGTAATATCCTCTCCCAGATACAGGATTTCTCCCCCAGTGGGTTGTTCCAGCAGATTGATACACCGCAGCAAGGTGCTCTTGCCAGAGCCGGAGGGACCGATAATAACCACTACTTCTCCCTTGCTCACCGATACATTGACATCCCTTAATACCTCCAAATCAACAAAGCATTTGGATAGTTTCTTTATTTCAAGCATTTCCATAACATCATCTTCCTCTCTTAAACAGAAAGAGGCAATGGAGCTTTTGTATACAAAAGCTCCATTGCCTAAGTCAGATAGTCTTATTTCGTTGTATGTTTAAAGTATAAAATTATATATGGCATATATTTACCCTTAAACATTTATTCGTAAAATACGGATTGATTGATTATAAATTTTTGCTTATCATAAATTTCTGCTTGTTCACAAATTTACGCCTCATCACAATTTTCTGCTTCACACAAATTTTTGTTTGTTCCTAAATTTCTGTTGTTCATTAATTTCTGTTGTTCATTAATTTCTGTTGTTCATTAATTTCTGATTATTCTTTTAATGTTACAATTTGTTTATTACGCTAAATCACTTGACTCTTCATAATATCTATGTACTTTAGCTATTCTTACTGTTAACCAAATTGAATTTCTTCTGTATGATATCCGTTAAAATATCACAGGTGCCTTCCACTCCCAGCAGGCTGGAATCCAGCATTACATGTTTATAATCCTTATCCGCCATAGAATAACCGCAATAATATTTGTGATAGGATTCTCTGGCCTTATCTACAGAGGCAATCATTTTCCTGGCTTCATCAGGTTTCATATCCAGCCTCTCAACGCAATTGGCCAGCCTTGCTTCATAAGGGGCATAAATAAATACATTAATTATGTTCTTATGATCCTTTAAGATATGGTCAGCACATCTGCCTACGATAATACAGGACTCCCGTTCAGCAAGATCGATGATTATCTTTCTTTGTACGGCAAAGATGGAATCCTGTATATTGGTTGTTCCCATACCCAGAGGATAATTCATATTAAAGAAAGCTGATTTCGCACTTTCCTCCACATCACTGACGGTTGATACCGGCAGATTCAGATTCTTTGAGGTCATCTCAACGATATCCCTGTCATAGTATTCAATTCCCAGCTTCTCGCTGACTAAACGGGCAATGGGTCTTCCGAGACTTCCGAATTGCCTCGCAATGGTTATAACAAATTTGTCGCTCATATGGAACACTTCTTTCTTTTAAAAGTTCTCTTTATGGAGTTCTTTTTCTGTATATTCATTCTACGCCTCACTATAACGCTCTACAATAGCTGTTTATTCCAAACTTTTTGGAGGTATTTGTACTTTAAGTACAAAGAAATCTTCTACCTGCCATTTCAGTTTGTTTACCTTTTATTTGCCATTTCATAAAGGTTACCAGTTTGGATTTTTTCACACTCAGTCAAATAAATATGCTGGTGCTTTTATTAATAATAAAGTAATATGTATAATTAATAATTGTTAATTTCTTTATGAATCTATTTACGAGGTTAATATAATGAATGACCATTATAATACTTTTAGATACTTTGTTGAACATTATATGCATGACTTGAACGGAGGAGGGACTTTTACTTTAATTGAACTAATTGAGGAATATAAAAAAATAGAAAGTCCCTCCTTAAAAGAACAGCTAAAAACTGAAGCTGTCTTTTTAAAAGATACATTACAATTCGAGAGTTGGGAAATTGATTCCATTTTACTAAAGTATCTGTTAAAGTATAACGGCTTAAGCAGATGGAAGAAGATAATAGATTGTTTAACTGAGAATCTGTAAACTCTAGCAACGTAAGAGATAACCATATGTCAAACAGTTTCGCACCTGGGTTTTAGCTTCTATGCGGTTATTTCCAGGTTACATACAAATCCTCTATCCTAACATCCTATGTTCTATTTAATCATCTAATGTATACACCGTCTGCCTATTGCCTTAATAAAAATAAAGTTGACAGAGGCATTAATGTGAATAATAATTATACAAATCAATTCATTAAAATTCTCACACTATAAACTGTACTTAATTCATTAAAATTCTCACTATAAACTGTACTTTGAATAAAAGCATAAAGGGGAAAGTCTATGGGAACGCAGATAACCGATTTATATGAAAGTGCAAAAGATAAATACTTCATCACCCTCCACAGCGGAGAAGCCGGCCTGACCAATCCGGTTTCCTGGGTATACCTGGCAGAGGATATACAGAACACAGCCTTTCTTAAAGGTGGTGAGCTGGTAATAACCACCGGTCTTTTTATTCAGAGCGGAGTTAAGCTTTATGATTTTATCTGCTCTCTTATAACCTGCAATTGCAGCGGAATCATTATTAACGAAGGAAAATACCTTAATCTGCCGGATCTCACCCCTGAGATTATTGACCTGTGCTTCCTTAATAAATTTCCTCTCTTTACCATGCCCTGGAAGGTTCATCTTATCGATATCATGCAGGATTACTGCAGTCTTCTCTTACATAACACACGCAGTACAGATCAGTTGAATGCTGCCTTTCAAGGTGCCTTGTACCAGACTCCCGTCCATGAAAATATACTCCTTACCTTAAATCAGTATGGCTTTCCTACACTGGGTGATTATAGAATCATCGTAATACAGAATCTAAAGAATACCACCAGAGTTACCTTTTCCCTTAACCGCTTAAAATTAAAATACCATCTCTTTGAACATGATAACCGGCAGATATTGATTTATCTTATCTCCAAAACTCCCCCTTCTCTCCAGGAAATTATCGATATCCTCTTATTCTGCGGCAGTATAACTTTAGGTATCAGTAATACCATCTCCCACCTTACAGATATTGGAAACTGTTATAAGCGTGCCCGCTTTTCATTAGCTGCGGCAGCCTTCTGGAACATTACCTCTGTAAATTTTGATGAGCTGGGCTTTTTTCAGATACTTTTTAGTTCTTCCGATCCAGAAATGTTAAAATCTATCTACGAGAAGAACTTAGGGAAGCTGGAACAATTTGATACGGTCCATGACTCAGATTATATGAACACTTTACGGGTATTTCTGCTGTCAGACTGCAATCTGTTAGAGACCGCTTCAAAGCTACATACTCATCGGAACACGGTTATTTACCGGATTAAGAAAATTAAAGAGCAGTTAGGTATGGAGCTTGATGATTCCAAAGTTAAATTCGACCTGCTGATGTCATTTTTTATCAGAGAGTATTTTTCCATCGGTTAACTTCCAGGTTAAACTATGGGTTTAAGTACTTACTTTTTTCATATAAAGAAATCCTATCGTCCAGTAATACCTGAAATGGATAAGTAAAACCTCCACTGCTGCTTCTTTCAGTGCATATAAATTGGCAGTTGAGGCAGCAAGGAAGATTTCTAGTAGCTCTTTAGACGGTATTTCGTCTCCGTATATCAGCGTTTTGGATTCTAAAATTGAAGCCTTGGAAGAGTCCAGAGAAAAACTTGGTAATTTCTGCAAAAACATTCATCTTGACGCAGAGAATCTTATAGACGATGTATTTAACTATGGTGTTATGAAAACATTGACGGATGTTTATGCTTTAAATCCAAATGATATTACCTGCACCATGGGTGGCACGGAGTATAAATTAAAAACAGCAATGGCAACCATAATGATTGACCCTGATTTAAAAACCGACTTTTTAAAAAAAGCAGAAAAACTTGATAAAGATGAGGTGTCCGATGATTTAAAGGCTGGTCTGATTGATGCAGTCAGCCGGTATTATGACGGTGATGTTACCCCTTATATGAGTAATGATGCGGCATATGACATAAAGAATTTTAAGGAAGATATAGGGCTGGTAATTGAATATTATGAGTATATGAAACCAAAGGATGCCAAAAACATGAACAATTTACTTTCTGGCCTGGCAAAGGATAAAAACAGTAAATACCAGGAAGATATCCAGAATATTAAATTTATTGCTTATACGGCTCAGGAACCATATCGCTCTTTGTTTTTTAAATATGCCAAGGATCTGAAAATAGGCGATTATAATTATCACGAAAATAACAGCAGTGGAAAAGAAATGGCACAGCATTATAATCGAGAAAGCAAAAAATTATATGTTCGTTTTTATCAGAAAGACCCTTATAATAAAAATAACGAAGGAAAGTATGATCCCAGAGGTGCTTATGTTACTTTCTTTCATGAAGTAGGCCATGCTATCGATGATTTGTCATTAGATGATGATAAATTTTTGTTTATTACTAAAAAATATAATTTCACAACAGTGAATGCTGACGGCCCCACAGTTTTACAGGCAGCTGAAAAGGATGTCAAAGCTAATATAAAGAACAGTATATTAGAATACATAGAGGACAAAGGATATGAGGGTTTGGGGATTGATGCAGATGAAATCGTAAAAAGTATAATGACCTACAACTTTTCAGGGTATGATAAAAAATTGGTGCAGCATGAAATATATGACGCCGTAACCCAGGAGTATAAAAATAAATTTTCCATTTCTGGTACAAATGCCACTATTTATTGTGGTATTTCGGATGTATACGGGGGATTCACTGACAACAAACTAAACGGTACTTATCAACACGATAACAGCAAAAAAGATGACTACACATATTGGAATAATTTGAAGGCGAATAATAAATATACCGGAAGTCAGGCAAAGGAATTATGGGCAGAAGTCTTTTCGAGGTATATGACATCAAATGAAGAATCGATACGGGAATTAGAAGCTTATTTCCCAACTGCCATGCAGCTTATGAATGAGCAATTGATAGAATCAAAGGGGAGGTGAAAAAATCATGTATATTAAAAAATTTATCATGTTCGCAGCTATTATGGGCTTGTTTCTGACCGGTTGTACAACAGAAAAAATGAAAGGAGAAGAAAAGGTGGAAAGTATACAAAATTCACAGGAGGAAGCAGATAAGAAACCGCTGGCAACAAAAGCTTTCATACTTGAGACATTTCAACTTACAGAAGAAGATGTCGAAAAATATGACCTGGAGGAATTAATTTCATATTTTCAATTGACAGAGGAATATTTCCTGCAGGTAAAACAAAATTTAAAAGAATTATCCTATATAACCATTGATTTAAAAAGATTACAAGAACAAATGGTAAAAGAAAAGACAGAAGAAAAATATGACTTCTCCTACTTGATAAATGCAGAGAAATTCTCAGGAGAATTTCCAGATATGGCAACGATACGATATTTGACGGTTTCGGACCAGCAAGACACCGGAGGGACCTCTTTTGTAATAGATTTTGATAAGGAACTGATTTATGATTCCTACAATTCGGCTAATCTATATAGTGACATACGAAAAGCTGATAAAGAAACGGAATTAAAAGAGGAGCAAAAAAATGAAATAATTAAGGCTCTGGAAGAAGCAGAAATCTGGAAATGGGATTATAAGTATTCAGATGACAGTGAATCCGGGATGGCAAGCTGGTGGCACCTAGGTGCAGAGTTTGAAGACGGTACAATCGTATCCTTTAATGGTGCGGGTATTGTGCCTGACAATTATAGTGTATTGGAGAAAGTACTATATAATCGTTAATAATTACAACAGCACAAGGCTTGGAACAAGTAAGGCGCATCAGTGAGTAAACAAAAGTGAATCCGCAGAACCCTATTTCGGTACAGTTCTGCGGGTTTGTCCTTAGGATTTGAAAATTTATGAAATCCTGGTTTTTTCCATATATCCAAAAGCGCTTCCTATAAAGCCCCCTTCTTTTATAAACCTCTTAATATTTCTCTGTAAAGATGTTTCTTCCGGCAATTCCTCAAAAGGTAACTTTAAATTCTTAAACACCCATTCCAAATAAGAGGTATCTTCCTTATTCCACTCCTCAAGGGTATAATCCGCCTGGAACTGAAGAATTCTGGATTCCGAAGGTAATACCTCCTTTAATCCCGGTGAAAGCATCCAGGAATCACAGATAAAATAACGATACTTTATATCCGGATAGTATTTAGCAAAAAATTCTAGCGCCTGTTCATAAGAATTTTGACAATTTTCTCTGGTTATCCTGGCATCAGAAGGTATGTGCACACTGATTACTCGCTCACCTTTCCAGTTCTCCATTTCAAATTCCAGTTCTCCCAAGCGGAACTCCTCCATGGATATCTGTCTGGGTGTCCACCATTCCCTGTCAAAGCCATAAGTATGATAGCTGGCCAGATGCTCCCCAACGAATCTGGAAAAGCATTGAAAGGTATCTAAGAATATTTTCTGACTGATCCCTTTCTGTTCATAGAGCTTATAGGTATTAAGTCCGGTTACCAGCTGCAATGTCAGCATTTTTAAACCCCTATCATCTTTACCCAAAGCATTCTTTAATTCTTCAAGGGTTTTCTCCCAGTCCATACGATTGTATAACTTATCAGAGGCTGCTTTTAATGCAGAATAATCCTGTTCTCTATAAATTCTTAGAACGGTTTCCGTTACTTCCTCTGGCATATTGATACCAATGCAAAATTCCTTTAAAGTCATATAGAATCTCCTATTCCCCAATAATATGTTTTCAGTATATCATGTACTATATCACACTTTCAACAGTATTAAAGCAGAAGGCAAAACAGTCTTTTACGGTATTGAAAAGCCCTACGGAATATATTACTATAAGAATATACTTATGAAATTTTCCGGAACAGAAGAAAGAATAGAATGAAGGGGGACCGGTATGTTGTTGAAAATAAAGGAATTTGCTGATTTTAGTGATATTTCAGTCCGTGCACTGCATCTTTATGACCGGCTTGGTCTGCTGGCGCCGGCACAGGTTGATTCTTCTAACGGCTACCGTTATTACGATTCGGAGCAGATGCAAGAGCTGAATACCATAATCAGTTTTAAAAAGCTGGGTTTTTCCCTGGCTGATATCAAGGATTTAAAAGCAGACAGCTATTCAAAAGAAGCCGTTATAAAAAAACTCCAGGAGAAGAAGGCAGAGAATGATCATCGTATTCAGATTCTTGCCTATAATAACGAAAACATCTATAGCATGCTGTCACACCTTGAGGCCGAGCCAGAAAAACCAGGTGCCAAAGAAGAGGCCTACAACCTTTCCAGGATCTATTGCCTTGAAAACGACAAGCTGGAACATGACTTCTCAGATATTTTATGGTTATGAAGTAACCCCTGATAAACGCACCTGTGTCGACTGTCCTAAAAAGGATTGCTGCTTAAAAATTTTAGATTGACCCTACACATACGTCATAGTTTACACTTATTTCAGGAGGTGAAGCTATGACGTATTTTAGTTTATTTTACGAGAACCGGGAACAGGAATCTTCAGCAAAAAAGCAGTCCGAAAATCAGGTATATTACCGTGCAAAGCAAAAGCTTGAAAAGAAGACTTACTTTGTAGGTGCCAGAATGGTCGTATCAGAGGAAGTATCAGAAGCCGGCAGAAATCTGCCCTGCTTTTTCCAGGATCTGAATCTGGAAGCGGTATTTCTTCCTGATAAGGATGAATACCTTACAGAAGAATTAAAGAATTATTACTTTAGTTTTCCGGAAACTCTCTCTGAGATCACTTATCGGCAGGAAATCTATAAAGACCTTGATAATCCGCTGGTCTTAAAGGGCCTAACTGCTTTTCGAAACGACTTTACAGAAGCAGAGCGGTTACTTGAATACCGGCACAAATCAGATTCCCAGCTTCAAAAAAGCAAGTATTATATTGATGCTGCCATACTGCATTATGAGTCTGTTCGCAGGTTATATGATGTTTTAAAGGAACAGGTTAAATCCCAGGCTTTTCTTTCCCTGCTCTCTCATCTTACCGTTTTCCTGAACAGAGACGGTTATAGCGATTTCTATATGGAAGCCACCCGTTTAAAGGAAAAGCTGGAAAATATCCATTTTACCCTAACTATGGCAGGAAATACTGTTAAAGTATATTTTCATGAGAATACAGGAGTTACTGAAGATTTCGGCAGCAACCTTGAGAAGGTGTTCCGTATTCAGGAGCACAGCCGTAATTCCATCCGTCTTTTTAACCAGTCTGGGTTAAATCCTTTTGAAAGTAAACTCATATCACTGGTGGAGAAAGAGTATCCAAAGCTTCGCAAAGAATGCCTGGAATTCACTGCTTCTGACCGTTCTCTGACAAATGATCTTCTGCAAAGGCTTTACAAAGAAGCTGAGGTCTATTTATCCGGACATATGCTTGCTACCAAGTTGCGGGAGAAAGGCTTCTTGTTGACTTATCCGCAATTCAGGGAAACCAGGAGCCTTCACCTTCAAGGAATATGTGATATCGGTCTTGCCCTGGCAGCCGGAAAACACAGGGAGGTTGCTGTGAATGACTTGCTATTAACAGAGAGTAATAAAGGTGCTTTTATAACGGGAGTAAATCAGGGCGGTAAGACGACTTATGCAAGAAGTGTCGGACAGACCGCGTATCTTGCAATGCTCGGTATGCCGGTAATTGCCACAAAGGCTCTGCTGCCACACTTTAACGGTATCCATACTCATTTTACCGTGGAAGAAAATCACCTGGTAAACAATGGTAAATTGCAGGAGGAATTGCACCACTTAAAAGAAATCCTTGATAAAGCACCAACCAGCTGCCTCTACCTTCTTAACGAAATGTTTTCTTCCACAACGGCAGCAGACGCTTTCGATCTGACCAGTCTGCTGCTTCCGAAAATCTTTGCAAAAGCCGGTACCGTACTTTGTGTAACTCATGTTCCGGAACTGGCAAAGCTGCAGGCAGATATGATAAGCTTAATAGCCTCTGCCAGAGAAGAGGATGGCTATGAAAGAACCTATCGAATTCGTCCAGGGGAGGCAGCACTTAGTGCCAGAGCAATTGATATTGCCTTAAAATACTGCCTGTCAGGAGCACAGATAAAGGAGCGTATAGCCAATGGAGATTAAACTTATAACTACTGATCATTCCGCCCAGAGGACAGACAGCAAACTTCTCCTGCGGGATTTGAAGCTTAATCTGCTTTTAGATATTATTGCAGCTGGCGATGAGGAGTTGCGAAAAATAAGCAGTAAACAGCTGATGATGCCTGCCACTCAGAAATCAGAGCTATTAAAACGTCACTCCGTTTTAAGGGATTCTATCAACCATTCTGAGTTGTTTTATGAGATTTACCATTGGGCTTGTCAGGCTCTAGATAAAATACAGACCTTTGATGATTCCAGCAAATTGAAATACAGTTATATCATTCCGGTACCCAAGAAGATTCTGACTCAGGTTGAGACAGCCTTGGCAGCTCTTACTTATCTGGAAAATATCAGCAGCAGACTAAGAAGTGAAAACAATTTTACTTCAGAAGTACTTCTTTCCTTCTGCCGTGAATTTACCAGCTATTACACGGATAACTTTCTTAAGGAGGTGCAAGCTTTCCTCCACTCCTTATCCGTCTTAAAGAAAACCGATGCCGTCTCTGTAGGTGCCCATCTTGGTAAGGGCCTTAAGATGTCCGACATGTCACTGCTGCGCATTCTTGATAACGAAAGCTCCTCCGAAGAAAAGAAAGGGTTGCTGTCCTTCGTTCTTAAGTCAGATAAATGCCATGAAATTAAAATCGAGAATACTACCATCGAAAACGAAGTGCGGGAACTCATAGATGCCAGTCTTACCTGGATTCTAAAAACACTAAGTGATTTTAACTATACTGTGAAGCACCTGTTAGAGCAGTTGAAATATCAATTCGGCTTTTACTGCGGTGCTTTGAATCTGTATAAATTCCTGAAGGAATGTGGAATTAAGATTTGCTTTCCTGAATTTTCAGAAGGCTCTAAGGTCTTAAAGGTCTCTGAACTGTCCGACCTGTTTCTGGTAATAAAGGACCGTTCTGCAGTAGCCAACAGTATTTCCTATGAAGGTGTCAGCAATTATATCATTACGGGAGTAAATCAAGGCGGTAAGACAACCTTTCTCAGAAGCTTCGGTACTGCACAGCTCCTGGCACAGAGTGGTTATTTTACCCCTGCCAGCCAGTATGTCTGCAATATTTATCAGAGTATCTTCACCCATTTTCCAGAGGATGAAGATTCCAGCTTGAAACACGGTTTATTGGAACAGGAATTGTTAAAGCTTCACGACATTGTTAACAGGATAACTCCTGACAGCCTGCTGCTGTTAAATGAGACTTTTGCAACTACTACCGATTACGATGCAGCCTATCTGGCAAAGGAACTCCTTAGCGGTATAGGAGACAGCGGAATCACCTGTCTCTTCGTTACACATAATTATGAGTTCAGTCATAGCCTTTATAGTAAGAAGCAAACTGAAAATGTCTTTTTAAGAGCAGACAGAGAGGAAGGTGGCGACAGATGCTTCCGTTTAATCGAGGGCGAACCCCTTAAGACAGGGCATGCCTTAGATTTGTATCAGGAAGTTATGAAGGAATCTTCTGGCTCCTGACTTAGTTCTTACACTTTATTTACTTTATCTTAACAGGTGTAGTTGCTTATTTTAAGAACTGGGTAAAGGAAGATTCCCATTTCTCCTCTTTTTTTATTTCTTCAATAAGGCATTCCGTCGTAGTAATCTCCATTTCTATACGATTCAATTTATAGGAAAGCATCATTTTCATATTAAACGGAATTTTATCAAGGTATCTGGAAAATGAATCCTGGGACTCAGAATGCAGCTTCCTTAAAAAGGTCAATCTTTCTTCCGCTCTTAAAAGCGCCTCCCCTTTCGGAAGTGAGCATATATGAAAGATTCCAATTCCAAAGTTACTGGCCTCTGCTTCATAAGAGGCCAGTCCTTCTGCTAAATCCTCTATTAATACCTGCCTTCCTTCTTCCGTAAGATAATATTTTGTTTTAGCGGGATAATTACTCTCCTGCAGGATTTCACCGGTAATGTACCCCTTTTTCTCCAAATTCTTTATAGTAGTGTAAAGGGAAGCAGAAGTCATTGGAAACCAGCTCTGTATTACCTCCATGTCTGAGAGTTTTGTCAGCTCGTAAGGGTTCATGGGTCTTTTATGCAATAACCCCATAACATATTTTGATAATTTGGACAGCATAACAGCTCCTTATAAGTGAAGTGAATTTACTTTTTAGTTTCTTGGCTTTATGTAACATTGCTATTTTAATACTATTTTCGTTATTTATTTTATCTTTTTTCTCTCATCTATATAAATACTACTCCTCATATAATGAAGTGGAAAGATATCTTTCACCCGTATCTGGTAGCAGCACAACAATACGTTTGCCTGTGTTCTCAGTTCTTCCTGCCACAATAGAAGCAGCAAAAGCAGCTGCCCCTGAAGATATTCCTACCAGCAGTCCTTCTTTCCTGGCCAATTTTCTGGAAGCTTCGAAGGCTTCCTCCGTCTTAACCTGAATAATTTCATCAGCTACTTTTGGGTTATATACTTCCGGTATAAAGCTTGGGGCCAGTCCCTGCAGCTTATGAGAGGAGGCTCTGCCAGCAGAAAGAATAGGAGAGTCAAAAGGCTCAACAGCTATAACTTTCATCTTCGGATTTCTTAACTTTAATACTTCTCCGACTCCGGTAATAGTTCCTCCGGTTCCAACTCCTCCTACAAAGAAATCAATACTACCTTCTGTATCCCTCCATATTTCTTCAGCCGTAGTCCTTCTGTGTATCTCCGGATTAGCAGGATTCTTAAACTGCTGGGGAATGAAAGAATCAGGTATACTTCCTGCCAGCTCTTCCGCTTTACGAATCGCACCGGGCATCCCATCTCCACCTGGAGTCAATATCAGCTCAGCGCCCAGCGCAGTTAACAGCTTACGCCTTTCCACACTGAAAGTTTCCGGCAGGACAATGATAATTCGGTAACCCTTTGCTGCTGCTACAAATGCCAGAGCAATACCCGTATTACCGCTGGAGGGCTCAATTATTACAGAACCTTCCTTTAGTACACCCTGTCTTTCAGCTTCTTCAATCATTGCAAGCCCTATACGGTCTTTTACACTTCCTGCCGGATTAAAATACTCAAGCTTTGCAATTACTTCTGTCTGCAATCCGCTGCTGAAATTTCTCAGACGAAGCAGCGGTGTATTGCCTACAAGCTCGGTTAGGTTATCTGCAATAAGTTTCATAATCACACCTCCTAATAATATGATACAGTCTTAATTCACAATTACCTACTTATCATCTTTAGCTAATATTTATTACTACTAATATATATTAGTATAATACTATGTTAATCCATTATTAGTCAACTATTTATTTGCTGACTAATCAAAGAATTATTTGACCGCTAAATAGAGCTTTATTACAATAAAAAAAGCTTAAAATCTTTTATTGTTTATCTGAAATGATTTTTATCATTCGTAAACCAAAACAAAAGTATTTAAGCTTCTTTCATTATTTTATTTAACTATTTCAGTACTTACAGAATCTCTGCAGCAGTATATTCCAAACGTTCTTTTGCTGCCGCAATTCTGTCCGCTTCATCTTTGGTAATGGTACCGAGTTTTGTCTTTCCAACAGTTTTCTTTAATTCTGAAAGACTTTCTTTAATCTCCTTCTTTTTCCCTTTGTCCAGTTCCTTTTTTCTGGAAGCAAGGGCAGACTCTGCCTGAAGGATGAGATTTTCTGCTTCATTTCTGATATTCACGGCCTGCCTTCTCTCATCATCACCGGACTCATACTGCGCTGCCTCTCGTATTGCTCTTTCAATTTCATCTTCTGAGAGGTTGGTACTGGCAGTAATAACAATATGCTGCTCCTTGCTGGTATCCATATCTCTTGCGGAAACCTTTAAGATACCGTTGGCATCTATATCAAAAGTAACCTCTATCTGGGGAACCCCACGCATGGCACGCTTAATACCATTCAGCTTAAAATTACCGATCAGCTTATTATCTTTTGCAAACTGCCGCTCTCCCTGAAGTACCTTAATGTCCACCGAAGTCTGAAAGTTGCCGGCTGTGGTGAATACCTGGCTGTATTTCGTGGGAATGGTAGAGTTCCTCTCAATAAGTCTTGTCGCCACACCTCCCATGGTTTCAATAGATAAGGATAAAGGTGTAACGTCTAACAAAAGTATCTCTGACAATCCTGCTTCTCCTGCCAGCTTTCCTCCTTGGATGGAGGCACCTAAAGCCACGCATTCATCGGGATTTAGGTTCTTACTGGATTCCATTCCCGTTAACTGTCTGACTTTATTCTGTACCGCAGGAATTCTGGTAGAACCGCCTACCAACAGCACCTTGTGTAAATCAGCGGGTTTTAATCCGGCATCATTTAGAGCATTCTGTACGGGTACTGCAGTTCTTTCCACAAGATCATGGGTAAGCTCATCAAACTTTGCACGGGTCAGGTTTATGTCCAAATGTCTGGGACCAGATTTATCCGTAGTAATGAAAGGAAGATTAATATTGGTACTGGTGGCTGCTGACAGCTCTTTCTTCGCCTTTTCCGCCGCTTCCCGCAGACGTCCTAAAGCAACTTTATCTTTTGACAGATCAAGTTTCTCCGCTTTTTTAAACTCCTGTACCAAATAGTCGGTTACCCTTTCATCAAAATCGTCTCCACCCAATCGGTTGTCGCCTGAGGTTGACAGAACCTCAATAACACCTCCGCCTATTTCGATTACAGATACGTCAAAGGTTCCGCCGCCCAGATCATATACCATGATTTTCTGTGCTCCTTCGTTATCCAGACCGTAAGCCAAAGCTGCAGCCGTAGGTTCATTGATAATACGCAGTACATTTAATCCAGCTATTCTTCCTGCATCTTTGGTGGCTTGTCTTTGTGCATCATTAAAATAAGCCGGAACTGTAATAACTGCCTCTGTAACGGTCTCACCCAGATAACTTTCGGCGTCTTTTTTCAGTTTGCCGAGAATCATGGCAGAAATTTCCTGGGGTGTGTATTTCTTGCCGTCAATATTAACCTTGTAATCCGTGCCCATCTGACGCTTAATGGAAGCTATGGTCCTTTCTCCGTTGGTAACTGCCTGGCGTTTCGCCATATCTCCTACCAGCCTTTCTCCGGTTTTTGAGAAAGCTACCACAGAAGGAGTAGTTCTCTGCCCTTCACCGTTATTTATGACTACCGGTTTTCCTCCTTCTATAACTGCTACACAGCTGTTTGTTGTACCTAAATCAATACCGATTATCTTACCCATTCATGTCCTCCGTGGTTTTGAAATCTATTCTTTTTATTGGTTATTTATTTTTAAATTTGCATGCTTAAGGCTGGATTATTATAATTACACTAGAAAAATTGTATCACTAAAATTTCATTATTATAAATTACACCACCTAAATTTTACTGTTTAAATTCATTACTATAATTGCATTTCTATAAGTTGAACTATTATAAATTTTACTGTTATTACTCTCATTACAGTAATTGAATATCTATAAGTTGCACCAATCCAAATTTTACTGATAATAATTTCATTACTATAATTAAATATCTATAAGTTACATGCATTACTATATTCCTTAAATCATCTGCATCTGACTGTCATATTACCCTTTATGGTGCATTTCTGTCAATTATGGGATTATAAACAAATTATTAAATATTTCATTTATGATTAGATTAATTTCATTTAACGGTAGTAATTTAAATAATCATAATACGGGTATATGGTAAATAAGATCGAACATACAAAAAATAAGGTAGCTTTACCATAATGACCAGGGTAAAACCACCTTATTTAATTGCTGTACTATTTCGTTAATTTCATTCTTATCATTTCTTTTCTGTTGTCTACTTACGCTTCATATATCAGCTATACTTATCTAAATATTACTTAATTTCTATCTAAGCACCATATTTTTTTATCAAGATTATATAGCAGCCTTAAGCTTTTTTATGAAGCCTGCGCTTCATGAAGTCTGCAATAAATCCCTCCGCAAGCCATAAGCTCATCATGTGTGCCAAGTTCCGCAATGCCTGTACCCTCCAGTACAACAATAAGGTCTGCATGGCGAATCGTGGAAAGTCTGTGAGCTATAACCAGTGTTGTTCGCTCCTTTGATATCTCATCCAGTGCTGCCTGGATTTCCTGCTCTGTCTTGGTATCCAGTGCAGAAGTTGCCTCGTCCAATATAAGAATAGGTGAATTACGCAAAATGGCTCTTGCAATGGAGAGGCGCTGCTTCTGTCCGCCGGATAAGCGTACACCACGTTCTCCGATTACTGTGTCATAACCCTCTTCCATTTTCTCTATAAAGTCATGGGCATTTGCAGCTTTAGCGGCCGCAATTACGTCCTCTCTGGTGGCTTCTTTCCAGCCATAAACAATGTTCTCATATACCGTACCATTGAACAGAAAGGTATCCTGCAATACCATGGAGATATTATCACGAAGGCTTGAAAGTGTTACATCCCTTATATCAACACCGTCAATAATGACTGCTCCAGCCTGGGGATCATAAAAACGATTAATGAGATTAGCTATTGTACTTTTACCAACACCTGTGGTTCCAACCAATGCCACTGTCTGCCCCGCACTGATATTCAAACTGGTTTTTTGAAGCACCGGGATCTCCTCATTGTAGGAGAAGGACAGATCCTTTAACTGAATATCTCCTTTTACCCGGGGAAGTACAGCGGGATTTTTCTTTTCCTTAACATCAGGAACTTCATCAATGACTTCAAACACTCTGCGGCATCCGGCTCCGGCTTCACCGGCACGTTCCACAAGGCCGGAGAAGCTTTTTACCGGACCGTAGAACATAGACAGGTACATAACAATACCGACAATATCAGCGATGGCAATTTCTCCTTTTCCCAGCAGATGTCCGCCATAAACAACCACGATAACAGTTCCAAGTGCAGTTATAAAAGCCAGAAGAGGGTAAGTAGTTTCAAAGAAGAAGCTTGCCTTAAGATATGCCATACTATGCTTAAGTGAAAGCCCGGATACCTTTTCTTCCTCATGCTTTTGCTGATTGAAGATCTGAATTTCCTTAATACCTGATAAGTTATCCTGCACCGTTCCGGAAAGCTCTCCCCTTACTCTGGAATTCTCTTTCCAAACCGGTGTAACATGATGGCTCTGCCAGACAGTAATTCCCAAAAGTATAGGAATGGTTACAAGGCTCATTAATGCCAGCTGCCAGTTAATGGTAAATAGCAGTGCCCCTACTCCGATAAAGGTAAGAATATTTACTACAAAATCCGGTATAACATGGGCTAACAGGATTTCTGCATCCATAGCGTCATTTACCACTCTTCCGGTCAGGTCACCGGTACGGCTTTTGTGAAAATAACGAAGACTCATATGCTGCAGTTTCCTATAGAGCCTTGTACGCAGGTCCGCTACATAATGAAGTGCTGCATAATGGTTCAGATAACCCGATGCAGAGCTTCCCGCTGCCTGCAGCGCCGTGGCTGCTAAAAGAAAGAGTCCTATACGAAGGGCCTCTGCGGCAAAATTACTGCTGCCGTCCGTAGCAAGGCTGGTCAGCTCTCTCAGCGCCCAGGGTGTATAAAAACCGGCAATCGTAGAGATTACCAGTGATATAAATGCAATGATTAAATATAGCCAGTACTTTCTGGCCTCTTTCAAAATACGAAAAGAGGTCTTCATAGTCCTGCCACCTCCAATTCCTCTGTTTCTTCTTTGTTTAAAAGGTCATAGGTAAGGCAGACAGGTTTGCCGGTTCTTGGTTCATGCACAATCTCAGCATCAATGGAAAAAGCAGCTTTTAATACTTCTGGTGTCATTACCTCCTCCGGCGTTCCATGCTTAATGATCTTACCTGATCGAATTGCAATGATATAATCGGAAAAACGTGCTGCAAGATTCAGATCGTGAAGCACCATTGCAATGGTACAGCCCTGTCTGCGGTTTAAATCAAACAGCAGCTTTAATACCTCCATCTGATGAGCAAGATCCAGATAAGTAGTTGGCTCATCTAACAATATTAAATCCGTCTGCTGTGCAAGAGCCATGGCAATCCATACTCTCTGGCGCTGACCGCCGGAAAGAGTATCTACTTCCCTATGTTCAAACTCTGTAAGCTTTGTTACCTTAAGAGCCCACTGAATAATCTTTTTGTCCTCCGGCATCAGCTTACCGAAACCCTTCTGATGGGGAAACCGTCCATAAGCTACCAGTTCACTTACGGTAAGGCCGCTTGGAGCTGTAGGGGTCTGGGGCAGTATTGCCATCTTTTTAGCGATTTCTTTTGTTGATAATTTACGGATATCATCTCCGCTTAAATATACCAGGCCGGTCTTCGGCTTCAGGATACGTCCTACTGCTTTTAATACAGTGGATTTACCGCAGCCGTTAGGTCCAATAATGGAGGTGATCTTTCCGTGTGGAATATTCATATCCAGTGCCTTTACGATAAGGGTATCATCATAGGCTATATCTAATTTTTCTGTCGAAATACTGTTCATATAATCCTCTTTCCTGAAATCCAAACATTAGTTGGGAGCTTATCTGTTCCGTTGTTAAAAGAGTTCATTTTATCTTCTAGGAATCTTACTCATAAAGCAGATATAAGTGGTTCTAAATTAAGCTGTTTAATATATTCTGGAGACTTCTATTATCTGAAGACTTCTATTACAGAGGCGCTGCATAAAGTCTCATTAATCATTACTGAGGCTAACCAAGACTATCTGATAATGAGAGCAGAACTTAGTTTGCTTTAGCCAGCAGATATAAGAAATACGGTGTACTTAGCACAGTAATTACGATACCTGTTGGAACATCCGTACCCAGACTTATGGTTCGGGTTATGGTGTCTGCCAAAAGTACGATAATAGCTCCTGAGAAGCAGGACGCCGGCAGCAAAAGCTTATGATTGGGTCCTACCAGTTTTCTGGCCATATGTGGGCTTATCATACCCACAAAGAAAAAGTTACCGCCCAGAGAAACACTTCCCGAAGAAAGTGCCACCGCTGCGATGGACAAGCCGAGAAACTCTGCTTTAACCGCAAGGCCCAGTCCCGTTGCTGTCTGGTTGCCAAGATGGAGGGTATTAAGCATTCTGGATTTGTAGAACACATAGATGCAAAGGATCAGGGTCCAGGGTCCAAGAATGGCAAGATACTTCCAGTCATCTCCCCACAGACTTCCCGCACTCCAGCGCTGAATAAACTCCATCTGGTTCTGGTCTAACTTCAGGGTAAGAAGGGTCGTCACAGCACCGTAACCGCTGGAGAGTGCTACACCTGTCAGAATCAGGCCTGTAGGAGAGATGTCCTTCCCTTTACGGTAAGACAGCAGGTATATCAAAGCTGCTGCTGTCAAACCACCAATGAAGGCCAGTAAAGGCAGCGTTATAGCTGAATAACTTCCTTTAGAAGCAATAAACACTACAAATATCAGCACGAAAAGTCCGGAACCGGAGCTGATACCTAAAGTACCTGGACTTGCCATATCATTTCTTAGTAAACTCTGCATGATACAACCTGAAATTCCCATACCGATTCCTACCAGTACGGCAAGAATTATTCTTGGCAGCCGGAATTCAAATACGATAAGATTCTCCCTATCCGTACCTTTACCAAGTATTACGTTAAGGACCTCCATAGGGGACAAATTCATCTTACCGGAGTTAATACTGATAACTGCTATGATAAGCATCAGAACAAGCATTATCAGGATAACGTTAATTCCGTGCTTTATGCTAAACCGTTGTTGTTTTCTCATTCAAATTCCCTCCTTTGCTTTCTGGCAAGAAAGAGGAAATAAGGCACTCCTACCACTGCAAAGATAACACTGATAGGCGTTTCATAAGGTTTGTTTATAAGCCTTCCGGCAAGGTCTGCAAAGACAGTCAGCAAAGCTCCGTACAATCCGGAGGCAGGTATAATATATCGGTAGTCTACACCTACCATATAACGGACAATGTGAGGTGTAATCAGTCCTACAAAGCCTACCGGACCTACTACAATTACAGAAAGTCCTGTCAGTACCAGTACGATTATGGTTGATATTCCCTTTACGAACCCAGTCTTTAGACCAAGCCCCATTGCCACATCTTCCCCCAGACTCAATACCGTAACAGAGGGCGACAATGCAAGGGAGGCTAGTACAGCTGCAGCAAAAAATGGTGCAACCACCGCAAGCTCACTCCATTTGGCGCCTGCCGTACCTCCCGCAGTCCAGTAAGCAAGAGCTTGTCCCAATTTGTAACGAATTGATATGTACTGACTAAAAGCAGCGAAGAGCATGGATATGGAGATACCTGCAAGGACCAGACGCTGAGGTGTCATTCCCCTTCTTCCAAATGATGCGATGAAATATGTCATACCGGTAGCTAGAGCTGCTCCCAGGCAGGCAAATAGCATGACCTGTCCATAAGTTCTGCTGGGCAGAAAAGCCATACATAAAGCCATAGCAAAGGTAGCGCCACTGCTGATACCCATAAGCCCTGAATCGGCTAACGGATTTCTGGTAGTACCTTGCATTAATGCACCACAGATGGCAAGGCTGCAGCCAACTATGATATCTGCTACTGTTCTTGGGAATCGCAGGGTACGAATTATCTGATGTTCGGTTATATTAGGGTCAAAACGGAAAACCGCCTCCCATGCGGTGGCTAAACGCATATTGGCGGCGCCGAAGGAAATCGACGACGCCGTCATGAATACCAGTAATCCTAACCCTGCCAGCATAATCAACGCAAAATTTGCAGAACCTTTACGCTGCTGCTTTGTGTGGGAATGTTCCATTGTTGCAATCCTTTCTTTTTCTATTTCTTAATACTCTCCGGAAGCACCTTTGAAACCGCTTCCAATAGGAGCAATCCGGGATAATATCATTCCAATTATTATTACTAAGATATACCTGACACGGGTTGCCAGTTTTATGTTAGATACTTCTAACTCGTTGGTAATCTTAGCATGATTTATTTTTACTGTCAATCTTTAGGTCCGCTTCCTGGCAGAACTTAAAAAATAATAAAGTTATCTATACTCCCTTGTTTACAGTAATTTCAGATAATTTTATGTTACCAGTTCGGAGTTGTCTTATCACATTTTGGATTATATCCTTATAGTTATGTTATATAGCAGCATGCTTCATATTTATATCCGGAATATCATAATGAGTTGCATTTGTATACATTAGAAGAATTTATCCAGTCATTTTACTTCTTACTGGTCTGTTCCAAACATATAATGAACAAATAGCCCTAAGGATACTACTATCATGTCAGACCAAGAATTTTACACTTTCCGAGAATACTTTCGAAATGAGCATGAAGACCTCTCCCCTTCAGCGGAAGATTATTTAGAGATGATATACCGTCTGGCAAAGGATAGCGGATATACCAGAGCCGGTGATCTGGCTCAGGCATTAAATGTACAGCCCCCCTCTGTTACCAGTATGGTTAAGAAGCTTGCGGAAATGCATTTTATTAAATATGAAAAATATGGAGTTATAACCCTTGAACCTTCCGGTAAAATCAGAGGAAAAGCTCTTTTACTGCGCCATAATCTTGTAGAGGAATTCCTGAGATTTCTGGATATTAAGGACGGCTTATTGGACGAGACGGAAAAGATTGAGCATACACTGAACGAAGAAATACTTTGCGGAATTCAGGATTTATTGGACTTCTTTCAGAGCAGACCGGCTTTGCTAAATGATTTTAGGCAACATCAGTCTAAGCAGCATGAACGCTAAAGTACCAACTTAACAACATAACACCATTTTACAATTAAATACCAATATCAAATAGAATAATTATTTTCCGGCAGTATCCTCTTTAAAAACTGCCTGGTACGCTCTTCTTTGGGATTCGTAAAGATATCCTTTGGAGGTCCCTCTTCCACCACCGTACCGTCATCCATAAATACCACCTTGTTAGCCACATCAGAAGCAAAAGCAATCTCATGGGTAACAACGATCATGGTAATTCCTTCTGCTGCAATTTTCCGTATCAGCTTAAGTGTTTCCCCCACCAGTTCAGGATCAAGTGCTGAGGTGGGCTCGTCAAATAAAATAACCTCAGGATTAAGTACAATTGCTCTGGCAATGCCAACTCTCTGCTGCTGCCCTCCTGAAAGCTGTTGGGGGTAGTAGTTCTCTTTCTCCGTAAGACCCACCTTTTTAAGTGCTTCTCTGCCTCTTTCCTCCGCTTCTTTTTTTGAAATCTTACGCCCGGTTATTAACCCCTCGGTGATATTTTCAAGGGCAGTCTTATTCTGGAACAGGTTATAATTTTGAAACACAAAGGCTGTTTGTTTTCTAATATTCAGTATCTGCTTTCTGGAAGCAGACTTAAAATTAACCTCCTGCTCATTTATACGAAGAGAGCCTTCCTCTGCCTTCTCAAGAAAGTTAATACATCTTAGCAGCGTAGTTTTTCCCGAGCCGCTGGGGCCTAAGACTACCACCACATCCCCATGCTCCACTCTAATGTTAACTCCTCTTAATACCTGGTTCCTGCCAAAAGCCTTTTGCACATTCTTAAGCTCAATCATCTTATTCTCTCTCCTCCTGTCATCTAGCCGGTACAGCCAGTTAAAATACATATGTATTGCAATGGAGTATCCCTTACTGGTTATGAACTAACTGCAGATTCTTAAATAGCTTAGCTTGTTTTGCTATCTACCAGCTTTACATACTTTACTTATTAATTTACTTTGCTTACTATACTTGACTTACTTTACTTTCTCCTATATTTGCCTTTCTACTTTACTTTCTCACAAGCAGCTCCTCTTCGAAACTTTCCAAAATAAGCCTCCAGCCCCCTGCCAATACCTTCTATCCCTATACATAATATCCAGTAAATAATTGCAGCCGCTATATAAGACTCCAGAAAAGCATAGGTAGCATTGGCCGGCTTTAAGGCGCTGTTCAGAATATCTGTTACACCAATCATATACACCAGTGATGACCCTTTTAATAACCCGATGGTATTATTGGTAAGACCAGGCAGGATTACATAAAAGGCCTGGGGCAGGATAATCCGAAAGAACGTCTGGGGTTTTGTCATACCTACAGAATAGCCTGCTTCATACTGCCCTTTCGCAACCGATAAAAGAGCACCGCGAAAGGATTCCGACAGGACGGGAATATGAGTAAAGGTTAATACAAAGATAGCTAAATATACCGCATCTACGTCTTTTGCCCGAATACCAAGCTTCAGTGCCTCTGCCAATGCATCAAACCTGGTAGCAAAGAGCAGCCCGGTTATCACCAGAAAGAGAATGGTGGGGATACCCTTTATAACACTGACAAAGAAGTCAAGTACAGGGGAAAGCACAGCAATACGGTAAACCCGTAGGAGTGCTATTATTCCACCAAAAAGAATACAGAGTAACAGCGGAATAAAGGTCACATATAAAGTAACCGGCACATAATGAAGGGCATAGAGAAAGCTTTTATATATTTCTTCCGGTTGGATATTCATCATATATACCTATTGCATATCCCTGGCAGACCTGCAATATTGCCACTGATAAAGAGTGAAAGAATCTTAAGTGGCATCCTTTCATAGATTTTCTATCACTCTGGTACTCCGTAGGCAAGCCTTTTATTTACCCTGTGAAGCACCTTCTCCAGTATGACGCTTATTATTATAAATATAATACCTGCACTGACATAACCTTCAATAAAGTGATGAGTGCGGGCTCCGATGGCATTTACCTGCCCCATGATATCAAAGATACCAATGAGATATGCCAGGGAAGTACCCTGGAAAAGGTATATGAAGCTGGTTCCAAGTCCCGGCAGGGCAATTCTTGCTGCCTGGGGAAGTATAATGCGAAAGAAGGTCTGGCTTCCTGTCAAACCTACGGAATAACCGGCCTCCGTCTGTCCTTTTGGTACAGCCAGGATGGCTGCTCTGATATATTCCGAGAAAAAAGCTGCTTCATTTAAACTATATGTAACCAGTACAAAGAATAATTTATCCCACCTGTTTATATTCAGCCCAGTAGCTTTAAAGACAAGCAACGGCAGCCCGTATAGTATAATAAACAGCTGCACCAACTGAGGCGTTCCTCTTACAAATGATATATAGAGCAGCACCAGCTGATTTAACACAGGTACTTTGTATATCCTTATAAAGGCCAGCAAAGTTCCAAAGATAAGTCCGGCTGCCGTTGCTACCAGTACAATTTTTACGGTTACCGGAAATCCCCTTAATACCAGGGGGAAATATTCAAATACCCTGTCGAGAGAGAAAAAGGGCCCCATTTACCTACTTCCTTTCTCTTTATTCGTTCTTGGGTGTATAATCTTTACCGATATATTCTATGGACAGCTTTGCCAGAGTTCCGTCTTCCTTTAATTGCTTTAAGGCTCCGTCCACTGCTTTCTGCAATTCTTCATTTCCCTTTGGATAAAGGTAATAGGTATTGGACTTGGTAAAAGGCTCCCCTACTATCTTTAACCGCTCACCGTATTGCTCATTGTATCTTTCAACATTTCTGTCTAACAGCACGGTTCCGTCATAAGTGCCGTTCTCCAGATTGCTGATTAACTGTTCCGTAGTTTCAGAGGAATAGATAATATCAAGAGGCGCCTCCGGATGCTCTTCATTGTATTTCTCCAAATTATAAGCTACGTTGTTACCGCCCGTAGAGGCTTTTACCTTTTTACCTGCCAGGTCATCAATTCCGTTAATATCCTCCCTATCAATGGCTACTGCCACATAGTTATCATAGATGGTATAGGCTTCTTCCGAAAACAGATATTTCTCCCTTCTTTCATCGTTTTCCTCAAACTGATGGGCCCCAAGATCAATCTGTCCGGCATCAATACCTACTGCAATATTCTTGAATTCAAATATCTGAATATCAAACTTATACTGGGGCAGCAGATCATCCACTGCATTTAGAACAGCTATCTCATATCCTGTGAGCTTCCCGTTCTCATCCAGATAGCAGTAAGGTTCATAGGAGGAACCGGTTCCTACCACTATAGTCTTGGCATCCGGGTTATTATTAGAGGAGGTTTCCTCTGTTCCCTTATTTTTAGAACAGGCTGCTGCCAATATTCCTAAGAATAAGAGTCCTGCCACTGCTAAAAGTTTCTTTCCATTTATCATATCTGCACCATTGTATATCGCTGTTATACTGCGATACCGCCACTTTTCATTGGAGTGAAGGAATATTTCTGTGGCTGCCTTTCAATTCAATATTTTCATTCACTCTTTCAAAATATAATTCTTTTGGTTGTGCCCTCTTCCATGCTTTATTTATAAGAAATACCTTACGCCGCTTTTTTTATTGCCTGATGCAGCCTTCCAAGAGCTTCTTTCAGGGTATCTTTCCGGCAGGCCAGATTAATTCTTGCAAAGCCCTCTCCTTCTTTCCCAAAGATATATCCCTGATTCAGCCAGAGCCTTGCTTCTTTGATAAGAAACTCCTCCAGCTCTTCTTTACTGTATTCAAGCTCACTGAAATCCACCCACAAAAAGTAAGTTCCTTCCGGCTTTATAACCTTTACTTCCGGCAGATAAGTCTGTAAATAGGATATTGCATAATCCTTGTTCTCCTCCAGATACACCAGCAGTTCCTCAAGCCAGGGTTCGCCGTACTGATATGCCGTTTCAGAGGCAATTGCCCCAAAGATATTAAAGGACTTAACTCCTCGCAATTCACAGTAGTTATTATAACGCTCTCTTAAATTTTTGTTTGGTATAATAATATTAGAGGTAGATAATCCCGCCAGATTAAAGGTCTTACTGGGTGCCGTACAGATGATGCTGTTCTGTTCCAGTTCCTCAGAGACAGAGGCAAAGGGTACAAAGGTTTGAGCTTTATAGATAAAATCCGAATGGATCTCATCGGATATAACGGTTACACCATACCTGATACTAAGCTCACCGAGCCGCTTTAATTCTTCATAGGTAAATACCCTGCCTACAGGATTATGCGGATTACAGAGCAGAAGAAGTCTGGCTTTCCCTTCTTTCAGTATGATTTCCAGGTCTTCAAAGTCTATCTCATATCTTCCATTCTTTATAATAAGCGGATTGTTTAAGACCTTTCTTCCTGTCAAAGCTATAGCTCTGGCAAAAGGATGGTAAACGGGAGGCTGAATTATAACTCCTTCTCCTTCTTCACTTAAGGCGTAGATGATATTATAAATTGCATTCACGACACCGCTACTGTGAGTAATCCATTCCTTCCTGATATGAAATCCCTGTCTTCTTCCATACCATTTTATCAGTTCCCTGTAATAATTCTCGGTTCTGGCCGTATAGCCATAAATCCCATGTTGTGCCCGTTCTGCCAGCTTTTCTATGATTTCCGGAACGGTTTCAAAGTCCATATCTGCCACCCATAAAGGAATTGCATCCTCTACTCCCGTATGTTCTTTAATAAAACTCCATTTCACGGAACTGGTATTTTCCCTGTCGAGCTTTTTGTCAAAATCGTAAAAACCCATGTTTTTTCCGCCTTTCTGCCTTATGGCATTGGTCTGTAAACAAAAACAGAGGCATAAATAGGCTCTATGCCTATTAATAACCTCTGTTTTTACAGTCAGCCGCTATGCAATTGTTTTATGTATATTATTCATATATGATTAGTATGATTACATTATACATTTATATATCTAACTGTCAATATCTGAATTACAATATTTTGAAATTTTCTTAATCCTTGCATCTGGAAAACCGCAAAGATATTTTTTAACTTTTAGTTTATTAATGGCTGGTGTTAATTTACACAAATACCAACAGGCAGAAGCCTTGACTAATATGCTATACTGAAAATAAGTTAGTTTAATCTAACAGATGTTCAGACCTGTCATGAAAGAGGTATTTCTATGGATAAATTTTATGAGAAAAGGAAGCTTTTCTCCCAAGAGAGCCTTACTGCTGCGATTCAAGTCTGGAATCGAACAGTAATTTCTCTTATCGACATACGCCATAATTTAATATCACCGGAGGAACCCCTTCTTAATTACCGCCTTCCTGCCGGCGCTTTCTTATATACCAGCGGGGGCACCGTGGAGGTAGTTCTTAACGATACTGCCTATAGTGTTGACCGGTTTGGCTTATTCCACGGCGGTAAGGGAACCCTGCTTACTTTAATTCCACGGGCCCAATGGACAGAGTATTATATGATACTCTACAAGCCCGGTGAGCCTCCTACCCGAAAAAGGGAATATGTTCGTCTGCTTGAGTCTGTAAATCCTTTCAGCCAGCTATATGGCTTCGTACCGGATAACCCTGTTTTTCTTTCCGAGCTTCTTCGGAAAATGTATGAAAAATGGAAAGGTCCCACGCCACTGAACCTGTTTTACGGTAAATCTGCTTTTTATCAGTTGATTTGCGAAATATACGAAGAGCTGGACCAGGGTCATATTCCAATTCTTTATCCGGATATTGTGGCTATGGCGAAACGTTTTATAGACAGCTCCTATGCACAGAGCATCAGTATTCAGGATATGGCAGATGCCTTTAACGTGAGCTATAGCCATCTTTACAGGATTTTCTCCCGTCAGACAGGCAAATCCCCACAGGAATACCTGATGACAGTACGCTTAAATGCCAGTAAAACCTGGCTGGAAAACAGTGAACTGTCCATGCGGGAGATTGCACGTGGCACCGGCTTTTCCGATGAACACCACTTTAATAGGATGTTTGCCCGGCATATAGGAATTTCTCCCGGAGAATACAGAAAGAAAATGACAATGGACAGGATAGATTATACCCTTGGAAATCTCATTCCTTTTCCCTATAATGAGAAGGGTCGAGTTAGTGTCGACAAACTCAAGGAAAAAGGAGCAAATTTCATGTTTAAACAAATAAGAAACAAATCCGTCATAGCTGCCGCCTTGTCGCTGATGCTGCTTTCCGGCTGCAGCACCGCACCTGCAAATACCAGTGGAGCGGTGCCTGCACCTTCGGTAGCAGGTCAGGTAACAGAAACGGACACTGTGATGCCTGTGGAGGAAAATACACGTACCATACATATGGATTACGGAGATGTAGAGATTCCTGCTGACCCCCAGCGAGTGGTTGTTATCTTTGTACAAGGCGACTTACTGGCACTTGGGGTAACACCTGTTGCAACATCCTTCAACGACGATGCGACTTTTGAAAATCAGGCAAAAGAGATTACGGTTATTGATGCATTTTCCATAAATGAAGAAGAGATCATGGAGTTAGACCCTGATCTGATTCTATGGAATACCAAGGATGAATCGGTTTATCAAACTCTTTCAAAGATTGCTCCTACCTTGGCCATGGACTACTTTTCAATGGATTATCAGGAACGGCTTCGCTTTTTCGGAGAAGTATTGAACCGTTCTGAAAAAGCAGAAGAACTGATTCAGTCCTTCGAGGACAAGGTAAAAGAAGCAAAGCAGACGCTGGAGGACAAAGGTCTTAGCAATAAAAGCGTCCTTTGTATCCAAAATAGGAAAGAAGGCGTTCTGTCTGCATTTTGGCTGGGCCGGGGTGCTCCATTACTTTATGAACAATTGGAGTTTAAGGTGCCTGAAAAGCTGCAGGAAGCTATAAAAGACCATTACGAAGATGGAGCTGTTGATCTATCTTTTGAAGTAATCAGCGAATACAACAGTGATTATATTCTTGTCAATGGAACCTTAGATAATTTTGAGAACAGCGAAGTTTGGAAGACCCTTCCTGCCGTGAAGGAAAATCATATTATTGTCGCTCCCAGCAATATGTTTTGGTATAATGATATTCTTACTATGAATGCTCAGATTGATTTAATTCTTGATTCTATTCTTGATACTTCAGCAAACAATTAATATTTTCACAAGAGCGCCTGCTATCTTTTCACGTTTTTTCCATGACTGTTCTATCATCTATCGCACTCACCTCTCCATATGGTCATAGACCCTTAGGGAGGTGAGTACGGCAGGCCTTTGTACTTAAGACCTGGCTGAAGCGGGATTAATATACAGTAATTCACTTAACTGCCCCAGGAGATTGCCGTTGCCAACAGAGATGTTTCCTACTTTATCACATATCTTCTCTAAGTATTCCAGCTCTTTAAGCTTATAAAGGGTCGTATTCTCCTCCATGAGTTTAGCAGTGTTTAGCAGGCTTCTGGTAGAGGCTACTTCCTCCCTTCTTAAAATAACGCTTGCCTGAGCATTCTTTTCAGCAATGAGAACCGTATTCATGATATCCCTTATCTCACCGGGCAGGATAATATCCTTAAGGCCTGCGTCGCTAAACTCGATATAAAGGCTCTCCTGCTTCTCCTTAAGCTTCTCAAGTACGATACCGGCAATGCTGTCCTTCTGTTCCAACAGCTCATCGAATTTCAAACGGCCAACATATTCTCGAAGCACCAGCTGGGTGGTTACATAAATCTGAGTTTTATAATCCTTCAGGGAGTTATTTATCTTTACTGCATCTGTAATCCGATAGGTACAGACAAAGTTCAGCCGCAGGGTTACTTTATCAGCCGTTAGTATCTCCTGGCTGTTGACATCCATCTGCTGAGAACGCATATCCACGATCTGGCAGGATATCCTGATAGAGGAATTCCAGAAATAATAGACCCCGGGTTCAAGCTGCTCCTTGAATTTACCATCGTAAAAGAGCAAGCCGGTTTCTCCCTCTGAAACAACATACTGGCTATATAAGCTTGCCGGAACAATAGACATCATTACTCTGGGCAAAGCTACCTCCGGCGAACTTGTATCGATTAGCTGGAAGGTATGCTGGTGGAATAGGTTCCAGAAATAAAAGGTACCTGCCCTTAAAGCTTCTATTAATCTGCCGTCCTCATAATGAAGTGCTATGTTTAGATCCGGAACTTCGATCTTTGTTACGCTGTCGGCAAAGGTCTTATCTCTTAATAATACCTGTATGTCGACCTCTTTCATATTCACCTGCCTGTAGACATTTGTCTGAAAGCAGGTTTCACCTACTACCGGATATATCCTGTGTATACCGGGGTTAAGCATACGGCGAAAGGTACCGTTTTTAAACAGGAATCCCCTTTCATTTTCTTTGATGATTATCTTCATAAATCCCTCACCTTCTGCCGCAGGAGCGGCAAGTTATTACCTCGTTTCTATGTAACAAGCTATAGGACTGGGCGAAAACATTTCTTTATCTCCCTCCCTATTGTGGCTAATCCATAAATTTTATGTGGATTTTTTATTTTTCTACTGATAAACTCTTTCGTTTCCTGAATTTGCGTAAATACCCACATTACTTTAAGGGGAGCAAGGTTTAAGTAATCCTGGGTCTTATCCGGCTTTCACAGAATTCGTGAACATGGGATAAGCTTAATTATTACGGTATCCACCTGCTGCAGGCCTAAGCTCTGCTGCGCTGCAAATATCTGCAACGCCGGGTATTTACACGCCTTCGGGTCTGGTTACACTTGACAGGTGTAAGAGTGGAGTTGAACCACAGGTCGTTGACCTTGCCTTAAAAGCAGACTCCCTAAGTCTGTGCCTTAACCACTTGGCTAACCTCTAAAAGGTATGGGATTCGAACCCATGAACTTGATGGTATGCTCTACCTCTGAGCTAACTCTCCCGGAGTGGAGGAATCGAACCTCCGACACTACCGCTCGGACAATGCTCTACCGCTGAGCTACTTCCTGCGAAGGGTGGAATCGAACCACCTCCATTGTCTAAATCCTGTCTGCCCGGAACACAGTACGGCATAACCGCTGCGCCGCGAGGATAATAAATCCTGCGCTAAAGCAGACAATCTATATTATGGCCTGCGCCAAAATACCATTAAAAAATTTCAGCCTTTTACCACACCAACCGTCTTCAGCCGTTTTACCGGCTTAACCAGGTCTTTCTGATTCTCCATAACTTCATCGATATCCTTATAAGCGAACCGGCTTTCCTCGGCAACATCCTTTTTGTTATGCTTTCCTAATACTACCCCCTGCTTCTGCAGGTCCACCATAACCTCTTCGGCCGTAAAATTCTCCATAGCACCTTTTCTGGAATATCTTCTGCCTGCACCGTGGGAAGAGGAATGAAAGCTCATTTCATTTCCAAGGCCCTCCACTACATAGCTGTAGGAACCCATGGCACCGGGTATTACTGCCAACTCACCTTCTCTTGCTCTTGTGGCACCCTTACGGTGCACCCACACTTCTTTTCCATAGTGGTACTCCAAAGATGCATAGTTATGGTGACAATTGATTTCCATATTGTATTCTAAGGTAAGGTTAGTGTATTTCCCCACCCATTTATCTAAGATTGCTTTTACTGCTAACATCATACGAAGTCTGTTCTCCTCAGCAAAATCCAGCGCCAGGTTCATCCAGTTGATATACTGCTTTCCTTCTTTCGTCTCTACCGGCAGAAATGCCAGTCGGTATTCATCCGGTACACTGCTCTGCCATCGACTGTTTAATTCCCTTGCGGTTTGATGAAAGGCATCACATACCTGCTTGCCAAAATTGCGGCTTCCGGAATGGATCATGATACCAAGAAATCCTTCTTCATCTTCCTGTAATTCAATAAAATGATTACCGCCGCCAAGAGTTCCTACCTGAAAGTATCCGGCCTCCAACTGTCCCAGTAATTCTGCATTCGCCTCATATTTCTCAAGCTCTTCAAAGGCTCTTTCCAGGGTATTGCAGGGCTGAGGATGTTTATGATGATTGAAGCCAACAGGGACATTCCTTAAAATATCACTGATGATTGCCTGTATTAACGAACCACTGCCGGTCTTGATATCTTTTATTTCTTCTACGAGAATATTGGTTCCTACAAAGGCCATTCCGCAGCCAATATCCACACCCACCGCATTGGGTACAATTACGTCTTTTGCAGCAATAACGCCACCAATGGGCATTCCCATTCCTGCATGGGTATCGGGCATTAATGCCACCCACTGGTGAAGAAAAGGAAGTCGGGACAGATTGTAGGCCTGTTTTAAACAGGTTTCTTCTATGCTCTTTTCTCCGTCAAGCCATATTTTAATGGGGTGGTCAGTTTCTTTATTTGCAATTACAAACATACAATCACTCCTTTCATTCTTTTCGTTGTTTCTGTTTGCTTGCTATGCTATGATATTAGCATATGTTTCCAACGGAATCATTTAAAAAAGTTTGCGAAAGTGAAGAATACTATGGGAGAATTTCAGGAACTCATACGTAATTTTGATAAAATTAGGGATTATATGCGGGACTTTTATATTTATGGCTTTAAATCACGAAGTGATTTTACAAGAAAGTCCGCCCGTACTTATGATAATGAAAAACGCCGTATTGAGAGCTATATGGGTGAATATATGAAGTGGGAGTATACAAAGACCGGCAAGAACCTGTTCATCTCCATGGACTGTGCAAGGATTCCTGTTAACCCCCTTTATGCTGCCTGGAAATCAAAGACCTTTACCGGCAACGATATTATGCTCCACTTCTATCTGCTGGACCTTCTGGACAGTGATTCCAGGCTTTCCATTGACAGTCTCACCGATCTTATCTGTACCAGAAGCGGACAGGTCTTTGATACCCAGACCGTCCGAAATAAATGCAAGGAGTATGCAGAGCTTGGCATCATAAGAGCAGAAAAGCAGAAAAAGTCTCTCTATTACAGCCTGTCCGATAATACCTTTAGCCAGTTACTCCAAAGTGCTCCCGGTTTAGGGGAGGCCGTGAAATTCTTTCAGGGAAGTGCTGCTTTTGGTGAAATCGGGAGTTTTATTATGGATAATCAGAAGCTGGAGAATGACCGCTTTACCTTTAAGCATTATTATGCTGCTCATACCCTGGAGGACGGAATCTTACTTGACCTCCTTTCAGCCATCAGAAACAGGTGTGCTATAGAATTTGTAAATATAAATGAATCGGGCACCCGTGTTTCCACCTTTGATGGAATTCCGGTAAAGATTTTTGTCAGTGCTGCCACCGGAAGACGTTATCTTTGTCTGTATAAGACAAGGGAGAAACGTTTCTTCAATTACCGGCTGGATCATATGAAAGAAGTATCATTAAAAGACTTCTGCGAAACAGCCGGGCAACATCAGGCAGACCTTGAAAATAACCTTGACCGTGTTTTTGGTGTAAGCTTCGGCGGCCAGAACCGAAAAGAAATCATTTGTATGAAGCTCTATGTAAACGAAAAGACGGAAGGCTTTATCCTGGAACGTTTAATACGGGAAGGTCAGGGAGGAGAACTGATACGCCTTGAGAAAAATACCTATCAGTACACCAAGGAAGTCTTTGATTCTAACGACATGTCGCCCTGGATCAAGACGTTTATGGGTAGAATTATCCAGCTGGAAGGTACCAATCAGACAGTGATTAACCGTTTTTACAAAGATATTAAAAGAATGAAGGAAATGTATGAAGATTAATAACCATTTATTCTCAGAAGTTTATGGCTGCTACTTTACGGTAGTAAAAAGGATATTAGAACAGGCTGAGGGAGGACTTACCCGGGCTGAGATTGAGTCGATGGTTCAGACCGATGGTTTCTATGACAGCGCCTTTCATCTGTTGCCCAAACTCTTCTCCGGAGAGTGGGATCTCATGGAACAGAGAACTGACGGCAAATATTATTCCAAGCTTCTTTCCAAGGATCTGACGCGTCCCATGACTGATCTTGAAAAAGCCTGGTTAAAGGCTCTCCTTTCAGATAAGCGAATACAGCTATTTATTAACCCGGAAGAAACAGCCTCCCTGTCAGACGCATTAAAAGAAGTTCCTCCCCTGTTTCTTCCATCCGATTTTCATTTTTATGATTCTGCCGCAGACGGAGACTCTTACGAGGAAAAGCAGTATATTGACAACTTCCGGATAATCTTAAAGGCATGTGAAAATCATACCCCCTTAACTATTCTATATGAAAGCGGCAAACAGAACCGAACCAAGCGATTAGTTGTACCCTATAAATTAAACTACTCCTCCAGGGATGATAAGTTCAGGCTCTTGGGTGTAGCCTGTCAAAGAGGCGGACATGTTAAAAAAACAACGTTAAATCTTGCAAGAATCCTTACCGTAGAGCTTTCAGCTGAGACCTCTGCTGAAAGCTATGCAAAAAATCCGGTTATAAACTCAGCTAAAAACTTGCCTGAAGCCTCGACTGACGCTTTAACAGAAACTTTTACCAATAATATACAAAATCCTTTTCCTTTCTATAAATTCTTCCGGAAAACCAAATGCAAGGAACCCATTGTTTTGGAAATCTCCAAGGAAAGAAACGGCCTGGAGCGTTGTATGTTACAGTTTGCCTCCTGGGAAAAGCAGACGGAATATGAGGAAGAGCGTGATTGTTATGTATGCCGAATCTATTACGACGGCCAGGACGAAACTGAGTTGCTCGTACGGGTATTAAGTTTTGGCCCGGTGATAAAGGTTCTGGGTCCATCTACCTTTCTGGCTCAGATTAAGGAACGGGTTCGAAAGCAATATCGATGGAATACCTATGAAGAACCTTAAAGAACTATAATATCCTTTCATTATTACCTCAGTTAAGATATTCCTGACTAACTAACAAAAAAATAAATAAAATAATTTATTACAATATACACGCTCATGGAATATATGGTATATTGTTCTATATGCTTACAGGTTATTTATATAGCAAATACGTTTTAATGAGGTATGCCAAACATGAAAGTTGAAAAAATCTATACAAAAAATGCTTCCTATCAAAAATTCGAGGTTCTTAGAAGCAACCGTAATAAACGTTATAAATATCAGGAATTTCTTATTGAAGGAGTTCGTAATATAAACCAGGCCATAGCAAAAGGATGGAATATCAAATCCTTTCTTTATTCCAATGAAAGAAACCTGTCTGATTGGGCAAAAGGGGTAATTAACAGCACTTCTACAGAAATCAATTATGAGCTGCCGGAAATCCTCCTAAAGGATTTAAGCGGAAAAGAAGATACTTCCGAGATTGTGGCAGTTGCCGGAATGAGAGAAGATGACCTGAATACCATAACCCTGTCAAAAAATCCGATGATAGCCTTGTTTGACAGGCCCTCCAACAAAGGAAATCTCGGAACCATTATTCGTTCCTGCGATGCTTTAGGGGTTGAATGCCTTATCCTTACCGGACATGCCGTTGATCTATACGATCCGGATGTTATAGTATCAACAATGGGCTCCTTCTTTAATATGCAGGTAATACGGGTTCCTGAGACTCAGAAGGTTCTGGATTTTATGGTTAAACTGAAGAAACAGTATCCTACCCTCCAGACCATCGGTACCACAGCACATAAAGAATATCCTATCTATGACTTGAATTTGTCCGGGCCGGTGCTTTTTATGCTTGGTAATGAAACAGATGGATTAAGCAGGGCTTTTAAGGACAGTTGTGATATTCTGACCACCATCCCCATGGCAGAGTCCTCTTATGCCACTTCCTTTAATGTTGGCTGCGCTGCAACGGTTATGTTTTACGAGGCCTCCAGACAAAGAGCTCTGACCCTTTCCTAAGGTGTTAATGAAACTTATTAAGCTCCCGGCGATTAACTAAACCTTTTCAGGTAGAAGAAAATGCCAGGAGCTTTATTTATACTTATTGAAACTATAAACAAAAGGGCAAAGCTATTAATGGATTAACTTTTGAATTTATTTAGAATATTTTCCCCACGAGACCATATACCACTGTTGTACAGAAACATACTGCAATTGCAATTATGGTTGGCAGTAAGGCCGAAACAATGGTCCACTTTATACTACCGGTCTCTTTTCGAATCGTTATCAGAGTAGTAGCACAAGGCCAGTGGAGGAGGCTAAACAGCATGGTGTTCAGTGCCGTAAGATAAGTCCAGCCGTGACCAACTAAAATATTTCGAAGGGCCTCCAGACTGTCATACTCAGCCATAGAGCCTGTGGACAAATAGGCCATTAAAAGAATGGGCAGAACAATTTCGTTAGCCGGCAGTCCAAGAAGAAATGCCATTAATATATACCCGTCAAGTCCGATAAACCTTCCAAAGGGATCAAAGAAGTTCACCATATGCCCCAGAATACTTATATCACCAACATAAACATTTGCCAGTATCCAGATAAAGGCGCCGGCAGGCGCTGCTACCACTACAGCTCTTTTAAGTACAAATACCGAACGGTCAATCATTGAAGTGTATAATACCCTTCCGATTTTTGGTACCCTGTAGGGAGGAAGTTCAAGGGTGAAAGTAGAGGGAATACCTTTTAACACCGTCTTAGATAAAAGGTAGGAAACAAGAAGGGTAACAACGATACCAATAACAATCATAGCAGTTACCGCAAGTGCCGGCATGATACCAAAGGTATTTCCTCCCAGTGCCACCAGAAAGACACTGGATATAGCTATAAGGGTAGGAAATCTGCCGTTACAGGGTACGAAATTATTGGTAAGGATTGCAATCATTCTCTCTCTTGGTGACTCGATAATACGGCAGGATACGATTCCTGCTGCATTACAGCCAAAACCCATAATCATGGTAAGACATTGTTTACCATGGGCACAGGCTTTTTTGAAGAGATGATCCATATTAAAGGCTACTCTGGGCAGGAAGCCCAAATCCTCCAATATTGTAAAGAGCGGAAAGAATATGGCCATAGGCGGAAGCATAACAGAAACAACCCAGGCTAAGGTCCGGTAAAGCCCCAATATCAATACTCCGTGAAGCCAGGCAGGTGCATTCAGATAAGTAAATAACTCTGTAAGTCTATCTTCGATATAAAATAAAAAGTCCGCCAGCAGTGAGGAGGGTATATTGGCACCTGTAACCGTAATCCAGAATACAAGCGCCAGGGCCAGTAACATAATAGGTAATCCAAACCGTTTAGACGTAATAATGTTATCAATTTTCTTATCCCTTGCATTTACTTCACTGTCCTCCTGAATGTATTTTGCTTTCAGGTCTTCTATACGGCGGTAGATTGCCTCAGAAATTCCGTCTCTTAAGGTCTCTTTGTCCGGCAGTTCTTCTTGTATTTCGGAAAGAGGCCGGTTATCTTCCAATACAAGCTCTCCCATATGAGCTGACATGGCGCTTAAAAGTTTTTCATCACCATCCAGCATTCTAAGTGCCATCCACCTTACGGATATATCTGCTGTTGTATCTTTATACTCCGGTAACAGTATCTTGATCAGCTCTTCTACCTTATCATCGTATTTTACCGGCACCGGCTTTGGAGTTATTTCTCCCGCTGCAACCCTGACTGCCGTCTCCTTTAATTTATCCACTCCGATTCCGCTTCTGGCAGCACATAGCACTACAGGTATACCGAGGTCTTTCTCAATTCCTCTTGCATCAATATTAATATGCCTCTTCTTTGCTTCGTCAATAAGATTGATGCACAATACCACTTTAGTGGTCAGTTCCATTACCTGAAATACAAGATTTAAGCTTCTCTCAAGACAGGTGGCATCAGTAACAACGATGACAGCATCGGCATTGCCAAAACATATAAAGTCCCTGGCCACCTCTTCTTCTACCGAGGAGGCAAAGAGGGAGTAAGTGCCCGGTAAGTCCACCAATATGTTTTCTTTTCCTTCCTGTCTGAATTCACCTCTGGCATTTACTACCGTCTTACCCGGCCAGTTGCCTGTATGCTGATGAAGTCCGGTTATGGCGTTAAAAACAGTACTCTTTCCGGTATTCGGATTCCCTGCCAATGCAATGATAAACTGTCCTTCTTCTTTGTCGATGCGGTATAAATCCGTCATTGCATTGCTTTGTGTGGATTGATAGGTCAACCCCATTATAGCCTCCTTTATATAAATTTAATTTAATCCGTTACTGATATAAGGGCAGCCTCTTCTTTTCTTAAAGCTATCATTGCTCCCCTGATGCCGTATACAGTAGGGTCTCCGGATGGTCCTTTGCGGATTACCTCTACTCTGGCTCCTTTGGTCAGTCCTAATGCCAGCATTCTCTCTCTTAGCAGGTCAGATGCTTTTAATTCACAAACTGTGGTATGTGTTCCTACGGAAATATCAGTCAGCTTTTTCATTTATATCAACCTCACTTTTTTAGAATGTTTTAACTTTTTTAAATGCAACTAATTTATTGTATGAAAATAGTCTAAAAATGTTCTATGAGGATATAAAAAAATTCTGAAACTTATATACCGAGGTATAAGTTCAAATAGGTCTATAAATTTAATGCATTTTATAAAGAGTAGTACCCGCACGCATTTGTGTAGTCTATACATTGTTCTGACTGCCCAGTACGACAAAAGTATTTTTGCAACCGCCTGGCTTGTCTCTTAAGTTTATGGGAACTTAAAATTCGGGAATGACTGGTAATCTGTGAGTTACTAAGGAAGGGGGGTCTATATGATGGAATACTGGACAGCCGCACTCAACCATAGCTGGGGGAACCATTGCATGATATTCCAAATACCGATACCATATAAATTAAATTCAGGCACCAGTTTTAGAAATACATCATAGCTTCTTACATCCCAGAAGCGTACAAGGTATTCATCTCCCGAGTAGAAATAAAAAGACACGGAATTGGTAAGAGGGTCATAAAGAATCTGAGCATTATTTTGTGCTGCAAGCTCAAGGGCTGCTCTATAGCTGATAGCCCTGCCCTGGGAGACACCTGGGATAAAGGGTAGTTGATAGATATAGCCCTGAACCGGCAAACCAAAAGAGACCATATCAGAGGGTACCATTTTGATAAAGTCCGCTATAATCCTGCGATAGTTTTCCGTACAAAGGGTTCCAAGGGACAATCTGTCAGAGTATCCGAATTCATATACAATTAATGTAATTCCTGATAGTCCCTCTGTCATAAATTTATAATCGAATCCAAAAATAGGATTTTCAAAGGTATCCATAACTTTATAACCTGCTGAAGTAATACTATTAAGCATTTTCGTAGCATGTCTGCGGTAATTTTCACGGTATCGGGGATGGATATAAGGTGTATGAAAGCTCACCCCTCTATATCCCTTGGTTTCCAGGGTAAGTAGTATTTGACTGATAAACCTGTCTTCGATTGTTACATCTGATATAATGGAATTGACCACCTCCATAGCCTCTTCATTGTTATGAGAGGCCGGAATAATCATCATTAAAGGTTCTGTTCCATATGCTTTTGCAAGTTTTACAATATCTTCATCTGCCAAATTGCTTAGCTCTCCTGTAGCAGATACTGTATAACTATATACTGTAAGATAAGTCAGATAAGGTAAGGTCATTTGTAAGGTCTTTTTATCAATGAAGGGATATGCAAAACCATTTGTAGCAATTGTATGTCCTTTTTCCCCTCGAAAGCTGATAACAATTTCATCTCCTGAATAAAGAGACTGGCTATCCGACAATTCCGGGTTATACCTAAGGAGCTCTATTACGGTCGTACCATAGGTATCGGCGATCTGTAATAAGGTATCTCCTTCTTTCACGGTATAGGTAATTTCGGGAATAAGGATAATAAGGGCTTCGCCTATTACCAGTGAGTCCTCATCCGTCAGGTTATTATATATTTTTAATTTCTTAGCAGATATGCCATAATAATCTGCTATGGAGAGGATAGTCTCTCCAGCTTCTACCACATGAATAATCATTTCTGCCCTCGAACGGTTTTGTTTCATTATATGTGATTTATAGACAGAGGTTTCTAATTAAGTAAATTAGGACGAACCATACTTATGGTACAGAAAATTAAGCTGCTGCCCTTAACCGCCCATTGTGTTCTGAACCAAACAGCTGCTCTATTTCAATATTTACCTTATAAATGCTGACAGAAAGCTGTCCTTTTATTGAAATACAGCATTACTTGTAGTACCATAACAGTATGGATTTAAAGGCACTTTTACTTTAAAGCTTTCGCTCGAATTTACCGGGTTAAAGCTATCACAGGCTTTAAACTTTATATTTAAAATTGCAAAGCCTGTAGCCTGATAACAGTAAATATTAAATAAAATAACTGAATTGTGATTCCTGAGGGTATACTAAGGTGTGACTGAAAACTCATTGTACCGTTCTGAAGCCCCCACTTTGCGGTATTCTGCGTTGCAATTATGGGAACGTAACACCACTACGTCCCCATAATCGCGCTTTGCTGTTTTTCGCAAATTACTGTTTTTCGCAAATTGCCGTTTTTGCAAATTACCGTTTTTAGCAAATTCCCCCCCACAAAGTGGAACCTCCAGCCCGGCACAAGCAGTTTTCAGACAGACCCTGGAGAAAAGTATAAATAATTTCCTATTATAAAAAAGGGAGGTACTTATGTGCGGAAGATATTATATAGATGATGATACGGCCAAAGAAATAGAGAGACTGGTAGAAGCAATCGATAAAAAACTAAACGAAAAGGCAGGAAGAAGGGATGTCCGTCCTTCTGAACCGGCAATGGTTCTCACAGCTTCCGGTAAGGCTATGCACCCGGAGGAAAAGCACTGGGGATTTCCAGGCTTTCAGGGAAAGGAACTGATTATCAATGCCAGAAGTGAAACCGCCCTATCCAAAAAAACCTTCCGGGACAGCATCATAAACCGGCGGTGTATCATACCTGCTGCCGGCTTTTATGAATGGAATGCTGCCAGAGAAAAAGCTTCCTTTTACCGTGAAGATTCCAAGGTTTTATTTATCGCAGGCTTTTATAACTCCTTTCAGGATAAGGACCGGTTCATCATACTGACATCACCGGCGAATGAGTCCATGATTGAAGTACACGACCGTATGCCCTTAATTCTGGAACGGGAGGAGCTAATACCTTGGTTAACAGCTCCTGACAGAACCGAAGAATTATTACTCAAAAAACCCTGCAGACTGAAAAAACAGATGGAATATGAGCAACTGCGGCTGCCCTTTTAGCAGGACAGCCGGACTTTCCATTCCTATTCTTACCAGAAATTAAAGGGTTATTTAGCTCCTTGTTGTTAACTCTAAAGTTCCTTATCCTCCTCCCTTAAACTGACTCCCTGAAGAATCCTTTTATAATAGGAACCATTTGTATAAAGAGCTCCTACTGGGTTATGAGCCAGGACACGATCTTTTACCACAAGATAGGTAACTGGTGCTTCAGAATACTTGATAAACATAGAATCATGTCCGACACAGAGACCACAGATAACATTTAGGTCAGTATTTTCTCTATTTAATAGCTTTGCCTGCATAATAGGGTTACAGGCAGACTCATGATGTCCGGGACGTATCTTATCCTCTTCTCTCACACCAAGTGCTGACTTGTCTTTAGCACCAACTTTACAAATAACTCCGTAGGGCTCAAATCCGTTTGCTTTTAATACTTTTTCAAATATCTTACTCTCCTGGATAAGTCCCATGCAGGTGGCAATCCCAATTTTTTTAGCCTTTATTTTCTTGGCAAATACTATGATTTCCTCAACTCTGGTAAGTTGTCCATAATACTGCCCTTCCACCTGGGCTGCCGCTACAGCTATTTTATGTATCTCCGGTTCCTTGTTATATATATCCAGACATTCCTCCAGTATTTCCTCATTTTCTTCACTGGTAGTCAGACATTTACCAGGATATGTTCCGTTTTGACTTGCACAATTAAATACGCCACAGGACGTACAACTAAAATTATCACTCATTTTAACCTCTTTTCCGGGTTTGATGCCCTTTACTATAGTTTGTTGCTCTGCTGCTGAGATTTACCATACTCCCCTGATCAATGAGTATTAAAAAACAGAGGTAACCTAAGCTGTGAGCTTAATCTTAACCTCTGTTTGTACAGTCAGCCAGTCATATTATTTTATTCTACACCACCAGCTTTAAGCAATTACTTTTTTCCGGGTGTAAATATGATATAGATTATATTAAATCCTGCGCTTTTGTCAACTATTTTCGCCATATTGCGGCAAAATTACATGATTTTATTATACTTCACTAAATAATAAAGATGCAAACCGTAACCAAATACATAGAAAGCGATAACCGTTAATATCATCCATAAAGGCGAATTCAGGAAAATCATAACAAATGGAACCCCAATCATAATGTATATCATCTTATCATAAGCCTTTGCTTTTGCCTTGTTCGTTATTGCAATGGAGCGCTCATCTTTTGCATCAATTTCACTCTGCCGTTTATACTCCGGATGTTTCCTGATCATTCGTTTAATAAAGATATGGGCTACATTTACACTGGCAAGGCCGGAACCAAGTCCGATACAGAGCCCAGCTATATTTCTGTTATCATAATTTATAACGAAAGCTCCTCCCAGAATAAGTCCAATACTAACTACTATCATTAGAATATTAACTTTTTGATTACCTTTCATTTGGCTCCTCCTCATAGATAAACATATCTTCAATGGTCATATTAAAATATCGGGCAATTTTAAAAGCCAGTAAAATGGATGGATTATAACGGCCATTTTCCAGGGATCCGATGGTCTGCCTGGATACCTCCAGTACTTCTGCCAGTTCTTCCTGTTTTATCCCTTGTTTCTTTCTTATCTCTTCTAACCTATTCTTCACTTTTTCACTCCTTTAAAGCAAAATGGAAAGTATACTTTACATATGCATTATAGCTCCAATAGCACATAATGTCAAGTATACTTTCCATTAATAATTAAAATTATATATTTGGGTTAGTTACATTTCCCTTTATTTCGTTCTATTAAGTGTTGAAACTCAGCTGTCTCGTGAAGAAATTCATATTTAGGGCTGCTTTCCATCTCAGCCAGAAAAGCTTGAAAAAGCTGTTTACTATAGTTTTCCTGTGTCTCTTCCTTTACAGGGATATGAGTGTATAGTACAGAATCGCTGACTTTCCAGGGAGAACCGACAGCAGATAAGACGGACTTAATAAGCGAAAGGCTGTCTTTCACATTCTTTTTGGCAAGTGCCACCTCCAGTGGTACCAGATAAGCATTAACACCCCACAGGTCAAACATATCACTGACCTTTACAGAAAGCTCCGCCAGATAATCTACAGTTTCAAGGTTTTTCATCTTTAATGCAATGTCCGCCAGGTTCTTTAGGATTCCATGAATTTCATTGACATCCATAAGTAACTTACGTTCCAGAATTTCTGCCGCTTCCTCTAATTTATCCAGATGGTAGGATAGATTGGCCTGAAGCAGCATTTTATCAAGGCCAGCATTTTCAGGTAATAAATCCAGCATTTCCTGGGCCTTTTCATACTCTCCCTGCCCCATATACCTAGCTACCAGCATATAAACAGCACTGTTTCTCACCTGCTCCTCATTGCTTCCTGCAACACGCTCATACAAAGCAGTTATTTGATTTTCATAAGCTTCTTTGTTATCGGCATTGGCTCCATACATAACAAGTGCTCCTTCCAAAAGGAAGGCAGTTGTGTGAATTAGTTTATCGCAATTCGGATATTCCCTTACCTTCTCCATGGCTAAAGAGAAGCCGCTTTCATAGTCCTTCTTGCGAATCGTATCAATAATTTTATTGCTAAAATGTTCGATTTCCTGATCTGTAAGCCCTTCCTCAAAGCATAATAAGGTGTTGAGATCAATTTTAAGCAGCCGTGCCAGAGCAGGCAGTAACGAAACATCGGGGTAAGAAACGCCTTTTTCCCACTTGTTTACTGCTGGTGTTGATACTCCCAAATATTCCGCCATTTGCTCCTGTGTTAAACCGTGTGCTTTTCTGTTTTCCCTGATAACCGTATTAATTGGCATTTTAATCATCTCCTGACTTAGAATAAAGATAACTTGCTCTATATCAACATTTTAACTATTGGGATGTATTTCTGCAATTGAATGGTTATTAAATAAAAGGAGAAAAAATTAACAGGAGGTTAATAACAGAAAGCTATCTTATGTTGGATTCACTATTTTTTCATTTACTATTTTTTATACGCTATTTTTTTCACTATTTTTTTCATTATTTTTTATTCACTATTTTTATTCACTATTTTTTCATTCACTATTTTTTATTCGCTATTTTTTTATTCGCTATTTTTTCTTCAGCTCTTTTTTAAAGATATCCTTCATTTCAGTTATAGCTTCTTTACTGCTCAAATCACCTGACTTTATTTCGCCAAGGCACATTTTTTCCATGAGTTTGATGTATGCTTCACCCAAAGCTGTGGTTATAACAGCGGCTGTACCACCGGAAATCATACCACCTACTATCGTACCGACTCCTGGAAGCAGTTTAAAGATATTGGATACAATGGTTCTACCGGCAATTGTGGCACCTGCTGTTCCTAAGATTGAAGTTATAAACGATGTGATGATTCCTTTGTCCACCTTAAGACCAAAAGCAACCGTTATAGAAGCAATCATAGTAACCTGAGTAGGTATTAAAAGAGCTGCGTCGGCAAAAGGGACCGGTGCAAAACCTTCTGCAAAGGTAGCTGTAACCGTTGTGGCAACAATACCTCGGGCATATTTAATTTTTTGTTTTATAGCAGCTTTTTGAACGTTCTGAAGAGTGGGGATCAATTCCTCCCCTAACAGCTCCCCCATGATTTCAATAAGCTCCTCTCCTCCATAAGCTCTGGCTGTGTAATCTTCATCTATTTCATAATCCAATGCCAATACAGGAACAATGGCGCATACGTGTAAATTAAGACTGTCGATATAATCCTTGAATTCCCTTGCCTTTGCCTTAGAAAAGGATTTGGTCAGCACAATGATAATGGGAACCTGAGTATCTTTATTATCTTCTGTGAACTCCTTGATCCATTCAATTTCATCTTCTTCAATTCTGTCAGATGCAGTATTAATACAATACCAGATACAATGAATACATTTATTTTCATCTTTGGCATAAAGACCTTCTTTAATTTTATCAATGATTTCAGCTTTAATCTGTTTCTGCGTATCCCGCCCAAGCTCCAAGCCTTTTGTATCATAGATTGTTAGAGGTACATCCTTTTTTGTTATCCTCTGAATATGCTGCGTTACAGGTTTTCCTATTCCTGTTTCCGCCAGCTGCTCTCTGAAGATATAATTAATTAATGTACTCTTACCAACTCCTGTTTTGCCGGCTAAAATAATATTCAAATTTTTAAGATTCTTGATTTTCTTGTTAATTTCATTAATACATTGGCTGGCTACATCTGAAATATTAATATCCATCTATACCTCTTCCTTTGTGGTGGTTAATACGAATTTACCTTAAAGTTTTGTTGAATCTATTTCACTACTCTAAAATTATTCTTATAAATCTTGTTTGCACCTTTATTAATGAGTTTAGGCATCATGAGGAAAACCCCGATGCTGCATACTATACTAATTAGTAAATATACAACGGACTTTATCACAGACTCCTGCTTTTTATTTTTATCCTGTAACTCATTTGCTACGATTTCTTTAATTATTTCGATTTGTTTGTTGGAAAATCCATTTTTCATATTAATTACCTCCGGTATGTCTAATTATAGCATATTATTACAATTAGTGAAGTGAAGTTATTCTCTTATAGTAAAACATTTTTGTGATTCATTTCTGTGATTCATCTCTGTTGATTCATCTCTGTTGATTCATCTCTGTGATTCATCTCTGTGGTTATCTACGTGATTCATCTCTGTTGATTCATCTCTGTGGTTTATCTCTGTGATTCATTTCTGTGATTCATCTTTGTAATTCATCTCTGCGGATTATCTCTGTGAATATGGAGATTTCCCTTATATACTTCTGTATCATAAATTTGTATTCCTTAGAAATCTATTTTTTAGAATTCACAAAAGCATAACCTTATAACATAATAATATTATTTCTAGAATCTGATTCAAAATTCGCTTTAATATTTATTGACTCTACACTTAGTGTATAGTTTACAATAAATTAACCAATTAAAAAGGAGCGGGAAATATGGATAGCAATCTATATCAGAAGATAAACAATTTATATGAGGAAAACCCACTATTACAAGACTTTAACGGTTACATACTAATCAAAGAGGACGACCATATTTTATTTCAGCAAAACTTTGGGTACTCTGATTATGTTCAGAAGAAAATAGCGGATGAAAATACTATTTACTGCCTTGGCTCCATAACAAAACAATTTACTGCGCTCTGTGTACTGCAACTGAGCTCTTTAAGCCTGTTATATCTAATTATGCAATGGGATGGTATATTCATGATAATAAAATATTTCATGGCGGCGATTCACCTGGTTTTAGCGCAAGGCTGACTCGTATAACAGACCGTAAGTTATTAATTCTGTTGTTATGTAATTTTGATGGCTGCAGGGAATCGAATATGGGCCACTACGCTGATATGATTGATATGTTAGTACAAATATAAAGATAAGCTATCTATGATATTGAAAAAGGCTCCCTCTTAAGGAAGCCTTTTAAATTCCATTCTATAAAGTTACGTTCTATAAGTTTTCCAAAACGATGAGCTGCTGATAGAAAACCAATAATAACCTTGTGTTATTCCTTTACAGATTATTTCGCCGTTTTATTAATAAAATCAATTTCATACAGCTGTTCACCGTATTTTTTCTCATTGTCAGTAATCGTCCCCTCTGTGAGAGAAATACGCAGAACAATTGAGTTCGGATTATCTTCGTCTCCAACTTCTTCAAACCAGTCAAATATTTTTTTAAATTTCGCTCTGATATCGGTATTCTTATCATCCTTGACCCAGCCTAGATTTTCAGCTGTACCTTGGAAAGCATACCAATCAAATCCACAGACTGAAACCTCGTTGTTCTTCTCAATTTGCAGCATTTTATTTTTTCTTGTGTCCGTAGATACATAAAATACGCCGTCTTCATAATAAGCGCAAACCATACGTACAGCAGGACGGGGATTACCGGCAGTGTTTGAAGATAGTGATATTGTTCCAAGGGCAATAACTTCTTCTTTACCATTACCGCAACGTTCTTCCAAAAGTTTCATCGCGTTTTCGTATTTACTCATTCTAATTCTCCTTAATATAAATTAATATATACTGTAACCACAGTCAAATCACATGTTACGTAGCTCAAGCCTTAAACTTCCATATTTATCCACATGGCAGGACGTACACCGCCTGTACATTTGCCATCGCTGATGTTGCCTTTCAATATATTGTTGCCTTGTATACCTATATTACCGTCTGTTCCGAAAATATATACTGCTTTTACATTAACCCGGCCAGGCGACCGAAGCCACCACCACCAACACCATTCCTTATCCTGAAGTCTTGCTAATCTCTTACTGTTGTTTTCATCTTTTCTTTCAAACCAATACCTTTGATTTTTTCCACGGTTTTGCAGCTTTGAAAGGCTATTACCAAAATATTTGCACACTTCCTCAAGGCTTAACAAAAATATATTGTCCCTTGTATCGGCTCCCCCCTTTGAACCATACCACTGGTTGTCAGGATTTTTATTTAGCACTGGAATTATTCTTTCCTTATCATTTACATCAAATTTGTCATAGAAATCACCATTAAGATATTTTCGGATCGAACAGTCAGCCCATGTTATATCCTTATATGCCTCATGGTAAGCACGTTGTTCAATAATATATTCAGTTATAAGTAAAGCTGTGTTGTCTTGTATGTCAAGCACACGCCATTCGTATTTGCCAAATGTTATTTTATCGCCTATCTGCATATATGCCTCCCCATTAGCTACTTATTTCACTTGCATACCGACACTTGTTTATTTCTTTTCCTTAATAGGCAACAGCAAATCAAGCTGTAAGTAATTCATTTCTGAATTGTGCTTCTGAACAAAATTATAGAAATTTATTGTTTCTTCGAAGCCTTGTCCAAAAGCAGTTTCAGTTGATTCCCACCGAGGTGATCCCCAGTCATTATCGTATTTATAACTTGCATTAACCCACTCTTTAAGACGACGCCAATCCTGGAAATCCCACGCCCTTAAAACATGTGCGGCGTATAACCCGCCACTAAATTTTCGCCTTACTAAGGGTGCGGGTATCTCCATATCCTCGGGGACAGATACCCACATTTCATAAGCGTAGGAGTTCTCTCCAATTTCTGATGCTCCCAGAGGACAGTCAAATCCAAAACAACGTGCATCAGGTTTAAGCTTTAACAACCCGCTTTCTATTGTAAACCTACTAATCACATCCGCAGTTTTTTCTTCACACCCCTCCCCCGATGCAGAAGCAGCAGCTATAGTCAGGGGTGGCAGATAGACAATCCGCACGTCTTTGTCTTCCAGTTTCATTAACTCTTCGTTAGCTTTGTTTAATTCCTCCATTGATAAATTTTCCTTCAGCTCTTTTATCTGATTATCAGAAAAAGTAAGAGAACTTATAACATCGAATATAGCTTCATCACCGAGAAGCTTTAAATTAACATCTGCTTTCTCATTGATTTCCTCAACAAAACGAAGTAATATACCCTTAACGGTAGACAACGCAGTAATTTCGTTGTCTATCTCACTTATGTTCTGCCTGAAAATTTCCACTGCTTCCACCGCGTCGGAATTGTTAAGTATGCATTTGATTTGCTTTACGGGAACCCGCAACTTACGAAGGACAACAATTTGCCGCAAACGACTGACAGCACTTTCATCATAAACCCGGTAAGCATAATCCTCTTTCCGCAGACTTTTAATTAATCCAACCTGCTCGTAATAACGCAGCATTCTTGTTGAGATTCCGTAATGCTTTGATATTTGACCTGCTGTTTGGAGTTCCACTTATAGAACCTCCTTTCATTTTACTTGAGTATAACTATAAAGTACGACACGGTGTCTGTGTCAAGGGATTATATAATATTCACATTTTATTCTGTAAAATATGGATTATAAAACGGCTATATGAAAATGTTGAATAAAGTAATTTTTCTCATACAATCGATGCAATATCAAGGACTTCCATTCTCGATTTATCCGATACGTTTTTCAATTATTCGACGTGTTTTCATTATCCGATGTATTTATTATCCAATGCGTTTTCTATATCTGACGTGTTTTTATTATCCAATGCGTTTTCAATATTCGACGTGTTTTTATTATCCAATGTGTTTTCTATATCCGACATGTTTTTATTATCCGATATGTTTTCATACAACATGATAAATTTTCTCTAAAAGTTTCCGATTATAAATATGTAGAAGCTCAGCTTTTTTGAAACTTGTTATAGCAATATGCTTTTATTCTTATCGATAAAGCCATATGCCGTATTTAAAAAATTCTCTATAGAAGTTCTATTTATAAACATATTTATTATATGATTTTCCGCAGATATACCATCAATCATACGATCATAAAACTGCTCATATGCCTTTTGCGGATAAGGAGCCACATTCTGAATGCACGGAATATTTAAAGTAGGATCAACTGCCATTTCTTCAAGAAACCACAATGTGTCAGGATATAACGGTTCATTTTCCTGGGCATATCCATGCATCTGTTTCCATTTTTCAAATAAGATGAAGTGATTAATCTCATGAATTGAGGCCATCATTAACATATCAATATCTTTTTCATAGGAAACAAAAAACTCTTTTGTTATTACATTCCTTGGAAAACTTGATATACATCCAATATAACATGTAAAGCTTTCATACTCTTTCGGCCACCTCAGTTCAAAGGTATCAAGAAGATTAGATATTAGCTCTTTTTGTATCGTATCAAAAGATTCCTGTAACTGTATGATTTTTCTGCTTATATCTAATTCTTTCTCAATGAAAACTCGTTCAACACTTGGTTTAACAACCTTATAGATTTCTTCATTATCCATACTGTCCAATATTTTTCCCCTAAGTTCCGGATATAGTAAATATGTACGCTCTGCAAAAGGTCTGCTCTTATTCTTTTTATTAAATTCAGGATTTACATATTTACATATTTACATATTAACTTGATATTTAATTCCTGATCCATTTTTCTGACGACTATCTTAGGAATTAACATTTTTTGACCTCCAATGTAAATATTACAATGACACTGATATATTTCATCGTTTAAAGATTCATAATATGTTTCCAGCTAGTAATTTTTACTAACATTAAGTACCATAATAGCATATCCAGTTATAGCAGTAAACTATATTTTCCAATAGCCTTTATAAACGAATTAATACTTTATATCCTCTATACCTTCAGAATTAACTCGCACCTATTCGCATATGTTGAACCAAACAAAAAAGTCTCTAAACTTTAATCTAAAGTTAGAGACTTTACTAAAAGGCGACAACCAGATTTGAACTGGTGATCAGGGTGTTGCAGACCCATGCCTTACCACTTGGCTATGTCGCCGTATATTAATTTATTTAGAAAAAACTCCCCGAGTAGGGCTCGAACCTACAACCCCACGGTTAACAGCCGTGTGCTCTACCATTGAGCTATCGAGGAATATAGGATTTATTGTAATACTTTTGATAAAGAAAGTCAATAGTATTTTGTTGTACTTTTATCCTACACATTGAAACATCCAAAGTAAATTTTTAGGTCAAGCCCTCGACCTATTAGTATTAGTCAGCTGCATGTGTTACCACACTTCCACCTCTAACCTATCCACCTGATCGTCTTTCAGGGGTCTTACTGCATTCGCATGGGATATCTTATCTTAAGGGGGGCTTCACGCTTAGATGCCTTCAGCGTTTATCCCGTCCCGACTTGGC
>Ga0208297_1000501_pt1 | contig 74865 bp, 67 predicted proteins | sample LMS_cellobiose_e_FD_187367 | JGI IMG/M metagenome (GOLD analysis project Ga0208297, IMG submission 187367) | Rumen-fistulated moose microbial communities from Alaska, USA - LMS_cellobiose_enrichment (SPAdes) (version 2) | ecosystem: Host-associated > Mammals > Digestive system > Stomach > Rumen...
TATCAGGCGCCTAAAGAAAAGGAGATACTAATATGAAACAAAAGTGTTACACGGTTGAGCGGATCAAACGCTCAAAGACCCCGCGGCAAGTGCGGGAGTACATCCAGCGTCAAGCCTGGTATAAAAGCTTCAAGGATCTCGTGCTGATGGAATGGGACCGCCCGATTTGGATGCGTCTTAGGACGCTCTGGGGCTTCGACGGCGTCTTTACCATCCAGAATGCCTTCGACTTCGACAAGACCGTCCAGGGCCGCAAGCACTGGGAGATTATCAATGAGTGTTTCACTGCGTGGTATTATGGAAAATAAGCCCATACTCGACGCTTGCTGCGGTGGCCGCTCGTTCTACTATGAGAAGGCCGATCCGCGTGTCATTTTTTGCGATATCCGGGAGGAGGATGCCGTGTTATGTGATGGACGACATCTGGTCGTGAATCCCGATATGCTCGTGGATTTCCGTCAGATGCCGTTCCCGGACGAATCCTTCCACCTTGTCGTTTTTGACCCGCCGCATCTGACCGATGCCGGGCCGGAGAGCTGGCTGGCGAAGCGCTATGGATGTCTCCCGAAAACTGGGTGGCAAGAGTATATTGCCCAGGGACTCCAGGAGTGCTGGCGTGTCCTCAAGCCAAACGGAACCCTGATCTTCAAGTGGAGTGATATCCAGGTGAAGTTGTCAGAAGTTTTGAAAATCTTACCCCCCCCCATTAAGCCATTGCTTGGAACCAGGACGCAGACAAAAACACTGTTTCTGACATTTTTCAAATCTTAAAATACCATTCAAAATGAGAATCATTATCGAAATCGAAGACGACCTGGTACAGTCCCAGGTCGTGGCGCTGACCCAGAAGAAGGAAGATCGCGCCGACCGCGAGAAGCTGAAAGCTTACTTCAATGAGCATTCGGAAGTCGTGCTCCCTCAGGAGCAGCTTGCTGAGATTGACGAATCGTTTCCCGCGGTGATGGCCGTCCTGGCCGTCGGCATGGCGAGCAAGGAACTGGACATCTAAACACAAGTTACCATGGAGAAAACTACCGTAAAAATGTCGGCCGAGGAGTTGGCTGAATACCAGGCCTTCAAAGCCGCCCAGGAAAAGAAGAAAGCTGAGGAGCGACGCAAGCAGCAGCGCATCGACTACACGAAGATGGTGGACGACGAACTCGCCGCCGCCATCCCGGAACTGATGGGTCTCAGCGACGAAATCAAGACCGTCAAGGAGAAAGTGTTCGAGAACTTCAAGACCATCATCGAGCTCAAGGGCGAGATGTTCAAAGAAAGCAAGGGCGAGGCCCTTGACGTCGATAGCCATCAGTTTACGAACACGGCCGGCACCATGCGCCTGCGGCTCGGCCAGTATATGCTCGACAATTATCTGGATACGGCCGAAGATGGCGTGAAGATGATCCAGGAATACATTTCCGGCCTGGCTACCGACGAGAAGACGCAGGCCCTGGTGAAGATGGTGCTCAAATTGCTGGCCAAGGATGCCAAAGGGACGCTCAAGGCCCAGCGGATCCTGCAGCTGCGCAAGATCGCCGACGAGTCCGGTGCCGAGATGTTCATTGAGGGCGTCCGGATCATCGAGGAGGCATACCGCCCCATCCCGACCCGTACATTCCTGCGGGCTGACATCAAGGACGAAAAGACCGGCGCCTGGATGGCAATCCCGCTGGGGATGACGGAATCATAGCATGGAGGAGCCAAGATGGGTAAAGGTCGCAGGATAAGGGGCAGGAGCTATGCACACCGGGTGCGGGAGATCAACCGCATCTACCGCGAGCACGCCAACTCCGGCCTGTCGAACAGGGAGATCCTGAGGCGGTTCATCTACCCGGTGTACCACATCAGCGAGTCCACCCTTTACAACATCCTTGGCGCCGAGTTCGACGTGGAGGAGAAATACAAGGAGGATCCTCTGCTCTTTGAGTTTGACGAAAATGGAAAACCAAAATCCAAGTAGGCCGGCGCCATCGGTCGCCTGTACCGCCGCACGCCCGGGGAACTGGAAGGAGCCTCCCACCAATACGGCGGATATGACAATCGATGAGCTCATGGCTTATATCAGGGAAATGAACAAGAAATACAGAATCAGCAGATAATGGAACAACTGTATATCGAACTGATGGAATATCTGGGGCAGAATGCCCGGGATCTCGAGCTTGCGACTCTCGACGAGGACTACGGCCAGCTGGAGGCGATGCTGAACGGCGAGGACGGGTACCCCATACCCTTCCCGGCACTGCTTGTCTCCTTCGGGGAGACGCAGTGGGATACGACCAAGCCGGTACTCGACCAGAGGGGTACGCTGCTGGTGACCACGCGCCTGGCCTTCGACTGCTACGACGACACGCACCTGGGTGCCGGGCAGATGGAATACGCCCAGGAGCGATACCGAGACGCCTCCATCCTGCACAGCAAGATGCGGGGGCTGCAAATGGAGTCCGTCGATAGTTCTCCGATGGTCCGAGTGGCCTCGAGGACGGTGGCTTTGCCGCATGGCATCAAGGTATATGAAACGGATTACAGGATCCGGATTACGGAAAGAGACCCGGTCGCGCCTGATCCTGATGACGCTTAAGGCCGAAGGCCTTTTTTACTTCACTTTTTATTTTTTTCTCTCTCAGGTCCCCGTCCCGGTCTGGCTTCCGTGGCGGGGACCGCTTCATAAAAAAAGCCGCTTTCAGCGGCTAAGGTTTGATTAGTTTCCCTACTTCTGCATTGATTATCTGCTCGACGGTGGAGTTCAGTTCTCGAGACGGGCCCATAAACTGGCGCTTGGGAATCTTTGACTTGACGGTCAGGGTGGATTTCTTGGTCAAGGCCATCGCTTTCCACATCGCCGCGTCGGGCGATTCGTGGCCTTTCTGGGCGCTTTTGCCGCCTCCGGATTCGTAGTACTTAGCCCAGGCGAAACGGCGCATTTTAGGGGTGATTCTGGGGTGAGAAACGACCGTACCGCCATCGTTGTGGATGGCGGCATACTTCACGTTGGAATAGATGGTGACCGCCCCGCGCTCGGGGGTGTAGGCGATGCTCTTGTAGAGAATCTGCCGGCTGGAGAGCAGCGGACCGCGCTGGGCGTCGGCGCCCTTGCCCAGCAGCTGCCGGCGGGTGATCTGCCAGGCGTGCAGGCCACCGTCCTGGAAGCCACCCTTGCGAAAGTTCTCCTGGAAGAGGGATTTGGCCTTGGCGCCAATCTTGACTGGCAGGGTGCGGCTGATCAGCCGCTCAAGCTCTGGCTGCAGGCGTTTGAGGTGTTCGATGAATTCTTTATCGGTCATTCGCGTTCGAAAGCTCGAAATCGCGATATGGAGAGAATCTGAATTCCAGTACCCCATCAAGAAAAAGATGCCCTTTCTGCACAAGATTATACTCCTCGATGACTTCAGCTATTTCTTCATCTGTAAGGTCATCAGGGGTACAATGGTACTTGGCCATATATTCGACAATCTCCGGGGATACTTCTCTCATATCGCAAAGTTAAGAATTTTTCTTTGAATATATCCAACCCAATCTTTTAGAGACGCTGGATGCTACCTCATGATAGTGGGTGGCGTTGCATCTTTCAATGCGTTTTTCTCTTTCTTTCGGACTTGAAGCGGCATTAATGTATGCGGTATATTCCGTCTTTACCCGCCAATTCTCTTCCGAATACACTTTTTTCAGTGTCTCTGTTGAAACACCCCATCCACCTTGTGGTCTCCGCATTGAAAAGGTGTAAGTAGGGGTTACGGCACGAATCTCGGCAATATTATAATGAACAGCTGCATCCAGATCGCCAAGACTAAAAGAATTTCCGATTGCCGTGAGCCCTTTACTCCCGATTGACCTGGGATGATTATGGGTTACAATAGAATCTTTCGGAAATCCTCCAGCAGCCGCGATGTTTACTTGCGCACCTTTCCCTTTGATGGTTGAAATTAGCGTTCCCTTCTTCGGATCGAAGATGTATGCCGATTCGTTCTTATCTTTTCGGTGCTCTCTCTCCACTTTCAATATGTTCTTCTTCAGCTTAGGACTATACCCCTTTTCGGTCGCAGGTCCGGGGATATACCGGGTCAAGTACTCACAGTTATAGCAGTCCTTTGCTTTATTAATGAAAGGGGCCCGGCCCTGTCCGTGGTAAAACGGGCAGCTGTCGCAGCTGTCGGGGAAGTACGGGTGGGTGTCGTTGAAGAGCTTTGCGTCGCGGCCGGGATTGTTCTCGAGGCCGGGCGAGGTGGCGTAGTTCACCGTGGGGCTTGGCGTCACCGGGTCGTCGGTCGCCTCCAGAGCGCACTGGCAGCCCCAGCGGTCTCCAGGATGGTGGGAACTCCAGAACGGATGGTCCACCGGAAGGACGGTGCCCCACATCGACTGGTGGAAAGCGTCGGGGTTGGCCGCCGTGGACGGCACCCAGCGGAGGTTCGGCAACACGTCCTTCTCGTCCTCGAAGCGCTGCCAGTCGGCAGCCAGAGACGCACGCTTGACGGCGGTGTCATACTCCGTCCGGAGCCACCGTCGGCACTGGTGGGACGCGATGGGCTGCACGTCCCTGGCCCACTGCTCGAAGCTCTTGATGTTGCCCTCTGAATCGACCATCTGTCGGGCCATATCGCCCTGGAGCCGATGCACCTTGAAGGCGGCGAACACCTGGTCGTTGTGCAGCAGCTGCTGCTTGAAGTCGTAGTTTACTCCAGGATGTCGCTTTAGCCCTTCCGCTGCCGCAAGGTCGATGGTATCGACGACGCCTTGCCAGAGGCCGGGATCGATCTCCAGCCCCGGGTCAATCTCTTTCCTATAAATCCTTTTGAGTGCCGTTTGAACAGCCTTCGAAAGGTCGATTGGCAGTGCTGCAGCATCCGTCGGCGCTGCGCCCTGCGCTCCATAGTAGAGCTCATCGACTACCACTCTAAAGCCCCGTACTGCGGGGCGTTCCCGAAAAAACCCCGCAGCCTGTTCTCCGGGGATTCCTTCGCCTGGCGCAGCGCCTCAAGCTGCCTCTCGCGGCGCTCGGCCTGTTCCTGCTTGAGCGCCTGGTAATCCTTGGGCTTCTCGATGCCCAGCTGCTCATACATATAGTCGTCGTCAATAGGCAGGCCCATGTTCAGGGCCTTCTGGAAGAGGTCGGCCTTCTCGGACGCGGACATCACCTCGGGCTGCACGAACGAGAACTCGCCGCCGTCGGTGTTGATGCCCAGATCGCGGAAGATATCCGTCATGTCGTAGTTCAGGACGTTGAGCACGAACTTCCGGTCGTCCTTTGCCAGCTCGTCTTCCACCTCCTTGTGGACGGTGCCCAAGGCTTGGGTGCCTGTCTCGGATGCTTCGGTGGTGAGGGTGTTGCCGAGGATGGCCTTGCTGAGTTCGGCGTTACAGCGCTCTACTAATTTGTCGTACACGTCTGCAGATCCGGTCTTGTTGCCGGCCTCTACGAACTTGAAGGTGTTGTCGTCGGCATGCACGAAGACGCGGTTGGAGCCGTTGGCCATGATGTCGGCGATGGTCCGCTGGCGCGAGTCCTCGTCCGTCGCATCATAGATGTATTCCTGGATGGGCATTCCGAAGATCTCGGAAAACTCGGCCCAGTCGCCCACGGTGCCGCGCTTGTAGATGGTATAGGGGCAGCAGCATGCCAGGAGCCCGAGCGGTTCGCTGCCGCTTACCATCAGGAGGTTGTCATACTCAGAAAACGGGATGCCGACGGTGTCGCTCTGGTGCCGGCGGATCAGGTTCAGCTGCGGATCCACGTGCTTTCGCGGCACCAGGGTATAGTCGATCCATCCCCGTTTGTCGATGAAGAACTGCACCATTGTGAAGCCCCAGAACTGGGCGTCGAGGAGGTCGCCGATGAAGCGGTAGAACCAGGGCGACTCAATCTGGGCGTTGATGGCCTCGTCCGGCACGCCAGAGCGCCGGAATTCGATCGGGGACCCGAGGATTGCTGATTTCCGTTTCCGGATTACAGACATCAGGTGCGGGTCAAGCATCGCCTCGGTATAGATGTCGTAGAGCTGCACGCGCCGGGTGTAGTCCACGTTCTCGGCACTGCGGATGGCCTGCTTGAACACGCCAAGGTCGAGGTTGAACCGCATCGGCTGCTGCACGATGATGTGTGCGCCCGGGCGTGTGACCTGTCCGCCGACGGTTATGCGGCGCTCCGCTGGGGTCTGCTCCGGGGCGCTCGGCTTCTTTCTTATTCTGTCGAAGAATCCCATTGTTGCTTGATGTTAGAAGTGTTGGTCTTTCTTGGGGTTGCCCTTGATGAGGGTGGGCGCGTTCTTTTTCAACGTCTCTTCAGGAAGTAGCGGGGCGTCGGCGATGGATATCTTGCCGGCGGCCACCGCCTTGAGCCACTCTACCGCACGGTTGTAGCGGTCCACGCGCACCTGAGAGAGCTTCTGCGGATTGTGGATGCTGAAGATGTGGTAGATGGTGATGTCGATGGCCATCATCAGGATCAGGGTATTGCGATCCTCACCGCGAGCGGCGAAGATGGCGTTGCAGTCGTAGCGCCCGGAGAGATAGGACCGCATCTCATCGACGGCGCGGTCCTCGCATATCTCCACCACCTCGTCGTCGCCGCGGGTGATGGTCTCGATGATCTCCCGGTGTATGGAGGCGTTGTAGTCCGAAGTCTGGATGAATTCGCTCATAGCTTTTTATTGGATTTATGGCCGGGAAGCGCCACGACTGGCCCTTCCGCGTGCCGTTTGTTGCGGATGATGCGCCAGCCGCCCTCAACGAGGTCGGGGCCGTCGGCGGGGTATTTGAGGGCAAGGGTGAAGAGGGTGAACTGCTCTGCGAGCCGCTTCATGTGTGGATTGTCCTTTTCGGCCTCGTTGAAGATGAGCTGCCCGTTGCGGTTCAGCGGTTCCAGGTTTGCCTCGATACGGGTGGCCTTGTCTGTCTTCTTCTGGCTATCGCCCTTGATGACCAGGGTTTCTCCACGCTCGCGGCACATCTGCTGCACCAGCGGCCGGAACACCTGCTGGAAGAAAGGATCCTGCAGGGAGTTGTTTTCCATGAAGTGGTACAGCGGGGCCTTGCTCCCTACGAACTCCTGCAGATCAAAGTACCAGCGGATGAACTCCGCATTCAGGGCATGGTCGAGGAACACCTTGATGACGTACAGTTTGCCGTCGTGCTGCCCTACCAAGGCGACACCCTTGGTACTGGATCCTTTCTTGCCCTTCTCGCCCGGGGCGGGGTCGCCGTAAGCCACCAGGAACTTGAACTTCGAGAGCGCCGGCACCTTGGCCCACACCAGGTCCTTGAACACCTCGCCCTCGGAGATCGGGTTGTTGAAGTACTCCTTCTGCTGGGAGGCGGTGGATATCTTTGCCAGCACAGTGTCGATATGTTCCTCGGTGTTCTTTTCCGGCCAGGTGGAATGCCCGTCCTTGTCCCTGATGTTAATGATTTCGTGGTTGTTGGCGAACCTGCCGGCACGGAGCACGCAGCAGTCCTTGGCGATAAGGTTACCCGCCCAGATGATCAGCAATGGTTCGCTGATGGAGCGTGTGGCATAGAAGGCCTGCTCATACCAGTCCCATTTCTTCTGGATGATATCTGGGTTCCGGCATTCCTCGTCGGTGTCGAAGTCGTCAACCAGGAGCACGTCAGGACGCACTTCGTCGTTGCGGCTTCCTCGGGGCGCATTTCCGGCGCCGATGGCACGGAAGGCGGCCCCGCCCTTGGTGATGAATTCCTTGTCCGTCCAGTTGCCCAGGTTCACCTGTTCGCCGTAGAAGGCGATGATGCGGCCGTTGGCCTCCAGGTTGGCGCGGTATGGCGCCAGCAGCCGGATGGCGGCGTCCTGGGTGGCGGAGGCCAGCATTACGTTGCGCTTGCGCTTGGTCAGCACGAGGAACATCACGCAGAACATGATGATCGTGCTCTTGGCCAGCTCACGGCTCCAGGAGAGCACCTCATACCATTCGTCGTGCTCCAGAATCCGCTTGATGGCCTTCTTCTGGAATGCGGCGAAGGGGTATTTTGCGTATTTCGGGAAGAAATACTGGATCCACTCGATGGGGTGCGCCTCCAGGTAGTTGCGCTTGGCAACGATTTCAGCCTGGGTGAGGTTCTCGACCGGCGTTTCCCGCCGCAGGTCGGCAAGATATTCCTCCCACTTGCGCTTGGCCTCGAGTTCGGTCTGCTTGGTCGCCATATCAGAGCTGGTCTTTGACGAAGAGGTCCCACCACTCCGCGAATTCACGGGCGCGGCTCACGTCGGCCTTGCGCACCCACTCGATGAACTTGATGCCGACGGAGATGATATCGGCGATGCCGCTCTCGCCCTCCATCTTCTTGATGGCGGCAGACAACTTGCTGATGGTGTCAGCTTCGCTGATGGTCGCATAACGAGAACCTTCGTCCCGGTCGAGGATGTTCTTGTTGATCTCGCCGATCTGGCGGTAGAGGTTCTTGATCTGCTCCTCCTTGGTGAGGGTGACGCCCACCTTCTGCTCCTCCCATTTGTCCTCCTTGGCCCATTTCCCCACCGTCTGCCGGGAAACGCCCACTCTTTCGGCCGTTTCCTGGATTGTTAAGTTCTCTTTGCAAAAGAGAACCTGTGCAAGCGATCGCTTCTGCTTGTTGGTCAGATTGCCCATAATCGTAGAATTTGTCCAAAACTGCACACTTTCGCGCGGATTTGAAAAAAGCTCTCCAACGGTTGGATAATACTCTCCAATGGTTGGAGACTTTTTCGGATAAAAGACAGGGTGTTGTTAAACTTGCTGCAAATCAAGCACAATGGAGACAACAACCAATGCAATCATAGAAGGACGCGAGGCCGACCTGCTGATCTACGGGGAGATCGCTGACGAGGTGACCGCCGAGGGGATGGTCAGCAGCCGGGACATTGTCAGGGAGCTGCTGCTGCTCGAAAAGACGTGCGACAGGGTCAGAGTCCGTATCAACAGCCAGGGCGGCGAAGTCTATGCCGGCATCGCCATTTTCAACGCCATCCGCCGGAGCGGCTGTGACGTTGCAATATATACAGACGGTATATCGGCCAGCATCGCCGGCATCGTCGCGATGTGCGGCCGCAAGCACTATATGAGCCGGTTTTCCCGGCTGATGATCCACGCCGTCAGCGGCGGCGTCTTCGGCAATGTGTCTGACCTGCAGAAGATGATCGATGAGATCAAGGGCCTGGAGGAGACCATTTCCGGCATTATCGCGGAGCGTATGCACATCACCCCCGAGGAGGTGCGGGCACGTTACTTCGACGGGGACGACCACTGGTTCACGGCCGAGGAGGCCGTGGCCCTGGGCCTGGCTGACGGCATATACGACGCCGAGCTCCCAGGGGCCGATGATTCGATGTCCGCCCGCGACCTCTACAACAAGGTACTAACCAACCGGCTTGCATTCGTCAAGCCCTCAAACACCAACAATATGCAATTGGACAAACTCAAGAACATTCCGCGGTTCGCCAACGTGGCCACCGAGGAAGAGGTGCTCGGCAGTATCACCGAGCTGGATGCCGAGAATGCGGCCCTCAAGGAGGAGCGCGACCAGCTGAAGGCTGAGAACGACGCCCTCAAGGCCCAGATCGCGGCTGCTGATGACGAGCAGGTCAACACCATCCTGGACTCCGCCGTTTCTGCGGGCAAGATCAAGGAGGGGGATCGCGAGACCTACCGTAACCTCCTGAAAGCCGACCGCTCCAGTGCGGTCAAGGTCATCAATTCTATGAAGGCCGGCCGCCGCGTCGGCGATGACATCAAGAATCCTGCCCCTCAGGACAATCTCGGTCCCTGGGAAAAGCGGCAGAACCAGATCCGCGAGAAACGTGCCCAGCGATGAAAACGAACACGCCGAGACCGCCGCGTCAGGGCGTGGGCGGTACCGCAGGAGGGGCTGCTACGGGAAAGATCAGCCCCAAGCCGAAGGGCACCATAAAAATGTAACAACGAAAAACCATTCTACTCATGGCAATCAACATTCAGAACACCAACTACAACGGCGAAGTGCTGGAGCAACTTCTGACCCTCGCCGCAACCGGAAATGAGCTTGTGGATCAGGGTCTGATTCGCATTGTGCCCATTACCAAGAAGTTCAGCATCCCGCGCCTGAAGACTGGCACGATGCTGCAGAAACGCAAGGAGATGCCTACGGACTCCGACTCCAAGGGTAACTTCAACTATTCCGAACGGGAGCTGGTTCCCGTGGAATTCATGGCCTTCACGACCTTTAATCCCCGTTCCTTCGAAGACATCTGGCGCAAGTGGCAGCCCACCGGCCCGCTGGTATTCTCCCAGCTTCCTCCGGAGGCACAGAACGCCCTCCTGGCAGCCCTCGCCAAACAGGTGAAGTTCGAACTCGGCTGGCATTTCATCAACGGCGAGGCCGGCGATGACGACGACCATCTCTTCAACGGCGTCATCACCCGCATGGCCGCCGACACGGACAAGATCGTGGTCACTACGACGGCCACCACGATGATCGGTCGCCTGAAGGCTCTCAAGAAACGGATCCCCGTGTGGCTTCGCAAGAACCCGAACCTCCGCATCCTGATGAGCGTGACGGACTTCGACACCTACGACGATGAACTCTCCGCTCAGCCGAGCAAGGGTGCCAACTACACCGACATGAATGTGGAGCGCTTCAAGGGCATCCCGATCGAGTCTCTCGCCAACTGGCCCGACGGTCTGCTTGTGGCCACTATCTGCTCCCCGGACGATGACTCCAACGTGTGGGGCGGCGTCGGCTTCGCGGATGACGACGAGATCATCCAGATCGACAAGCTCACCAACGCTGGGGAGAAGTATTTCTTCAAGATGCTGCTCAAGGGCGACACGGAGATTGCTTTCGGCGAAGAGGTCGTATGGCTTGACAAGCGTTCTGCCGTCATCGACAGCACGCCGGTCATCAGCGGCGCCGAAGAGGTCGTCCTGGCCGCCACGGCGACTGCCCAGAACCGCAATTACTCCACGACTGACGGCTCCGGCATTGAGGCCGATACCGAAGCCGAATGGCTCAACGTCTCTGTCGCCAGCAACGGCCACAAGGTAACCTTCACGCCTCAGGCATACGCCTATGACGCGACAGGAGACAACCCGCGTGTCGCGACCGTGACGCTGACCGTACCGGGCACTGACGCCGAGTTCGAAGTCACCGTCAAGCAGGCGATGGCTTCCGAGTAATCTGGTAATGTAACATCACTAAAAATAACCCGAACCATGAAAAAGCTACTTGTTTTATTCGGCCTTATGGCCGTGATGGCATCCGCAGCCGCCGCGGAATTCCATGCCACGACTCCTGCGCCTTTGCAGGAGGTAACCTTCAGTTTGCCATCAGTGGCAGACTCCCAGCTGATCAATCAGCCCGTAGTGGTTGTTCCCTATTCGATGGTGGACTTCGGCATCCAGGACATGCAGATGTGTGCTGATGTTTTGCCCGCCATGGATGTTGACTCCCTCTACCCCGTCGAGACTGTGGCTCTACCCGAATATATCGAGAGGATATCACCACGACACCAGGCATCCCCATTGCGTCCTCCGCATAGTCAGCAATAACCTGTCCTTCCATGCCCCGACGCATCAAACACCTCGTCATCCACTGCACCGCAACCCCTGCCGGGCGTGAGGTGTCCGCCGACGATATTCGCCGGTGGCACACCTCGCCCGTGTGGGCGGGCGGCCGCGGGTGGAAGCAGGTGGGTTATACCGATATGATCCACCTGGACGGGAAAATCGAGCGGCTGGTGGACAACAACGAGGATGCCCAGGTCGATCCCTGGGAGATTACCAACGGAGCAAAGGGTTACAACAGCGTATCGCGGCACATCGTGTATGCCGGAGGCCTGGATGCCTATGGAAACCCCTGCGACACCAGGACGCCTGCGCAGCGTGAGGCGATGGCGAGATATGTGCGAGATTTCCACAGGCGGTTCCCGGACGTCCGGATTGTAGGACACCGGGACCTGAGCCCGGATCTCAACGGAGACGGGAAGATTACGCCGAACGAGTGGCTGAAAGACTGCCCGTGCTTCGACGTGGCCGCCTGGCTCCGGGAGATCGGCATAGACCAGGAAAAGGAGGTGGAACAATGAGTCCGCTCATCAAGAAAGCAACCTTAGGGAACCTATGGTTTTGGATCCTGTCGGGGTTCGCCATAGCGCTGATCACCGCTGGATTCCTGACGCCCCCTACGGGCGTCATCGACGGCTCCGTCTTGACTGCCGTGGGCGAGGTATTCGCCTTCGCCGCCCTGGGTGCGGTTATCCTGGCCATCGAGAAAGGGCTTCCGGCCAAGGTGCAGCACAACAACACGAGCTTCACTGTCGGCCAGGAGAAACACAAGGAGGAGCATCACCTATGAAACGGATAGCACTCGTCCTGGCCTTCGCCTTCCTTCTGGGAGGATGCTGCGCTCCGTGGCGCTGCCGCTGCGGAAGAACCATCGACCGCGTCTCGGAAACCATAGACAGTGTGTCCTACCGTTCCGAGGAACTCGAGGTCCCGATTCCCGCTGAAAGTGCGTCGGACTCCGTCGCCTTGGGAGATACCAGCCTTGTACAGACGTCCATCGCCGAGGCTCAGGCCTGGGTGGAGGATGGCCAGATCCGGCAGAGGCTGCGTAACCGTAGTGACCAGATAATGCGCATCAAGCTGGACGTGCCCTTGTACTTCCACTCCGAGAAGGAATATATCACAAGGACTGTCACCCAGGAGGTAGAAAAGCCTCTGGGGTGGTTCAAGAAGACGCTGATGTATGCCGGCATCGCAACCATGGCGGCTGGGGTGATTGCGCTGATCAGCGTCATCCTCCGATATAGAAACAAGATTTAACAACTATTCAAAAACTGATTAAAGATGGCACAACAGAGAAAATATGTCAATGGCTCGAACCTGCTGGTTGGCCTCGGCGGCAAAGCCTTCGGTCACTGCACCACGCACACCTCGACCTTTACTACCGAAACGACCGACACGAAGGTAAAGCCTCCCAAGTCTCAGGCGGCCAGCTCGTCGGGCCTTTGGAAAGGAAAGCGCGTGACGGGCCTCGCCGTACAGGTGAAGTGCGACGGCCTGCAGTTCCATAACGAGGCGGAAACCGGATTCAAGGATCTGCTCGCCGTGTGGAAAGAGGGAGGAGTCGTGGAGCTCGTTCTTTTCGAACGAGAGCACGACGAGACCCCGTATTGCTCCGGCAACTTCGTTATCACCACCCTGGAGAACACCGCTCCCGCCGGCGCTGACGCCACCTATTCTGCAACCCTCGACAACGATGGTGAGGTGGACGTTGACCCGACCAAGATTGACCTCCTGTCCGCAAACGATTAGGCGATGGAAGTGACATTCAACGGGCAAGCTTACCCGATTAAGCTCACAATGGGTGCCATCATCGACTTCAAGCACCTCACCGGCAAAGATCCTTCCAAGATCGCCGCCGATGATGTTGAAGGGTTGACGGCCCTTTGCTACTGTTGTCTATGTTCAGCTACCCGTGCTGCCGGTCGTGAATTCCCATTCTCATTCCAGCAATTTGCGGATGCGTGCTCGATTGACGAACTCAACGCCATGAATTTTGGGATTGCCGAACAGCAGGAAAGTGAGGCGGCAAAAAAAAAGCAATTGCTTCCCCGGACGACGAGGAAATCCGGGAACAAAGCATAGAAGATCTGCTCGGAATCGCGCTCGGGGCGATGGGAATGAGTATGGATTCATTCCGGCGTTGCACCCCGGGCGAGTTCCGGGCGGTTTATGATTCCTGGTTCTCCCACCAGGAGATGATGTTTCATCACGATTGGGTGGTTGGGCGTTTTGTCGCGGCGATTGCGGTGCAGCCGTACTGTAATACACCGATCAAGCCTACGGAGCTATTTCCGTTCCCTTGGGAGAAAGATAACGGCGATGGTGATGCCGTACCAAAAGGCACCAGCAGCAAGGAGACGATGGAGAAATTGTGGGCTAAGTGGAAGAGGATCAAAAGTCTCCCCGGGGGTTCCAATTATGAACGTCCCCATGATGGGACCAATGATCAGGACCTTTCCCGCTGAGATCAGCTTTGCCGGCAATGATGCCCAGCGCCAGGATGAAGACAAGGCACAGCAGGAACAATGAGCCTCCCAGAAGTCCCATCGATGAGATGAGGTCCCCGAATGATTTGAGCAGGTCGAGAAGGTTTTGTCCCATAGCAATACAAAGTTAAGAAAAAAAACGGTATGTCGAACATCGTATCATTCAAAATCCATATAGAAGGATCCAACGAGCTCAAGACCGTCACTTTTTCCGCGGATGAGCTTGGCAAGGCCCTCGACGCCGTTCGCAGCAACGCGAAAACCCTGAATGGCGAACTGGTCAATATGGGTGCCGTCAGCCAGATCCTGGAGGGCGTAAACAATGCTATCGGCCAATTAAATGATCTGATGTCCGGCCTGTCTGGAGCTTACGCAGCGCAGGTGGAGGCGGAGACGAAGCTTGCCACGGCAATGCGAAACACCATGGCCGCCTCTGATGATGAGATCGAAAGCATCAAGCAGCTTGCTTCGGAGCAGCAGAGACTCGGCATTGTCGGCGACGATGTGCAATTGGCGGCTGCCCAAGAGCTCGCCACATATCTCAGCCTGTCCTCGAGCCTGAAGACCATCATACCGACGATGAACGATATGATTGCCCAGCAACTTGGCTTGGGGGCCAGTGCGGAAAGCGCTACACAGATTGCGACGATGCTGGGCAAGGTGATGAACGGGCAAACAACGGCCCTTTCTCGTTATGGGTATGAGTTTTCGGAAGCCCAGGAGTACATCCTTAAATTCGGGGATGAGAGCGAAAGGGCTGCCGTCTTGTGCCAGGTAGTCGGGGAATCCGTGGGCGGGATGAATGAGGCCCTTGCCAAAACGGATGTCGGACGCCAGCAGCAGCTGTCCAATGTCCTTGGGGAGATTAGCGAGAAAATGGGCGGATTGGTCCAATCTGCGCAGCCTTACGTTACCACTCTTGCCAAGGTAGGGCAGGCAGTAACGGGAGTTACCCAGTTATATCAAGCAGTAAAAAGGGTGTCTGAAATCGAGGCGGTAGCGACTGTGACATCGAAGCTTTATGCTGCTGCCCAGCAGCTTCTGGCCCGCGCGGGATATACGGCTGCTGCGGGGACAACGGCTATGAACCTTGCTGTCACGGCCCTTTATGCGACACTGACTATGGGCCTGTCTTTCGCAGTTACCGGGCTGATCACCTTATTCCAACGGTTGGGGCAAAAAGGGAAGGAAGCTTCAGAAGGTATCAATGCGGCCAAGGATGCGCAGGAAGCCTATGCTAACGCCTCGATGGACGTGCGATTGCAGCTTGCTGAAGAGACCATCAAGCTGGAGTCTCTCATCAAGAGCAAACAGGATGCGTCCAAGGCTGTCGCAGACCTGAATGCCCGCTATGGCGAGATATTCGGAAGCCACAAGACGGCAGCGGAGTGGTACGATACCCTTACGGCCAAGAGTGCGGCGTATGCCAAGCAGGTCGGGTACGAGGCGCAGGCGAAAGTCATCGCCTCCCAAAAGGCAGCCAAGGAGCTTGAGAAAATCGATAAAGAGAACCGGATGCGGGAGCTGGCAGACAAGGCTGCCGATCCGATGAAGAATTACGGGAACACCTACTATCGTTCCTCTGCATATAAGGCTGATGCTGCAGAATGGCGTGCGCTAAAGGCTGATGTCGATTCCCTGAATACTGAAATCAAGGGTCTTCAGGGAAGCTTCGACACCTGCACTCAGCAAATGGCGGCTGCCGCCCAGGAAATCGGAACCGTTACCACCACCACTACCAATGCGAGTAAAAATACGAAGACGCTTGCTGATGATGTTGCCGATTACCGGAAGAGCGTGGAGCGCGCCGTACAAATCAACCAAACATTTGGTGGAACAGTGTCGGATGTCGATGTCCGGCTGAAGGCGATGCAGTCCGGCATCACTTCTTTGATTAACAAATATGGGGCGGAGGATGCGGCGATAAAGACCCTCATCGGCGAATATGGGCAGCTGATGCGCTCGCGTGAGGCTGCCATCCCGGCTATTTCCCCCATCTCCGCACCGGCATCCATAAGCGCCGGGCCTGCGGTTGCTGCGCCGACAATAGCGGCCAGGCCGGGATATCAGCCCACGCAGAATGACCTTGCGGTTAGGAAATACCGTGAGATCAAGGCCCAGATTCCCGGGGCCGACCCTTCGCAGCTCAAGATTCTCCGGCAGCAGCTGAAGACGTTGGAAGAATTGTATGACATCCCCGTGGAAAAGGCAGACTCCCTTCAAACTTCCGTCGATGTTTTCGGCGCCCTGGCTGATACCATGAGCAGCCTGAGCGGAGTTGTGGATGAAGGCGCGGCAGCCTGGCTTACCTGGGGTGCAAATGTATTGAAGTCCATCGGGCAAGCGCTTCCTGCGCTTGCAACTCTCTTCGCCGCCAATACCGCCGTTGCCGGGTCTGAGGGCGCAGCATCAGTCGCCAGCATCCCGTATGTGGGTCCTATTCTGGCCATAGCAGCCGTGGCAAGCATTGCTGCTGCCATTGCCACTCTGCCGAAATTCGCGGAAGGTGGTCTTGTCTATGGGCCGACTTTGGGCCTTTTCGGTGAATACGCCAATGCCCGCACGAACCCGGAGTTTGTTGCCCCGGCCTCAGACATAAAGAAATACCTGTCCGATTCCGGCGGCTTCGGGGAAGTCGAATTCAGGATATCGGGCTATGACCTGGTTGGCCTCGCCCGCAAGGTGGACCGTCAAAGATTCCGGAACAATGGCTAAGTACCTGCGATATTTCGTCGAAAGCCTGTCCACCGACGGGCACGTTGTCAGGGCGGAAATCCTGCAGGAATCCAATTCTGCGTTCGAGCCTGAAGAGCTGGATATCGGTTCCGGAGACAGCCCGCTTGTCATCAAGTGGACTGAAACCGATAAGATATCTCCAGTACAGGGATCTACGGCGACGCTGATCATCAAGTCGGATTCAGACCGGCAGCTGCTGCATTTCGCTGAGATTGTGGCTGCCGGCGAGGTACGTCTTGATGTTTACCGCGACGGCGCCCTTTGGTGGTCCGGAACCTTGGATAGCGAACCCTACGAGGAACCGTACACATCGGCCCGCAACTACGACGTCACGCTGACATTCTCGGACTTCGGAACCTTGAACCGCATCAAGTGGTCCCGCACAGGCCGCGAGAGTTATGCCGCCATCCTGGCGGCCTGCCTGTCGGCTGCCGGGTTCTCATACGGGCAGTTGGTGCAGCATATCTCTACCTTGCAGTGCCATTCCTTGCCGTCCGGGGAGCCTCTCGACCTCTCATCCCTCATCTTGAACAATGACAACTTCTACGATGAAGAGGGCAAGGCCTCATCGTGTTTCGAGGTCCTCAAAGGTATCCTGCAGCCCTTCGCGCTGCGCATCATCCAGCGTGCCGGCAACGTCTACCTTTACGACTTGAATGCCGCCCACGCGCTGAACGCCACGGACGTGGAATGGAAGGGCGATGATGCCGCCATCTCCCACGACGAGGTATTCAACAATGCCACCGTCACCTTCTCGCCCTACGGCAGCGACGCCGTGCTGGACGGGGAGGTTAAGGTTACAGACAAAACCGGCAACGGTACCACGGTCAAGACGTCCTATGACTACCATACGGATGAGGTCCTCGACGGATTCGTCATCCGGCACGACACTGCCGTGGAGGCCGAAGGGGCCACGCTCGAGAACGGCGCAATGTTCTTTGACATCGAGAGCGCCTATTCCGGTGATGATGCATCGGGCATCCTTTGGGGGTATCGTTATGGGAATGCCCCCCTTTCCGATGGGACGTGCAGGCTGCGGGGCCAAAGGGCCATCAGCTGCTTCAATAACGGCACGGAGACAAACCATTTCGTCGGGCAGCGGATTGCGACATTCCCGCTCCAGTACCTGAACCGTGTGAGCCAGGTTGGCGGAGAGTGGTCGAAATACAGGCTCCGCATCAACCTTGACCTGCTCTTTGACGTGCGCTACAATCCCTTTGAGGAGGCAGGCGAATACAACGAGAAGCGGAACTTCAAGACGATGACAGAGAAGTGCGGATTCGTATGGGTGCCGGTTATGGTGCGGCTCTACGACGCCCCCGGCGGTACGTGCCTGTACCATCTGGAGAATGCCGGGCTGGCCCTGGGGACTCAGAAGTATTCCTCGATGTATGGGACCCGGTGGGTGCAGGGCGCCGGAACGCCAGGGTGTTTCTTCCTGGCCTACTATGACCATGACGACCGCAAGGGAAAGACCGGCGTGGGCGGATGGGCTAAGAACCGACGCTGCATCGGGTATTACACTGACGAATTGCCGTCTTCATGGGCCACTATGGAGGCCGGCGAATATGTAAGCCTCCCCAATGCCGGAGGGTACCTGGAGATGAGCATTTATTCAGGCTTCCACATCCGCAACCGCGACATCGTGACCAGTATCTACTCTGATAATATCGTGCGGTGGGTGGCTTACAAGGATGCGAAGATTACGCTCGTCAAGAAAAACGGGCAGGACATCAGCATCGATGATCAGGAAGACATCGCTTATATCAATGCGGCAGCCCAGGAGGAGTTTTCCGTAGATACCATTCTCGGAACGTTGTCGCGTGATATTCCGACAGCAACCGGCCGGGGATTGATGTACTCCAACTTGACGCTTCACGAGAAGTTTATTCGTGGCGGAGTTTGTGACCGCCTCGAGAAACTACTTCTGGGGACCATCTACAGCCAGTACGCGAGCCGGAAGCTGAAGCTTTCCGGGACTGTCGGGTTGCTCTCCGGATTCGTGCTGGGTGACTCCCCGCGTATCGACGGGAAGTTCTTGCTCGTAGCGGATACCCAGGATATGTGCAATGACACGAGCGATATGGTGATGACCGCTTTCAGCGAAGACGAATACAGGGATATTGACTATGAGTAAAACCTTCCACAACACGACGGTCGCCGTTACGGCACGCCCCCGCAGCAAGCGTATGCGTGAGGCTGGCGGGTGGTATGCCGCCGGGAAGGCCGTCACTGTAAACGCCGGTCAACCGTTGATTGACGGGGGTTTGAGCGACCTTTTTGTGGAAGTATTGGACGATGGCGGTAACGTCATCGGCATCAAGCCCATCTACGACCTAACCATCATACAGACTCCAGGTGACGAATCCCAGGGCACGGAAGATGTGCTCAAGAATATCGCCGAGATCCTGCGCCTGCAGGAGCGAGTGAACCTTGGAACGCAGCAGGCCCCTGTCTATGGCGTTAAGATCTATGGTGGGCTGGTGTCCGAGGGTGACGTTGTGGCCTATGGCACAACGGCCCCCGGCTCCAGTCCTGCGGCCTATGAGCGCTTGGATCCCGCCCAGTTCGGGAATACTCTGGAAGACCATACCTGGCCGGCCTATGATTCCACCAAGAATGGATGGATCCTTTCGGCCGCCCTGGGATGGAACCTGAACGCGCGTGTCGCGGCTCTCGAGGGGAATACGCTCAGCCTTTCTGATTTGCAGGATGTATCCCTTGGATCCCCGGCCAACGGCCAGGCTCTCGTATTTGATTCCACGACGGGGAAGTGGAAGCCAGGCAACGTGACGGCCGGTACAATCTCGAGCATCGGCTTGACTATGCCGACAGGCTTTTCGGTCGCCAACACCCCGTTGACCGCCGACGGCACCATCACAGTATCTTTCGCGGAAGGATATGTACTCCCAACGACGCAGCAGATGAGCTTGTTCACGCCCGTCCTGGAGAACAATTCCGTCATTGGCATACAAGCCAACTTCCCCGTTAACGTAAACGGCGGCATCGTTGCCTCCGGCGATATCGTGGCATACGGATCCGCGGCCGGTGGCAGCAGCCCGACAGCCTACGACCGGCTGGATCCCGTCAATGGCGTGTGGCCGGCCAAGGATAACGCGAAGGCCGGATGGATTCTCTCCGCCGCCCTGGGGTGGGACCTCAATGAACGGCTCTCTGCCGTCGAGAACGGGACAATGTCACTCAATGACTTGTCGGATGTGTCCGCCGCCAACCCTACCGCTGGCCAGGCCCTCGTATATAATGCAACTACGCAGCGGTGGGAGCCTGGTACTGTAGCCGCCGGCGTCAATGACCATACCCATTCTAACAAAACGTTACTGGATGCCCTCACACAAGGGAAGGTCGATTCCTGGGACGCCGTCTCGGCCCTTTTTGAGGCCATCAAGACCGGCGAGCCCCTGGCCGTGACCGGCATCCGGGCATTGCACCCCGTGACAGTGGCCGGGGAGGTGTTCGCTTCCGGGGATGTAGTGGCTTACGGGTCCGCTGCAGGCAGCAGCAGCCCGACGGCCTACGACCGCCTCGACCCTGTCAGCAATGCATGGCCGGCTTATGACGCCACGAAGGCCGGATGGATCCTTTCGGCCGCCCTGGGATGGGATCTCAATTCCCGCGTGGCCATTCTCGAGGCGAATGGCGGAGGATCTGGTGGAACGGGTAGCGACCATGGCCATTTGAACAAGACGGTACTGGACGGCATCACTGCCGAAAAGGTGACGGCGTGGGATGGGGCGGCTACTAATAGCCATACCCACGATAACAAGAGTGTCTTAGACGGCATAACATCCACCCTTGTCAGCAGGTGGAACTCTGCGTGGAACAACATCGGATATGCCAACTACGACACAAGCAACAACAGGCTGGCCACTCGCAGCTGGGTGAATGAACAGCTTCACTCCCACTCCAATAAGTCGATTCTTGATGCCATTACGTCAGAACGGGTGGCCATCTGGGACAATGGTGGTGGCTCATCTGGAGAAACCGGGCACAGCCACGCCAACCTGCCAGTGCTTAACAATATCACCCAGACGAAATTTGAAAACTGGGATTCTGCGTATTCGTCTGCCCACAGCCATTCGAACAAATCCGTCTTGGATGACATCTCCAGTACCAAGGTGTCGCACTGGGATGACGCTTATTCATCCGCGCATAGCCACTCTAACAAGTCCACCTTGGACGGTATCACCAGCACCAAGGTGTCGCATTGGGATGACGCTTATTCATCCGCGCATAGCCACTCCAACAAGTCCGCCTTGGACGGAATCACCAGTACCAAGGTGTCGCACTGGGATGACGCTTATTCATCCGCGCATAGCCACTCCAACAAGTCCGTCCTGGACGGCATCACCAGCGCCAAGGTTACGGCCTGGGACAACGTCGCGGGAGGATCCTGGCTGCCACTCTCCGGGGGCACGCTCTCAGGCGGCCTTACGGGCACGACGCTCGCCATGCGAAGCGCCACGTTCGGCGACGCGAGCAACCAGGGAAGCATCTCCATCGTCCGGAAGATTGGGAACACGACCTATACGGCCACTGTGTCTTTCGACAGCTCCGGCAACATAGTAATTACCCCCTCGTCCACGGGAATCATCAAATGCTCCGGCACCATCAAAGCGTCGGGCGACGTAGTAGCATACAATTAAGCCATGGCGTTATCAACAAGTAGTGTAACAGTCAACCAGGTAAAGACCGCTCTCGGGTCATCCGACAGCGCCGTCATCGCCCTGTGCAAAAGCGGCAAGACGAACAAATGGTCAGGCACGAAGCCTTTCAAGTCATCGGCCGACAAATATACCTATGCCCAGCTGGTCGCGGCTCTGAAGGCCGCCAACTTCGGGCTGTCCCTAACGGGAAAAAGCACCGCTGCCCAGGCGCTCAACCTCGCCGCCGGATCTTCGGAGCTCTGGCCGCACGAGAAGCCGCCGGGTACGTCATCCTACCCCTGCCGCCTTGGCGACTTCCGGGGTTATAACCACTCTGCCCCGGTACCATATTCAGCAACCGTATCCCCGAACCCCATAACCACTGGGGAATCCAACGGTTCCTTTGAAGTAGAAATAGTGCAGGATTCCAACGCCGAGGTAATCGTTTCTCAAATGCCCACCTTCTCGGGCGGGAAATGGGTGTGCCTCTGGCGTCCGTCCGGTGGCTCGACCTCAGTAGCCAACGGGTCCAACGTTTCGTCCGCATCTTTCCCTTTGCCTGAGGTCTTCACAGTAGAAGGCCTGGGTACCGAGGGAACGTACGAGTGCTGCGCGGCCATCCTCGTTAACGGGCTTTATTATGCCGTGCCCAACACCTACAAGACGTTTACGATATCCGTCCTTCCGAAGCCGCTGATACTTAGCTGGAGTGTTTGTGAATGGAATGAGGCCTTTACTGAAATCTCCTTTGAGATTGCCGTACAAAACAACCGCAGTGGCGCCCAGACACTCAACCCGCTCACCATCACGCTACGCGAGACCACACCTTCAGGAAGCCCGGCATCAGGCAACCAGCCTTCCGGCAGTTCCCCCGCTTACTTCACCTCCGATAGCGTGTCCGTGCCGGGCAACGGTACAGTCACCGTCAAGACGGGCAAGTTTACGGGCATAACCTATGACTCGAGCAAGGTATATTACGTTTGCGCGATGTCCACTTCCGGTTCGCAGATGCCGTTCCAATACACGGTCCCCGAAGAGGTAGTGAACGAAGAAATATAATCATAACCCAAATCTTACATGCATGAAAAAGATTGACTTTACCAAAATCAAGGTGTTCGGCAGCTTCGAGGATGAAGCGGCCGGAAAGACACAGGATGTCACCGTCGCCAAGACTCTGGCTAACCGGATGAAATACACCGGTCCCGTGATCCTCGACATTGGGTTCGAGGAATTGGCGGCGAAGATCTACCATTCCAAGGGGCCGGTCGAAGTGCCGGACCAGTACATCGAGCCGATCTGCGAGTGCGTGCGTTCCGCGCCGTATTTCGCTTCGGTCAAGCGTGCCATCCTTAAACTGCTTGAGCAATGAGAAGGGACGCTTGCTTTGGACGCCGCATCGGGAACACTTTCCCGGTCGAGCTATACATCCGCACCATCGCCCTCCCAGGTAAGCTCGAGGACCACACAGTGAACGTGATCCTGATCAACGAGACCAAGGGGAAACGAGAGAGCGTGCCGTGCGTGGTGGAAGGAAACATCGTGAAGTTCAACTTCACGTCGGCCATCCAGTACCGCCTTGGCGGTGCAGGCCTCTACACCCCCGTCCTGGCAGTTGACGCTGGCGACGAGAACCTGGGTGAGGCCGACTGGTTCAAGAGCATCGAAATCGTGGCCCACTCCGTACAGGAGTATTCGGAAAGCAACTCTTCGGTGGGCGTCGGCCCCGTCGTATTGCAGGCAGACCTGTCGCTGATTGCGAGTGGCCTATCGGCGTACGAGATCTGGCGTGCCGCCGGCCACTCCGGAGGATATGCCGACTTCATCGCCTATATGCGCCGCCCCGCCGAAGACGCGATGACGGAGATCCGCGAGTATGAAGCCGCCCTCGAGAACGCCGAAGCTCTCCGCGAGCAGAACGAGGAAACGCGGCAGACGCAGGAGACGGAGCGCCAGGGCGTCGAGCAGAACCGCCAGACGGCCGAGGCTGCACGAGCCCTCGCCGAGGAACTGCGCGAGGCGGCCGAGACCGCCCGCCGGTCCCACGAGACCACCCGCCAGACGCACGAGACGGACCGCGAGCGCGCCGAGACCGCCCGCGCCGCTGCGGAAGAGCAGCGTGCCTCCGCCGAGCAGGCCAGAGGAACTGCCGAGGAATCCCGCGCAGCCGCCGAGACCGCCCGCCAGGGTGCTGAGACGACACGCGTGGGTAATGAGGAATCGCGGCAGACCGCAGAGACCACTCGCCAGACTCAGGAGGGGACGCGGCAAAGCAACGAGCAGACGCGCTGCGCCAACGAGACGGCCCGGCAGTCGGCAGAGTCCGGTCGCGAGACGGCTGAGGGCACCCGCCAGTCGCAGGAGTCCACGCGTCAGTCCCACGAGTCCGATCGCGTAGCTGCTGAGACGGCCCGCGCCGCAGCTGAAGAATCGCGTGCTGCGGCAGAGCGCACTCGCGGAACCGCCGAGGAATCCCGCGCAACCGCCGAGACCGCCCGCCAGGGTGCTGAGACGACACGCGTGGGTAATGAGGAGTCGCGGCAGACCGCCGAGACCGCCCGGCAGACCGCCGAGGGGACGCGCCAGACCAATGAGCAAACGCGCCAAACCAAGGAGACAGAAAGGCAAGGTGCCGAGACCGCCCGCCAGACTGCTGAGGGGACGCGCCAGACGCAGGAGTCCACGCGTCAGTCCCACGAGACCGAGCGCGTGGCCGCTGAGACGGCCCGCGATGCTGCTGAAACATCGCGTGCCTCTGCTGAGCAGACCCGTGTGACAAACGAAGGATCCCGGCAGACTGCCGAGACCGCCCGCCAGACATCTGAATCCGCCCGCCAGGCGGCAGAGACGCAGCGGCAGGCAACCATGTCTCAAGCAGCGGCAGAGGCCGCTGCCGCCCTCGCAACAGCGCGGCAGGCGAACACCGACCTGCAGTCCTTTATGGACGAAGCACGTGAGGAGATTGCCAACGACACTCTTGCCGTGGGCTTCGACCCGGAAACGGGCGAGATCTACGGCATTACGGGTGCCTCCAATACGAACTTCGACCACGCCTCCATCGATGACGAGTCGGGAGAACTTATCGGAATATTCAACGTTTAAACAGTGATAAAATGACAACAACAAGAAAATCATTCGGTTTTGTCACCAAGCCCCGCGGCGATTGGTCTCAGGGCGTGACAGTGAAAAAGGACAATCAATGGCGCTATCTCAACTCAATATTTATGGCGACGCAGGACGGCCTTACCAATGCGCCGGGCAAGATTGAGAATGGCGCACTCGTGGCTAACACGGGCTGGGTTATCTGGTTCGACGGTTATGCCGCCACGAAAGCTGCTAACGACGCTGCCGCTGCTGCCCAGCAGGTCGTTACAGATGCCGCTGCCATCCAGCAGGCTGCCGCCGCCGCAGAAGCTGCAGCACAAGCTGTCGGAAGCGCAGCTGCTGTCGCCGAACAGGTAGGTACCAACACTCAAGACATCGCCAACCTGAAGGAAGACGTCGATGAGCTGCTCCTTGGTAGCCATGACCATATGGCCGCCGCATGGGCCGATGGCCAGGTGTCTCCCGCCGCCGTGAAGACGGCCGGCGACGCGGGTCTGATCAACTACCACATGTTCGTCATTGACCACTCCCGCAACCAGGAGACCGTGACCCACCCGCTGGGCCGGCTGAAGCTCAACAACTACCTCCGCTACGATGACGGCTCGTTCGCGCCAACGGTCCGCATCACCCAGGCGATGTACGATGAGTGTATGGGCCATGCCCTGTACCATGGTGGCGAGCTTTACTGCGCCCAGGGTGCCTTCGACCCTGTTGCTTACTTTGCGACCTGCTCGGTCGTGGAGGGCAACGACGGCGTCAAGCGCCTCTTCTGCCCTGCCCTCCACAAAGATGCGGCTGATGGCGCGGAGGTGTCTCACTATTTGATGCCTTGGGAGACCAAGGACGGTGACTACTCCCTGATGCTGGGCTGCGAGCACCAGCTTTATATGCTCCAGAACGTCAAGGGCACCAGCGGCCGCGTCTGGAACTTCCTCTCGACGGTCCGCAAGTCGTGGGACGGCCGCGAATCGGTGGAGCTCAAGCCTACGGCCTTCTCGCCGTGCCCTGTCGGTGCGGTCGTTGATGCTAATAGCAAGACCCATCTCCGGACGATGTTCTGCCTCTATGACGGCCCTTCGTCTGCGTACTGCGACGGTGCCAAGGGTGCCAACAACAACATCACGATGTTCTGGCACAAGGGTCGCATGATGCCAGCATCTGCAGTCATCTCTCAAGTCACGAATATGCAGTACGCCCGCAACGACAACCCGAACAACGAGGGACCGGTTCCTTTCGCCGAGGGTGGCTTCCATACCATCAACACCTTCCTCGCCTGGCTCGAGATCAAGTACGGCAACCGCTACCTGCATGCCGCATCCCGCTTCGGATCTGGCATCAGTTCGAATGACAGCTGCTCGAACGAGTCGACCTGGATAAGTAATGGTGGCGTCCGTTGCCGTAAGGTTGGGTCCGCGGAATGGACCTATCAGACCATCGGTGGCAAGCCGTCGATCATCCGCCAGAACGCCGGCGGCACCCAGTGGAGCGACTGGAGCCACGCGCTGAACAACTACTACCCCAAGGAGGCCGTTATGGAGAGCCAAATGGCCGCATCCTTCGCGGTGGAGATGGGCATCCAGGAGGGCGAGACTTTCGAGTTCTACGGCAACACCTATACCTGGGGAGGCGTCACCGGCGCTGAGGGCCTTGCAGAAGGCCGGATGAACGCCGTGATCCGCTCGATCCGCAAGCAACAGGTGGAGGCATTCGACGCCGAGGGCAACGCAGCGACCTTCGAGGTCGAAGTGTGCCTGCGTATGTCCCTCTTCGAAGGCGCGAACATCAGCGGCGACGTGTTTATGTACTGGGGCGGCGGTATGGAACTCATCGGGACCTGTGGCCAAGACACGTCAAACGGTAGTATGGGCCATCGCATCGACGCCTGGTCTGAGCCCGATCAGGCCAAATGGCTCGAAGAAACCGGCGTCGAACACAGTAATGGGTCCGACTTTGATTGCGAGGAGGAATACACGCATCTCGGCCATATCGTTACCGTATCTAACAACTATGCGTTGAAGGATCTGGAAATGGCCCCGCTTCCTACGCAAATGGGTGGCGGCATTGGCCAAGGCATGTGCCACTATAACTGGCTGGGTAAATACTGGTCGAGTACGGTCGGCGGCAAAGCGCGCGTGGGTGTTCGTTTCCGCGGCTACAGCTCCTTCAGCTACTGCGCCCCGCGTCCTCTGATTGCGCTTTACTCCGCTGGTAATACGTACGCGAGCTATTGCGGTTCTGCCCAAGTTGCCCTACCGGAGAGTGCAACTACGACGCAGTCGTAAGGAAGGGGCCTGCAAGGCCTCTTCCTTGGAAAAAATTTTTGTATTTTTGACATCGAAATCCTCCCGTCCCGAGACAAGTCCGACATAAGGACCGAGACCGCTGAAGCCCGGAAGGGAGGTTGAAAGAAGGGACGGATGACAGTGGGTGTTCGTTTCCGCGGCAACAGCAACAACAGCAACTGCGCCCCGCGTAATCTGAATGCGAATAACTCCGCTGGTAATACGAACGCGAACTATTGCGGTTCTGCCACAGTCGGGCAACTGAAAGCATACGCACCGCCGTCCGCCCCTGGCCAGGAGTGCCGAAGAATATAAAGGACAAAGCCCTCGATTGAGGAGGGTGCGGTGCGTATGAAGGGCGGCAACGCCTGAGGCATCGGAAACTGCCCAACTTGGAAACCATGCGCAGAGTCTCTTGCATAACCGACAGAGTGACCGTCGACGACGTCAAGGCAGCCATCCTTGGCGCTGCCGACGGCCACCTTTCCAAGCCGGAGATAAAGGAGGCTCTCGCGGATGTGGACGGCCTTGCGGACCGCCTATACGGGATTTACCGCGATGGCTCCTATTTGGAAAAGCTGGAGTATCGCCAGCTTACCAAGGTCAACAACAACGGGAAGGTCAGGCCCATCAACAGCCCGGTCCGCGATACCCGGATACTCGAGCACCTTGCGAATAACCTGATCTGGCCGGCCTACAATTCAAAAGACAACGGTAATGGATTGAATTGCAAGGCAGGGGCAGGCATCACGGCAAGAGACAAGCGCCTTTCCGTCATCCACAGGATGAAGTCAGTCTACTTCGGGAGGCCGGACCTCCAGTACGCCCTGGTGATAGACCAGCGGAAATGCTATGAGCACGCCCGTCCGCACGTATATCGGAAAATGCTCCGGAAGCTTGTGGATGACCCGCGATTCGTGGATTTCGCCACGGACGTCACCTTCGTGAACAGGGAACTGCCTATCGGCACGCCGACAAGCCCCCTGGCCCATCACGTGATGATGCTGACCTTCGACATCTTCGCCCGGGAGCTCGCCCCGGAGAGCATCCGCTATGCCGACAACTGCATCTTCTTTTTCCACACGAAGGAGGAGGCGCAGCAGGCAAAGTGGAGGGTGAAGAACTTCTGGTGGTATGAGCTTGGGATCCGCGCCAAGAGGCAGGATACCAGGATTGTCCCGCTCGACATCCCGCTGGACTTCTGCGGGTATGTCTTTCATCGTGGCGGCGGAGGCCACAGCCGGGGATACGTCGGCGTCCGCAAGTCCACGCTGGCCCGCGCACGCAGGGCCACACCGCGCAACTGGGGGAGTTATTTCGGCATCCTCCAGCACGCGGACTGCTACTCCGAAATGCTGAAAATACAGAGAGAAATGAAACTAAGCCAACTTACCAACAAAATCAAACTGACACGCAATCTGGATGCACCCAACATTGCGATCAAGGATGTCCTTGACAAGGAGATCACGATTGTCGACTACGAGCTCCGCTGCGACGGCGAAGGGAAGCCCAACTGGATCAAGATGCTGGTTGGCATCCCCTCGGAGGACGGGCGGATCCTGGCGCGTGAGATCCATGGCAGCTACCAGTATATCGTCGATTTCTTGGCCCAGGCCGAGAAGATGATGGGAGGTAAGGAGGCAATCATCCCGATCGAGAATGCAGTGATCCAGAATCAGTGCGGTTACATCTTCAAAGATTCAACCAATCAACTGCAATTCATCGATGATCAAGCAACTCAGCAAGGAGGTAGTCCCGGTCTCTGGGGCTAACCTCGTTTTCAAGAACGGCCTCTGCGTAGCGGCAGAGGCGGAAAAGACTGTCGTGCTCTATCTCGGGCACGAGAACGAGACGGTGACCGGCGAAGACGGCCAGGAATGCACGATTACCCGTGCCGTGGCTGTGGAAGTAGAGAAACCTGTCACCCGGGCCAAGGCAATCAACGCAATCGAGCGTATCGCCTACGGCCTTGAATCTGTCGAGCACCTCGCAAGCTTCAATGCCGCACTGGCCCGCAAGTCCAGGATGGGCGAGGACCTCGAGGAAGTTCAGGAGCACGACGATACCATCGCCTGGGCGAAACAGGAACTCACCGCCATCGGCATCACCAGATAGGAGGCCCGGATATGGTTTACTTCATCCTGACCGTCATTTCGGCGGTCATCTTTACGGTGTATGCCGTTGTGGCCACCCGGATAGGTGGTGTTCTCCCGAGCCTGTCAGACTCCTACTACCTCTTTGAAGAACGTTCAAAGGGCCGTGGAATGGTGTTTTATGTCACGCTCCTGCTTGTGGTATTTACCTGCATCTTCCCGATGTGCGAGGTAGCCGGTGGCCTCGGGGTATTGGCCGGCTTCGCTTTGCTGCTCGTTGGGGCTGCGCCAAAATTCAAGGACCGAAAGACTCTCGAAAGGGTGTTGCACTATGGCGGATCTGCTACGGCTGCAATCGTGGCTGTATCTATTCTGGCAAAGACGGGGCAGCTGCTCGTTGTTCCGTGGTTCGCTCTCCTGTTCCTCGCAATAGCGATTGCCTCCAAGACACTCAAACGAAGTTGGCTCTTCTGGGCTGAAATGGTGGCCTTCTACGCGTTTTTTGCCGGCCTGTATATACATTTCTATCCCCAGTAGGAAAGAGCCCCCAAAGCTATTGATTGCCATCCGGGGGCGGGCATAAAAAAGCCCCCGGCCTGTAAGTAAGCCTCTAACCTCATACTTACATAAATGCGACAACACCGCAAAGCCGAGGGCTAAGCCCGAAGCTGGTGTTGTCGCATTATTGTATGAGGTTAGAGGCCACAAATTTAATAATAAATCATCATTTTCAATGAGAACGCCCATAACTTATTACGGAGGGAAGCAGACAATGCTCAAGCATATCTTACCTCTCATACCACCCCATCGGGTTTATACCGAAGCTTTCTGCGGTGGGGCGGCTGTCCTATTCGCAAAACCGCCGGTTGAGTCGGAAATCATCAACGACGTCAATATGGAGCTGGTGAACTTCTACTGGTGCTGCCAGATGTATTACCTGGATCTCAAGGCGGAGATCGACCGGACGCTACACTGCCGGGACCAGCATGCGGAGGCGGCACATATAAATGCCTTCCCGCAGTTCTATACTCCGGTACAGCGGGCCTGGGCCGTCTGGATGCTCAGCAAGTCATCTTTCGCATCTAAGCTCGACGGTTCTTTCGGGTATGACTTCCACGGCGGGATGGCCAAGAAACTGCGCAACGCCAAAGATAGTTTCACTGAGGAGTTGTGCCGCAGGCTGGAGCATGTCACCATCGAGAACCGCGATGCCCTGACCGTGATCCGTACTTATGACAGGCCTGAGGCCTTCCACTTTGTGGACCCGCCATATATAAACTCCAACTGTGGCCCGTACTCCGGAACCTTCAGCGAACAGGGCCTTCGTGACCTGCTGCAGCTGCTCGGTACTGTGACGGGCAAGTTTATGCTGACGATGTTTCCGCACAAGGATATCGAGCAGGAGGCTGGCCGAAATGGGTGGCAGATCCACAGGGTCGAGAGGGCTATCAGCGCCGCCAAGACCGCCCGCCGCCGGCAAGAGGAGTGGATGGTGTGCAATTACCAACTCCCTGAAAACCAGATGGGGGGGGGGTATAAATTTGCCTTAATTATAATTATATGCTATGCCTAATCACAACAAAGACATTACGACAATGAATAAGTATCATCATATTTTGAGCAAGATTCTCCGGGAAGGAAAGGTTCAGGAGAATAAGAAAGGATCCATCACCTACCTATTGAATGAGCAGCTGTCCCTGACGCCTGGTGACCTGCTCGAAATCTTCGAGGGACACAACCTCGCCCGTAAGAAGCTGCGCAACGAACTCGATCTGTTCGTCAGCGGCGAGCGCAACGTGGAGAAATACCGCGAAGTGGGCATCTCCTGGTGGGACTATGTCGGCCCCATCCTCGTTAATAGCTATCCTACGTACTTTGAGAAGCTGCCGCCGCTGGTGGCCAAGATCAACCGGGAAAAGCGTAATAGCAAGAACTATGTGCTCTTCCTCGGGGCCACTGACGCTGAGAGCAACCAAGCCCCGTGCCTGTCGTTGGGGCAGTTCCAGATTGATGACGGGGAGTTGGTGCTGTCTGCCTATCAGAGGAGCTCTGATGCCAGCCTCGGCCTCCCTTCTGACATCTACCACCTGTACCTCATCTCAAGGCAAATAGATCTGCCGTTGAAGTCTATCACCCTCTTCCTGGGCAACGTGCATATCTACGCGAATAACCTGGCCAACACCGAGAGGCTGCTGGCTGGCGAGGAGGTGAAGTTCGAGCTGAACGTATAAGACGGTCCCGGGCAAACGAAAGGCCCTCAAACGCCGTTTGATCGGTGATTGAGGGCCTTCTGTATGATGTTCTGAAAGAAAAAAACGCGCCGGGATTTTCACATTTCGTTTTGAAAAATCTCACATTTCGTTTTGGCGGTTATAGATGGCGGTAATCGTAAATTTATTCTTATTGAATTATGTGATTATGCGGAGGACATTACTGCGGAGCGAGTTCGGAAAGTGAGCATTGGCGTTCCTGAAGCAGGAATAACAGGATTAGGAGGCTCTTTTGACTTTTACGAGTTGGATGGACCATTGTTTGATTCTCATAATTATTTAAACGAGTCTGTAAGCGAGGAAAAGATTCGAGAGTTTATTTTTTACTCCGAAACAAAGCGCCCCCTTATACGGCCTCATAAAGAAGGAGAGTTTGTTTTAGATACCTATGATAATGTCGGTTACTATTTTTTTTACAATAAAGATAAAACAACCACTCTTTCTCTTGATACGCTGTCGATTGTGACCGAGAAAGCGGAGAGTTATATTATTTATGCTGACTTATGTAATTTGTCGGAGAGTTATATGACAAAACATAATATTGTTTTTAAGAAGATTCCCCGCGATATAATCCATTATTAATATGGCTACATTCAATTGGATAGGAAAAGAGAAGGTGATGATCCATCATCGAGATGTGCCGTATCTGGTGCTCAATCACTCTTTTGGGTTCAATTCTGAGAATCCTCTGGATAAAGCATATACCAATAGCGGTAATATGATCATTCACGGTGACAATCTTCTAGCATTAAAAGCGCTTCTTCCTCAATACGAAGGAAGGATAAAATGTATATACATTGATCCCCCTTACAACACTGGAAATGAAAAATGGGTTTACAATGATAATGTAAATGATCCCCATATAAGAAAATGGTTAGGAGAAGTTGTGGGACCTCAGGGGGAAGATTATTCGCGTCACGATAAGTGGCTCTGCATGATGTATCCTCGTTTAGTTTTACTACGCGAATTACTTTCCAATGAAGGCGTCATCTTTATCTCTATCGATGATAATGAGTATCAAAACCTAAAAATTCTGTGCGATGAGATTTTTGGCGCCAACAATCTAATTAATAATTTTGTTTGGTACACAGAGGGGCATACAGACAACCAGGATATCATAACACATGTACATGAATATATTCTGTGCTATGCTAAGAATGTTAGTAATGTTCATATTCGTCATATAGTTGACCCGAACATTCCTGAAGACTCAAAAATTCTGAGGAGTTTTGCAGAGAATTCTATTACTAAGAACGGGTTTAAGAATGCCCCAAGTATAGTACAACTGCCGGTGGGTTTTCCTTGTGAAATAGACCGGCTGTATCTTAAAAAAAGTGAGAGGTGTGACGATTTTTATCAGGCGACTAAAGACACATATATCACTCGTGAGGCAACAAAAGAGTACAATATGTCATATCCTGTACGTCTCGATGAAATGAAGGTTGAAAAGGGGCACCTTTCTCAACCATGCCGTGTATTCTCGGGCTGGATGAATGCTGGAAAACTAAGGTCTTTTATAGCTAACGGTTGTAAGCCAATTGAGGAAGAAGCAGGAACTAATTTGTTTTTCTATCTCTCAAAGAATGGTGTCATTTATTACAGAAGAAGTGGGCGCCAATCTCATTATGTACAATCGGTCCTGCAGAACATGGGGACTACTGAAAAGAACAAATACATACTTGAGGCTATGGGAGTTTCCTTTGATTATCCTAAGCCGATAGAGTTAATATCCTACCTATTGTCTCTATTTACAAACGATGGCGATATTGTCCTTGATAGTTTCGCAGGCAGTGGCTCCACTGCTCATGCACTTATGGAATTAGATAAGTCGGAAGGTCTGCATAGAAAATTTATCCTTGTGGAGTTAAATGATTATGCTGAAACACTTACTGCATACAGAGTGATATCTGCTATGACAGGGTTTGGTAAGAAGGATAAATATATTCCTGGGATACCCGGGGCATTTGATTACTTTGAGTTAGGAGAACCTCTTTTCAATCAAAATAACTGCCTCAATGAATCAGTCGGTGAAGATGTAATCAGAGAATATATCTACTACTCAGAAACAAAGAGGCCTCTTACTCGGCCACATCTGGATGGAGAGTATATCCTTGATACATTTGATCAGGTGGGTTATTACTTTTACTACAGGAAGGGTGAGGCTACAGTACTATCAGTAGATACCCTATCTATCGTGACAGAAAAGGCTGAAAGTTACGTCATTTATGCTGATATCTGCAACTTGTCGGAGTCTTTTCTGGTCAAACACAACATTGTTTTCAAACAGATTCCTCGTGATATCAAGCATTTTTAGGATATGGAATTAAAAGAATATCAGAAAGAAGTAATAGCTGATCTTCGGGCATACCTGGCCCACATTGAAAAGGGAGAGCAACTTAATAAAGCCTTCGCTGCTTATTGGAGCGAAAGGAACATCGATATTTCCAATATGTCATCAGATGACTATTTGCATCCGTATGACAACACTGTTCGAGGAGTGCCCAATGTGACCGTTAAGGTGCCTACAGCCGGTGGAAAGACATTCATTGCATGCAATGCGCTGAAACCGATATTCGAGCATTATCCTGCAGGCAAGGCTCGGGTGGTCGCTTGGTTCGTACCGTCTGACGAGATCCTTCGACAGACCTTGAGGAATCTCCGCAATCCAAACCATCCCTATCGCCAGCGCCTCAACAGTTTATTCTACAACAGGGTGCAGGTTGTGGGCAAGGAGGAAGCTTTGATGGGTCAAGGAATAAGCCCCATCTCTGTTATCAACCAGGTGACGATTTTCGTATTGAGCGTGAGTTCTTTTGCGGCCAACAATAAGGAGGGCAGAAGGAGCTATCGTGAGAACGAGAATCTTGCAGAATATGCGAAGTTGTATGACTCTTTGACCAGCAAGGTTGAGGGCGCCGATGAAACATCTTTGATGCAGGTACTCTCGTATTTGAATCCTGTCGTGATAGTTGATGAAAGCCATAACTTTGTGGCCAATCTCCGAGTGGAGTTGCTCAGTGCCATCAACCCGTTCTTCATCCTAAATCTCACGGCCACACCTAAAACAAAGAGCAATATCATCAGCTTTGTGGACGCCATCAAGCTGAAGCGGGCCAATATGGTCAAACTTCCGGTTATCGTGTACAATCATCACTCGGTGGACGAAGTGATTGTCAATGCCATAACGCTTCAACGCAGTCTGGAGCAAAAGGCCAAGATTGCAGAGGAGAATGGCGGTAATTACATACGGCCAATCGTGCTCTTCCAGGCCCAGCCGCGGACCAATGAAGAGAATGTAACTTTTGACAGGATCAAGAAAGCTATTCTCGAGCTTGGCATCCCCGAGGATCAGATTAAGATTAAAACGGCGGAGCGGAACGAACTGAAGGATATGGATCTTCTTAGCAAAGATTGTCCGGTTCGTTACATTATTACCGTTGACGCTTTGAAGGAAGGCTGGGATTGCCCCTTTGCATATATCCTTGCATCCCTGGCCAATAAAACCTCACGAATCTCTGTTGAGCAAATCCTTGGACGTATCCTTCGTCTCCCTTATACGAGCAAGAATGAAAATGACCTGCTGAACATATCCTATGTGTTTACATCTTCCAGGGACTTCAACGAGACACTTAACGGCATCATTCAGAGCTTGAATAATGCAGGTTTCAGCCGTAAGGACTTCCGCAAAAAGGATGTTATGCCGGTGGATGGTTATCATATCACGGACGAACCTAAGAGCGGCATGTTATTCGGTGGACCTGAGGAGGAGGCATTTAAGGATGAAGTCGGCGGCGATATTACGCAGATTGATACAGAATACATTAAATCCAAACTTGAAGCGACCTCTGACACGACTCAAAAGGTTGAGGCCATCGAGAAATTTGCGAAAGCTCAGAGCGACTCCTACGAGGAGGAACTCGAGAAGCACGAGGAGAATAGAAACGACGTCCCTACTGATTTACAAGAAGTCATATCGATGAACGGCATTAAAGATCTTTACCCGGAGGCCCGCGAAATGGTACTCCCTCGTTTCGCCCGTAGGGTGAAAACGAAATCAATATTTGAGGAGGCGGATTCCTATGTGGAGCTGGATAAGGCTATGTTGGAAGAGGGCTTTGATTTGAGCACTCAAGACAAGAATATTAACTTCACGCTGACTGATAGCGAGGCAGTGAGCATTGACCTGGGCAGAGTGAGCAAGGATGATGAATACGAGGTTAAGAGAAAAGAACTCTCTTCAAAGCAAATCTCTTTTATTCGTGAGCAGTTTATCGGTATGCCGGATGAAAACCGCCGGAATAATATCGCTCGCAATATTGCCCGCAGGATGAAGTTAGATTCCATCCCTGAGCATTTGGTCGTAGATTACGTAAAAGCCTCTATTTCGAATCTTGATAGCGAAAAGATAGAAGATATTCTGACTCGTGATTTGCTCTATGCAGAGTGCGTCAAAAAGAAGGTAGATGGGCTCCTGCAGGATTACCGCAAGAAGAAATTCAAGGAAATGCTCGACACTCGCGAAGTGGTTTGTGCTCCCATGTACAAGTTCCCGAATTCAGTCGTTGTTAATCATGAATCCCTTGGGATGTACTGTGGCCTCTACATGAAAGAGGGCGATATGAATGGCTTCGAAGAAAGGGTTATCCGTAAGGTCTCTGAGCTTGACAACGTGCTTTTCTGGCACAGGAATCCTGAACGTACCGGTTTTGGCATTAATGGCTTTATCAATCATTATCCGGATTTCATCGTCCGTCTGAAAAATGGCGTTGTCGTTCTTATCGAGACAAAGGGTGATGATAGAGACAACTCTGATAGCCGTAATAAGATTGAGCTTGGAAAGGCGTGGGAGAGCAAGGCTGGAGACAACTATCACTATTACATGGTGTTCGACAATAGAAAGGTTGAAGACGCACTGACACTGGCAGATTTGATAGAAAGAATTAAACTACTGTAGCACAAATTATCGCGTAAATGATATGGCCTGTTTAAGGACTTATATTTTCACCTGCTACAAGTTAACTCAATTTGTGCCAGTAAATAGTGCGCCGTATAGAAGTTAAATGCCTATGATTATCTGGAACTCATTACCGAAGGAGCATCAACGCTGGCTATTAATATAGATAGCTAGGTAGCCAGCCTGGTTAGACGGTTAAGAGGGCCGTCGGATCATATTTCCCCAATCATCCCTGGTCTCAAGAGTATTTAACAGTTGAAGAAGGGGATTGCCATTTAACAAGGATATTTCGGACACAAGAAGAAAGCCCTTGATATATCACCTCTTTTTCTATACCTTTGTTAAAACTTATCACAACCATGGAAAGCAAAGCCACCTTAGAGGAAATGAGAGAAGAGGCGGTAGCCAGAATGAAGATGATCGGCATTGGCCAGGAGTATATCGACGCCTTTCTCAATAATGAAATCACGACCTTTTGGAACAAGTGGATAGAAGATACAATACCAGATCTCATCACTGAACACGAGGAGTGTTCAATCGTTAAATTTGAAAATATGCGGTCTGTTGTAGTATGGGCCCTTATCCACACCACTGATGTGCAGGTGGGCAAGGAATGGGATTTCTACAGTATGCTTTTTGTGTCGGACAACAAAGACAATTGGGAAAAAGAACGGAAAGACCTGATTGATATGAATCCGACCGTCTATTGTGATGCCGTGTCAACCGATCTTATCCATGATTTCGGAGACTATGCTTCAATCAAAATAGCTGTCGAGGATGGAATCCTCTATGGAGTAGATATGTTTGCTCCCTGGCAGTTCGGAGAATAGATGATCTGTTACCCGGAGTCGCCGTCCGGCTGGAACATCCTAATGCCCTTGTTGTCTTTAGTCTTCATGCTAGCGTAAACTCAAATCCGGGGGCTATCCAGATTATATAGCAAAGGGACCATTCTTTAATTGATTGCAATGGTCTTTTCTCCCCAACAGTCATTAACCCTCTATTCAGAATTGAGCCTAACCCATTCCCGAGGAAGAATCACATTCGCCAACGAATGAAAAGCGCCCCATGAAAAGAGAGGGGCGATCTGTTCATCCTCCCACCCGGCGATTCCACATCCTATCCGAGTAACAAAAAATGTCAATTCGGGATGGCAGTATGCATAGCATCGGAAACCCTCAACATACTCACGTATTAGATCTAAGGATCCGTCCATTGTTGGAATTGCATAGCACTGTCCAGTTCGTCCGACACCTACGCCAGATTGCGCACCAAAATGATCTACGGCAACTCTAGCTGCTCCTCCTCTATGAAACCCCTCCTTATTAGAGCCGAAAACAAAAATCTCATTTTCAGATAATCGTGTTATTCTTTCCGGTGTAAAAGAAAAAGGACTTGAACCAAAGCCTAAACGATATTCAAAAGGTATATAGTTAATAGGAGTAAAATAATCATCATCACCTTTTTCTTCAATGAGAACCGGAGTAGACTTGCTGTCAGAAACATCCATCTTTACTACACGCCAATTATCACCTTCCCATAATACAGCATATACTTCATCAGAGTCCATACTTATATTAGAATAGAGAGCTACGCGATCATAACGGAACAGCGTTCCTTCTACAATATACTGCCAACTTGAAAATGGGCTTCCTTCAGCTGTCAATAACCCTATCTTCCCATTATGCTCTACTGCTAGAAGATTACACATATTTCCATCATTTACCGGGCAAAAAATCGAATCACATTCAATGACAATATCTGCGTTATTTAAAATTTCAGGAAAGGGATTAGTTACATATGATCCCATTTCCTCTGTCATCCATTGGCTCCCTATGTGATAGAGTTTGATTCTTTTCATATTATAAGTGATTTACTTATATTAATTCATGTTTGATTGAATTCCACAATCCTAAACAACAGAAAACTATATTTTTGTGACTTTCATACAAAAATAATAATTATTTAGCTCAATTCATATCTAATCGACACTCCCGGAGAACAAGCCTATAAAAACCTCATGAGGCCGCCTAGGGGTAACATTCAGTGTTGCCCCTTTTTCTTTGCCGGAGGAGTGGAGTTTTGGCTAAATCTTGAATTGTCGATTTACGTAATCCGTGATCTCTTTCCGCAGCACATCGGCATCTTCGGTTTCAAGGATTTCGATTTTGTCGGCGAGTCCGAGGTAGAAGCGACGGATGGCGCCGAGGCCCTGAAGTTGGGTGTCCAGGATCCATTTGTTTGGAGACTCTTCGTAGAACTCGTTTTGGGGGAGGTTCTTTGCGTCAGAGTATTCCTCCAGGAGATAATTCTTGGCCATGACGTCCATCCGGAGTTTGATGTGATAGGATTTGTCGCCGATCCATCGGAATACGTCCGCCTTCCTGGGTTTCATTTGCTCGAGGGTGAAAGTGGCGTCTTCAGTGATTTCGTCGATGGATCCAATCCTGGCGAGCCGGAATTGCTTGTATTCCCGGGCATCGAGGTCATAGGCATAGACATTCTCATCGTTGTAGAAGACATTGACAGGTACCACGTGACGGTCTCTGACTACACCGCTGTTTCCACTGGCGTAGTTGCGGAAGATCAGCTTTCGGTGTTGTTCGATTGCCTCTTGTATGGTAACAAGGAATGACATCTCTTTCGTGATTTGTTTGAGCGACATCATTCGCAGCTCTTTCTGACGTTTCGTCATCGGCATCGTGCAGCCTCCGTCGCGGACATAGGCAACGCCATCAGAGCGAGACAGGTCTGAATATAAATAGGCGATCTCGTATTGGGAAGGCTTGACGCGCATCCGTATCGCATCGCCATCATCCGTGGCCTCGATGGTAATCAGTCCCTGGATGGTATCTTTGAAGTAAAGCGATTTTTCGGCGTTGAGAAACAGGACCATATGGTCGATTGAATCGGCTTTGGGTACGGAATGTCCAAGCTGATGCCGCCGCTGCTTGTTAATGGAATTGTAGTTTTCCGTCAACCATTTGATATCGGCATTGAGACCATAATTTTCCGCCTGGATAGGGTCGCCCGAATCAGTTACCCCCAAATACAAGGTTCCGCCATCCGCGTTCAGAAAACCGCACACTGCTTCAAACACTTGTCCTTTGCCTTGATAAACCAGATCAGCACCCCGGCCGTCGTTTCTCATCACGTAAGAGGACTTAAATTCTACGCATTGGTTTTCGACGCTTCCGTATTTCCCGGTTATTCGCGCTTGCTGTTGCCGAAAGGCGCTGTCTGCGTGTAGTAGCTTGCAGATTTTCTTGCGAATTGTATCGTCATCCGTATGAATTTCGTCGACAAAACGGCGCGAAATGGCTCGGGCCAGTAAAAGAGAAGCAATCTGTCCGCATAGGGTATCCGGTGCATCGAGATATCCCGAAAGTTTCCAATGCTCACCGGGCGCCTCTGCCTGCAACAAGCAGGAAAGCACATCCTTCTCTTCGGGTTCCAGCTGAAACCGATTATCAGGCTCAATATAGCCGCGCTGGGCATAAGACAGGATCTGGACAAGATAGTATGCTTTCCGACGTGTTTCATCTGCAAGCGTGCGTTCTCCCGTGAGTTCAAACAGTAGGAGGGCGGCCAGCTTGCGTTTGAGCACATTGATGGAAAGGTGTTCTTTGTCCAAATATACTGTGTTGTCCAGAATCCGGCCAAGGGAAAGCGCCAGATGCCGTATTTCTTCGTCGCCCTTGTCTTTTTGTTGGGACTCCGGTTGTTCCTGGCTCACGAAGTCTTCCAGAACGCCATCTTCGTTGAAGGTAATAACTGCCTCTCTGTCGGTTTGGGCCGAAAGAGCGACATTGATGAAAATGTCGTTGTTGTTCTGCTTGACATTCAATACGGTGAGCCGTCGTCTGTCCCCGGCGGTGACATCCGGAATGAGGAAGGAGTTCGCCCCGCAACCATCGGCTGTCAGCCAGTTGATTCTGTTAATGCCGTTCTGGCACCTTAATGCTATCGCGTCAACAACAACATCGTGGTTCTGGTCGTACTTCGCCTGTGCGATTGCATAATCTACATATGCTTCCCGGATGGAGAAAGTGTAATGATCCTCTTCTTCGAGAAACTCGGCACCTTTGACCACATCATCTTCAAAGAAGTAGGGGAGCAGGTCTTTGGTGAACAGACCTTTGACAAGCTCTTCATCCTCAAGTGTGCCTGAAATGCCTTCGTTCCCGATAACTGAAAATACGGGATCTTCCCCCGGATTCGCGCGGATGCATCGAATGTCGACCCAGTCGCCGTGGGTGAGTCGCCGGATCTCCCGGGGAGCTGTGTAATTCCTCTGTTGCTCTATGATTCGTTGTATGAAGGACCAGAGTGCGTCGGCTTCCTCGCTTTCGGAAGCCTTCAGCCTTTCGTCCCGGACGTTTCGCGTCATTAATTCGAATCTGCCAGGCACCAGTTCAAGCGAACAGGCGCCGGTATCAATCGCCTCGGATGCGCTGATTCGCAGGACTCCGTCTCTGCAATGCAACTTCCCGAATTGTTCAAAAGAGAACTGAAATGGCGTGTTACGCTGGAAACGAGTGTTGTTTTGAAAATTGACGACGAGAAGGTCGAGCGCCTCGGCATCCCGGATGTTGTCCCAGGTAAAGCCGATGGCGTCGATGGGGTAACAGAGCACATTCAGAGCCATCTGTTCGAACGCGTGCCGTTGCGAAGAAATCGACGAGGCGATCTCAAGAAACTGTAAGGCTTTATCACGTAAAAGATCCTTTGACGCGATAATAATCATCATTTGCGCCGCCATCAGTTTTCCCTTGACAACCGGTTCCAGTACGACGCCTTTCATCCCCTGGTCCATCACATCCATCACAGCTTTCGGAGAATAGTTGTTCTCCGTTCGAATCTCTTTGAAAGCACGATAAATAGCTTCAACTCGTTCCGAGATGTTTTCCGGCGTCACAGTGGCGCACGCCTCCTCGATTTCTTTCAATGTCATGGCAAATCTTCTCTATACCTTGTTTCCTACAAAGATAACGATACAAACGGGAAATCTTGCAGACAATGAAACTGTTTTCTGCAAGAAACGCGAAAACAGTGAGTATAATTTGGTAAATTTGGAAATGATAGAATGTTTGAATGAATCCAACAGAAAATGGAGAATACCCTGAATGCTTCCGAACAGTAGATTACTAATAATTCCTGATGTCCACGGTCGAGCTTTTTGGCGGGATGCTGTTGAAAAGGCTTGTGAAATGCCCGTGGTATTCCTTGGGGACTATCTGGATCCATATCCGGATGAGGCAATTAGCCGTGAAGAGGCCTGGGAAGGATTCGTGGAGATTGTCGCATTGAAAAAGAATCAGCCTGACCGGGTGACGCTCCTGTTGGGAAACCACGACCTGGCCTATGTGAATTCTGCTATAGCCGGAAGCCGGTTCGATAGGCGGAATGCAAAGCGAAACCGCGCCTTTTTCTATGAGAATATGGCCTTGTTCGACCTGACTCGTTCGATTGAGACGCAGGAAAGACGATACCTCCTCAGCCACGCCGGCATTCTGCGGGGGTGGGTAGGGGCTCACGAAAAGATGCTGGGCACAAACGTTGATATCGGTAACCGCCTGAATGAATTATTACACGATAATAGCTACCGTTTCCCCTTAATGATGGCCATGGCTGATGTCTCTTCTTACCGAGGAGGCCTTGACTTATATGGCAGCCCTATCTGGGCAGATGTCTCGGAACATGCAACCGACCCCTTTGAATGGGACGGCATCTATCAGATCTTCGGGCATACCTGGATGCCGGAAGAGATTATTACCCCATATTGGGCCTGTCTGGACTGTGGTCGAGCCTTTGTTCTCGATATAGAAAACAACAGGTTTATATGATTATCAATCGGGCATGACCGATGCCAGCATCTTTTCCAATTCGGTATAGTTTATCTTCCGGGTGATATTCTTGATTGCCTCGCGCTGGTGGCGGGTGTGGGTTGAATGGAGTTTCTGCGAGATGCGTCTGAGCTTATACTGTTTAAATGTATCTTCTGTATGGAACTCGGGCATTTCAATGTTGTTTCCGAAGATGGTAATCTCGTTGCCCAGGCTCTGGATGTCGAGGCTGATGTCGAGGGCGCGATCCATCTTTTTTCTTAGTGCCGCAATGGCACGGTTGCATTTTACCTGAATCACATTGCGTCTTCTAGGAGAGTCCTCCCAACCCAGCTGTTCCAATGCCATATCTGTGTACTCTGATTTGGGGTAGGTCATAAAGCAACTGAGAATCACCTGATCAACGCCATCAAGCGTTTTCATGCAAGAGATCATCTCCTTGATCAGTTCCTCTTTCTCCACATATTTGTATTCTTGTTCGATATCTACGAGAAGATCCTTGAGATCCTTGAGCTGCTTGTAATCGGAAATCTCCGGATCTCTTTGCTTTACGCCAACGGCAGCAGCATTTGTGCGCAACTCATTGCATACGCAGTTGCGCACCAGAATATAAAGGTAGGAATGAATCCCGCCCTCTCCCTCTCGCTCCGCATCATAGGTTTCGTATGCCTTTTCCAGTGCTTCATAGACAGCCGTATCTTTAATAAGTGTCTGATCGATATACGGACTCATCGGACCGTTCTTTGCGACCATCTTGGCCATTACTTTACCTGCCATCCGGCAGGCGTAGGGATAATACTGATTGCAGAAAGTGGAAAAGTCAACTTCGATAGACATGATGCGTTTTTTAAGGTTTGTCGCTTAGTGATACGAAAAAAGTTGAAAAAAGTTCATCGCCGGGTGAAAGAAATTGAAAAAACTGCCGTATATGTAAGCGAACAAGACGAAAAACAGAACATGAAGCAGAATTCCATGTTAGGTAAGGACGGTCTTACCATTACTAGTGCAAATCACTTGGCGAATATAGCCAAGGAAATGTACGAAGCGCTCCAGAGTAAGTTGGAGTCGTTGAAACTCTATTCAAGAGACTATATGCTGGCCGTAAATGGCAATAAGTTTCGTGTGGAGAACGAATCGGAGCAGTCTGAACTGGAAGGTTTGTTCTCTGGTTTAAAGGAGATTGGATCGCTCAAGTCGCTCATTGCGTATCTGAGGGAAGCGATCAAGGCAAAGCAGGAGCTCACTGCTGACGATTCTTTCAATGAGCATGTGGAAGAGCTGATCAAAAATGGTCGTGAGGACCTTAAGAAGCCTGAGGCCAAAAAGGAGGTCTCATTTGAAGATGAGCTTGCCAAACTGAGTGCCGAACAGAAGGCAAGGTATTATGCACTGGAAGCCAGATGTGCCACGATTGGTGCATTTATTCACCCCGATGGGGCGTTTGCAAAAGCTAGGAAAGATTTCTTTGAACACAAGAAAGATCCTGTCAAGGTGGCAGGCAAAGGCCAGGAGGCCGAAATCAATACGTATTCCAGCGGTTTTACCGCAGAGCAAGTGGATGCACAGTTCTTTGCCTTGCAGAAGGAGTATCGAGCCGTTCAGGCAGAGTTCAATAAGCTGAAAGGTGAAGTGGACGAAAAAGTGGCTGAAGCCAATAAGGAAAAAGCAGGTGGTATGCTTTGTGCTATGCAAATCTGGCTTGAAAACCGAAAGGTGGAGAGAGCCAAATATGACGAAGCGGTGAAGGCACTCAAAGTGGTTATCCCTCAGAATCTGAGGGAAGTGTATGAAAGAGTGAATGCTGTGGCAAGCGCGCGCTAGCGCTTGCCTTCACCAGAAAGCACAAAAAAATGAGAAAGACATTCGATCCCGAAATCGCGCGGCGCAAGGCGCTCAACGCGCAAATCTTCAGAGGAACAACTTCCATTATTCAGCACGGCTGGTATACGGCGCCATCGGGGCGACGCGTGGACCTGGACATAACGTCTATGGACAAAGGATCTGTCTGCTACAAAGAGGAGATTCCTCCGGTAGCGGCCAAGATGGTTGAGGGCGGGACGGTCATCCTGGTGGAACGAAACGACTGCCTGGCTGCCGCTCAGCGGCTGGTGGAGGAGGGGTATAACCCCGCACTGCTCAATTTCGCCAGTGCCGGCCATCCCGGCGGCGGTGTCGAGAACGGCGCACGCGCGCAGGAGGAGACCCTCTGCCGGCGCAGCACACTGACGCGTTCCATCTATTCCTTCGATGCGACGTATGCTGCCCGTTATGGTTATCCGCATCGCGCTGGGAACAACTATCCGCTGGACAAGCTGGACTTCAGTGCCGTTTATTCTCCGGCTGTCACCGTCTTCCGCGAAGGTCGGGAATGTGATCTTATGGAGGATCCTTTCAGCGTCGCTGTCATCACCTGTGCGGCCCTGAACCTGGGTGGCCGTTATAGCCTGCGGCTCACGCCCGAGGGCCATATGCCGGAGCGGGCCGTGTCCATCACGCGCAATAAGGTGCGAACCATCCTGCGCATCGGCCTGTTACACGGACACGATGCCCTGGTGCTCGGCGCCTTCGGCTGCGGGGCCTTTCATAATCCCCCCGAGGAAATGGCTGCCATCTTCCACGAGGTACTCGAGGAACCCGAATTCAAGAACCGCTTCCGTCTGGTGACGTTTTCGATCATCGAAGACCATAATTCCCATAGTGCCAATTATACGGCGTTCGCCCAGGAGTTTGGGCGCTAAGATACCGGGGTGGGCCCGGCAACGAAATAACGGCGTTCTGCCTAGCCGGCGTATTCCGACGGCGGGACGCCGAACTGTTTCTTAAAGGAAGTGGAGAAGTGGGAGAGGGTGTTGAAGCCGGTCATCCAGGCGATTTCCGACATATTGTGCTTCCCTTCCTTCAGGAGGTCCGCTGCGCGGTTGAGTTTGTAGCGCTTGAAGAAGACGGAAGGATTCTCGCCGGTCAGTCCTTTGACCTTGTAATAGAACTTCGTCCGGGAAATGTGCATTATCTCGGTGATGCGCGTGATATCGAGTTCCGTGTTGTCAAGTTCTTTCTCCATCACGGAGTAGAGCTCTTTCATAAAGGCGGCGTCCCGCGGGGAGAGGACTTCGGGCTCGATGTCTTCCGTCGTGGTGACCTCGCCTAACTGACGGCGCACTTTCTCGCGGTTTTCGAGCAGCGATTTGACCAGGGCGAGCAGATAGGCCGGCTGGAAAGGCTTGGTGACATAGGCGTCAGCACCCTTGCCCAGACCTTCCACCTGACTCTCCACGGCCACTTTGGCCGTAACCAGAATGACGGGGATATGACTCAGCTGCAGGTCGTTCTTGATGGCTTCGCAGAGTTCGTATCCGCTGCGGCCGGGCATCACCACGTCGCTGATGACCAGATCGGGGGTCTCCTCGGCCATGCCGGACAGGGCGGTGTTCGCATCGAAATACACGTTCACACGATAGGCGGGCTGCAGCAGGACCTTGACGTAGTTGGCCACATCGATGTCGTCGTCCACCACGGCGATAAGCCGCTGGCCGGCCTCTTCTTCTGTTTCGTGACTTTCCGGAGTGGACGGAAGCGGCAGGATCTCGGGCTGACGCTCGGTACGTTCGTCTTCCGTGTAGGAGGAAGCGCTGACCGGCAGGATGAAACGGAACAGAGCGCCGCCTTCCGGCCGGCTCCATGCCTTGATGTAGCCGTGGTGGAAGGTGCACAGGGCGCGGGCGTAATACAGTCCGATGCCGGTTCCCTGCATTTTCTTGGTCCCGTCGGAGCGGTAGAAGCGGTCGAAGATCCTTTCCAATTCGTCCGCCGCGATGCCGCTTCCCGTGTCGGAAACGGCGATGCAGGCGTACTGGCTGTCGCTGTCCTTTTCCTGGAGCGGGAACCATCCGGAGACTTCTTCCCGCGGCAGCACATCGAACGACAGATCGACTTTTCCACCTGACGGTGTGTATTTGAGCGCGTTGGAAAGCAGGTTCATCACCACTTTCTGTACCTTGTCCACATCGGCCCACATGACGAACGGCTCTTCCAGCCCGTGGGCAGACAGATCGATCTTCTTCGAAGCGGCGTTGAAGCCGAACAGTTCGACGACACCCCGCAAGGGTGCGACGATGTCGGTCTTGGCCACTTTCAGCTGGAGCTTGCTGTTGCCGATGCGGTTGAAGTCGAGCAGCTGGTTCACCAGCGAAAGCATCCAGGTAGCGTTGCGTTGGATGATGCCCACGAGTTTGCGGTCACGTCCCTTCACGTCGGGGGAGGCCGAAAGCTCTGAAACGGGGCCGGCGATCATGGTAAGCGGTGTCCGGAACTCGTGTGCCACATTGGAGAAATAGTTCATCTGGATTTTGTTGATTCGCTGCTCCTCTTCTTTCTCCAGCCGCACTTTTTCGCGGGCAGCCTGTTCTTCACGGATATGGCGTGCGTGTTCCGCTTGTTCCCGCCGGATGCGTTGATAGAGGAGTGCCAGCAGCAGCAGGAATCCCAGGCCCAGCAGCGAAAACAGGGAGATGGCCCACCAGGTCCGGTTCCAGGGGGGCAGAATCCTGACGGACAGGGACGATTCGACGGGCACGATACTCTGGTTGTTGTTGTCGATGCGGACGCAGAAACGGTATTTTCCGGCAGGCAGACTGGCGTAGTAGGCTTCGTTGTTGTTGCCGGCATCGACCCAGTAACGGTCGAAGCCCTCCATCCGGTACTGATAATGCGTTCGCTCCAGTTCACTATAGTCCAGGGCTGCGAACGAGATGCTGAAGCCGTTCTGGTCGTGCCGGAGCAGGATGTCAGGGTGCTTGGAGAGACGCTTGTCAATGGGGGCGTCTGGTCCGGGCAGGACCAGCTGGTTGTGGACCTTCAGGTCCTCGAACACCAGCGGGACCGAGCGTTTCTGGGAGACATCGAGCGGATTGAACCAGGTAATGCCATGGGTGCCGCCGAAGACCAGCGTCCCGTCGGGAAGGACGCAGGAGGCGCGGTCGGAGAATTGATTGCCGCCGATTCCGTCGGCTGTATAATAGTTGAAGAACTGACTGGTCGTGCGGTCGAATCGACCCAGTCCATTCATTGTCGATACCCAGACATTGCCTTGCCGGTCTTCCTGGATGGAACAGACATCCTGGCAGGGAAGGCCGGTCACGGGGGCAGTGCGGTTGTCTTTCTTGCTATGCAGGATAAGACCGTTGGCGATGGTCCCGATCCAGAGGTCGCCGGCGCTGTCGCGGAACAGGCAGTTCGGAATCAGGACCGACCGACGGATACAAGCTGCCCGTTCTTCTTCAGAAAGCTCCAGTGGCGATACTTCATCCGTATAGGTATTGATGTGGAAAAGCGGCAGATTGAATGCGGCAGCGACCATCGTCCCTGCCTGTGAAAGGAGCAGGTCGGTGATAAATGTCCAACTCGGTTCGGCAGTCAGCCGTACAGGCACGCCGCTGCGTGTTTTCTTGTCGTATTTGAGCAGGCTGTCGCCCACACCTCCAATCCAGATCATGCCACGGTCATCCTGGGCAATGGAGATGGGAGTCGCCCAGGAAACGTTATCGAGCATGTGGAAACGCTTTCCGTCCCACTGACAGCGGACTGCCCGGTATTTGTCGGTAAACAGCAGCCAATAATCGCCTTCTGCGTCGCGGAACACCTTGGAACAGCGGATGTAGCCCACGTTCTTGTCGTGGATCAGTCCGCTCACGTCGACAGGAAGGATGGTGCCCGCACGCCGGTTATATAGGAAGAGCCCGTCCCGAAGCGTCGTAATCCATAGCCTTCCGTCTGTGTCGGGGCAGAGTGACGTTACCGTCTTGCGGTTGAAATAGCCGGTCAGGAACCTGTTGCTGTTGAATTGGTTTTTGTATTGGTAGGAGACGCTGTAGCCCTGGTCGGTCGTGCCGAACCACAGATTGTGGCGGCTGTCCTGGAAGACGGTGTGGATTTCGCCCTGAGGAATGTCGTAGGGGAAGTCGGGCTCTCCCTGGCGGAGGAGACGTCCGCTGGAAGGAAAGTAGCAGAAAACGCCTTTTCCAATGACATTCAGCAGGATGCTGCCGTCATCGAGGGCGTACATCAGGTCGATGTCTCCGTCGGTCAGTACGGGATTGCACCGTATGGCCTCCGGCAATTCTGTCCAGGCTCCTTTGACAGTGTCGTAGATCCGCAGGTTCCCCATTCCGGAAAGCCAGATCTTCCCGCCGCCTGCATGACAGATATGGTAGGCGGTGAAGGGGATGGGGATAGAGGACTCCGGCGTAAAGTCGCGACTGTTGTAGCAGGTGAGCGTATTTCCGCCCGTGATGACCCATAGACGGTCATCCACCCAGGTTTCTGCAGGGATACCGAAGGCATTATAGTCCCGAATGACCGGTTTCAGGCAATCCTGTCCGGAATCATAGACGAACAGGGATGTCATATTGCTCATAAGCATCCGTCCGTCCGGCGCTTCCAGGATCCGGTTGATGTTCCGGTTGTAGCCGGGAACGGTGACTCGGTGAAATTCCCCCGTTTCGGTCTGGAAAGCAAGACCGTTGACGGTAGCCGCCCATAGCTGTCCGCTGCGGCTGCTGTAGATGTCGTTGATCTGGTTGTCGGGCAGACCAAGCGTATCGTCGGTGCAGAAATACTGATGATAATCGTGGACGTTGTATTGGTTCAAGCCCCGGAAGGTGGCGATCCAGATGTGCCCGTCGGCGTCTTCGGTGAAGGCGTTTACTTTCTGGTTGGAGAGTGCGTCGGAGATTACGAAGATGCCTGTTTCGCGGAGGTCTCTGTCCTCCGGCCGGCCGGAAGGATGACAGGCGGCCAGGCAGAAAAAGACGGGTAGGAGGATCCAAAAACGTTTCATATCTCAAAAATACATATAAATCAGGAAAATAGGAAACGTGATTAAACAAATCGGAAGATTTTTAAACAAATGTGTTACCGAATCCGGACATTCAGGAAAGAAGTTGTAATCCGGAGAAAGCCTTTTCAGAGGGACTTGACGAAATTTGCAATGAGTTTTTGGAACGAACTATGAACAAACGGTTTTTTGTGGTGACGCTGCTTGCTGCGGTCTTGTTGACCGCAGCCTGCAGCTGTCCTTCCGGCAACCGGCCCCAAGCGGCCGGTCCGGCCGCCTTGGAGACATCGGCCAAGGCTTCGACCGTCCAGACGGCATCGGGTCCCGTTGCCGGCTATATCGACGACGGCGTGTTCATTTTCAAGGGAATCCCTTATGCCAAGGCAGCCCGTTTCATGCCGGCAGAGGATCCCGACCCCTGGACGGAAGTCCGTCCGAGCCGGGCGTATGGCCCCACCTGTCCGCAGGACAAGCGCTCCGGTTGGTGGTCGGATGGCCAGGCCTTCGCCATGCATTGGGACGATGGCTTCCCCGACGAAGACTGTCTGCGGCTGAACATCTGGACGGGTGGCTTGCGCAACGGGGTGAAACGCCCCGTGATGGTGTGGCTGCACGGTGGCGGTTTCCGGGCCGGCAGCGGCCAGGAACTCATCTCATACGATGGTACCAACCTGGCTCGTGACCACGGCGTGGTCGTCGTTTCGCTCAACCACCGGCTCAATGTCCTCGGATTCCTTGATCTGTCGGCCTATGGTGTGAAATATGCCCATAGCGGCAATCTCGGCATGACCGACATTGTAAAGGCGCTTGAGTGGGTACGCGACAATATCGCCGCTTTCGGCGGTGATCCGGCCAATGTCACGATCTTCGGCCAGTCGGGCGGCGGCGGAAAGGTTTCCACGCTGATGGCCATGCCTTCCGCCAAAGGCTTGTTTACCAAGGCTATCGTCGAGAGTGGTTCCATTACCCAGCTTATGGATCCCAAGTATTCGCGCCGCATTGGCGCCAAGACCGTCGAGACCCTGCACCTGAACCCTTCCCGCATCGATGCGATTGCGGATGTTCCATACGACCAGCTGCTGGCCGCTTACAACGGTGCCATCGCCTCGGTCTGCGAGGAGGCCCGGCAGGACGGTGTCTTTCCCGAGAATATCCTCAGTGCCATCCTGTACGGACAAGTTCCCGTGGTGGATGGCGAGGTGATTCCCGCTCAGCCTTCTACGCCGGAGGCGCTGGCCTTGTCGAAAGATATCCCCGTGATCATCGGAACCACCTATCATGAATTTACGCGCGATCAGGAAGATCCGATCTTCCAGCCGCTTGCCCTCGCACAGGCAGCGGACCGGTCGGCGGCCGGATGCGCACCTGTTTATTTCTACCAGTTTACCTGGGAATCGCCTGTCCTGGACGGGGCTTTCGGCAGTACGCACTGCATCGAGATTCCCTTCGTCTTCGACAATGTGGCTTTGCACCGCACCTTTACGGGTGGCGGACAGGATGCCGTTCAACTGGGACACCGCATCAGCCGCCTCTGGACGTCCTTCGCCAAGACCGGCGTCCCCGAGTCCGACGGAATACCGCAGTGGGAGCCTTATCCGCGTAAAATGGTCCTGAATATCGAATCTACTATTCAATAAAACACCTAAAAAACTGTATTTATGAGAAAAAGCCTCTTCAAAAGACTGGCGCTCGCGTGCCTGACCCTGCTGGTCGGGTGGTCGCTTTCCGCCCAGTCGCAGGTGACGCTCTCCGGACAGGTCGTCGATGATTTCGGCGATCCGCTCATGGGCGTGGGCGTCATTCAGCAGGGGACTACGAACGGCGTGGCCACCGACATCGACGGTATGTATTCCATCACCGTCCCGGCTGGTGCCACCGTCGAGTTCTCCTACATCGGCTTCAAGCCGCAGACCGTCGTAGCTGAGAAGACGACGACCCTCAACATCCAGCTCCTCCCGGATACGGAAATGCTGGAAGAGACGGTGGTCGTGGGTTACGGCGTACAGAAGAAATCCGACGTCTCCGGCGCCATCTCGCAGGTGAAGTCGGAAGACATCGCCAACCGGACCATCACCACGCCTGAGTCGGCTCTCCAGGGCAAGACGGCAGGTGTGCAGGTGTTCTCCAGCTCGGCCCGCCCTGGCGCCGCTCCCAGCATCCAGGTGCGCGGTATTTCTTCCAATGGCTCTTCCAACCCGCTCTATGTGGTGGACGGTCGCCGTACGAATTCCATCGCCGGCATCGACCCCAATGACATCGAGTCGATGGAAGTCCTCAAGGACGGTGCATCGGCTGCCATCTACGGAGCCGAGGCCGGTAACGGCGTGATCATGATCACGACCCGCCGCGGCCAGGGCGACGGCAAGATCAGCTACTCCTTCCAGCTGACTTCGCAGAGCCTGAACCATATTCCGAAGGTGATGAACGCCGAGCAGTATATGCAGTATTTCATCGAGAACGGCCGCTACAGCCTGCAGGATTTCTACGGAAACTGGGATTTCAAGACCAATACCGACTGGCTGGCCTATTCCTATGAGAACTCCCTCATGCAGCACCACAACCTGTCGTTCTCGGCTGGTGCCGACAGAGGCAATCTCTACATCTCGGCCACCTATCTCGACAACAACGGTATGTTCGCCGGCGACGCCGACGTCTACAAACGCATTACCACGATGGTCAACGGCTCCTGGAAGTTCAAGCCCTGGCTGGAAGTCCAGACCAACAACCAGGTGGAATACTACCAGGCCCGCAGCGTCTCGGAAGGCTCCGACTACGGTTCCGCCGTGCTGGCAGCTATCCAGCTCGACCCGCTCACTCCGACGACCTACGCACCGGACCAGATGCCCGACTTCATGCTGGACTATCTGGCCGCCGGCCGCAACCTGATGAAGGATGAGAACGGCAATTACTACGGTCTTTCTTACTTCAACCCTTCGGAGAACGTTAACCCGCGCATCATGCGCGACCGCTCCTACAGCACCTCGCAGGGTTTCAACATCAATGGTTCCACGGCCATCAACTTCATGCCGATCAAGAACCTGACCCTCACTTCCCGCGTCGGCTACCGTTTCTCCGCTACCGATACGTACGGTTATTCGCTCGACTACTACGTGAACCAGAACGCCTACCAGAATTACATCGGCCTCTCCGGCTCCGACAGCAACAACATGTACTACCAGTGGGAGAACTTCGCCAACTGGAACCAGAACTTCGGTTTCCACAATCTCAGCCTGATGGTCGGTACCTCGTACTCCAACAGCCGCAGCTTCTCGATGAGCGGCTCCTACCGCGGCAGCGACGACGACCTGGGCGTGATGCAGGACAATCCGCTCTTCTATTATTTCGCCTACCATTCCGCCAACGCCGTTCCTTCGGTATCCGGCGCAGAGCCCAGCTACTCCCGCAAACTCTCCTACTTCGGGCGTGCCGGCTGGAACTATAAGGGAAAGTACAATCTCCAGGCTTCGTTCCGTGCAGATGCGGCCGACCTTTCCATCTTGCCCAAGCCGATGCGCTGGGGCTATTTCCCTTCCGTGTCCGCCAGCTGGACGATGTCTGAAGAAGACTTCTTCCAACCGGTCAAGCAGGCGGTCAACTATTTGAAACTGCGCGCTTCCTGGGGCCAGAACGGTTCCCTGGCAGGTCTGTACGGTTACCGTTATGCCAACGTGATCGCCAACACGGGCAAGTATCCGACCGGCAACGGTCTGGAATACATTCTCGGCTATGCTCCTTCCTCCTCCGGCAACGACGAGCTCAAGTGGGAAACCTCCGAGCAGCTGGACTTCGGTATTGACATGCGCTTCCTGCGCGACCGTCTGACCTTCAGCGCCGACTGGTTCCGGAAGATGACCAAGGACCTGATCGTTACGGGTATCACGCCTTCGACGGTGGTGGGTGTCACCGCTTCTCCGGTCAACGCCGGCAACGTACTCAACACGGGTCTCGAGTTCGAACTCAAGTGGCGAGACCAGTTCGGCGACTTCAACTACAGCATTTCCGCCAACGCTTCCACCCTCAAGAACGAAGTGACCTACATCCACGAGACTCTCTCCGACGGTATCGACGGCGTGGGTGTCCGCAACTACGGTACGATCACCCGCTTCGAGAAAGGCTATCCCGCCTGGCACTTCTACGGCTATCACTTCACCGGCATCGACCCGAAGACGGGCGATGCGATGTTCGAGGACATCGATGGCAGCGGCGATGTGACGCAAGCCGACAAGATCGACCTGGGCAGCGGCATTCCGAAGGCCAACTTCGGTCTTACGCTCACAGCCGCCTGGAAGGGCCTTGACGCCGTGGTCTTCATGACCGGCGCCGTGGGCAGCAAGATCTACAACTGCCTCACCGTGGTCGACTACCCGTCCAACCGCCTGAGCTTCCTGACCGAGGACCGCTGGACCCCGAGCCATACCAACGGTACGATGCCGGCCGCCAACGCTTCGAACTGGCAGCAGTTCCTGACCTCCGACGGCGTGGTGTTCGACGGCTCCTATGCCAAGATCAAGCAGATCCAGCTCGGTTACACGCTCCCGCAGCAGTTCACGCGCAAGTTCTTCGTGGACCATCTCCGCATCTACGGCTCCCTCGACGATTTCTTCACTTTCTCCAAGTATCCGGGCTTCGATCCCGAGATCACGGGAACGGGCAGCGGCCTGGGTGTCGACAAGGGCAGCTATCCGACCGCCAAGAAGATCGTCTTCGGTGTAAACATCACCTTCTAAATCTGACAGCCTTATGAAAACAAGAAATATCCTTTTGACTGCTGTCGCAGCGATCTGCACCCTCTTCCTGGCCTCCTGCTCCGATCTGCTGGACATCCCGCAGCACGGCGTGCTGGACTATAATACCTATTATCAGACAGACGACCAGATCCTTTCCGCCAACGTGGCGTTGTATCTGGAAGTCCGCGGCTGGGAATACAACGTGAAACTTTGTAAGGCCATGTTCACCGACGACTTCTGGGCCGGCGGCTCGATGCGTGGCGACAACACTGACCTGGAGCATCTGAACGAGTTTACCTTCGATGCCGAACAGGATTATATCAAGAGCATGTTCACTACCTATTACACGCTGATCTACAAGGCCAACGTCATCCTGGGCCATGTGGATGAGGAGAAGGGCGCCGTGGCCCGTCAGGCCCGCGCCGAAGCCAAGGTCTTCCGTGCCTTCGCTTACTTCGATCTCAAGACGATGTGGGGTAATCCGCCGGTGGTGGACCACGAACTGGCTCCTTCCGAGTACAACGTGCCCAACGGCAGCGACGCTGAACTCTGGGGCCTGATGGAACAGGACCTGACCGAGGCCATCTCTTCCGGCGCCCTTGCCGAGAAGAGCGGTGTGAACGACGATACCTGGCGTGTGACCAAGCAGTTCGCGCAGGCGCTTCTGGGCAAGGTCTATCTGTGGCAAGGCAAGAACGCCGAAGCCGCCGCCCAGTTCGATGCCGTCGTCAACTCGGGCAAATATCAGCTGTTCTCCGACTATGAAGGCCTGTTCCGCATCGAGAACAAGCACAATTGCGAGACGTTGTTCGAAAGCAACCGTGTCCACGACGACAATGACTCCTTCCAGAACTTCTCGATGTACGCCCTGATGACCAACTGGCGTATGGACAAGATGAACTGGCCTTCCGACACGCCGATCATGAACACCGGATGGGGCTTCCGCGTCCCGACCAAGAGCCTCTATGATGACTTCGTGAAACTGGAGGGCCCTGACGGCTACCGTCTGAACGCTTCGCTCAAGACCCTCGACCAGCTGAACTCCGAACTGGGCATCACCCTCAAGAGCCCGGTGATCGGCGAAGGCTACTTTATGTGGAAACTCCGCATCCTGGCTTCCGAGCGGGGTATGGGCAATGACTTCGTGTATGCTGCCAATACCATCTGGATGCGCTATGCCGAAGTGCTGCTCTGCGGTGCTGAAGCCCACCTGGCCGCCGGTAACGCCGGCAAGGCCGCGGAATACGTCAATATGGTCCGCGCCCGTGCAAAGCTTCCTGCCTTGAACGGTGTCACGCTCAATGACATCAAACTGGAGAAGCGCGTCGAGCTCTTCGGTGAAGGTACCCGTTTCCAGGACCTCCTCCGCTGGGGTGAAGGCAGCAAGATGGCCGACAACGGCAAGGAGTATCCTCTGCTCCAGGTCAACGGCCAGGTAAGCTGGGTCAGCTGCGGCAACCCGACCTACGGTTTCAAGAGCGGTAAGCACGAGAAGCTCCCGTATCCTGCCACCGAGATTCGTCTGAACAACGCCATCGAGCAGAACCCGGGTTATTAATCGTCTAAAAATGAGAAAGATCATGAAAAAGAATATCCTCCTTTTTGCTATGATGCTCCTGGGCCTGGCAGCTTGCCAGACCTCGGTACTCGACCCGCTCGAAGGTATTTTCCCGGCTCCGACCGTGGTCAACTGCACCAGCGGTGCCTGCGATGCCTCCAAGGCGGACGGCAAGCGGTTTTTCGACCTGAATCTGAGCGACGGTTCCAACACGCTGAAGGCCCTGCTCATCGGCGATTCCTATTATCTGACTTCCAATGCCTATACCGAGGCGGTCGAAGCCAATGCGAAGAAGGGCAACTACGTTCTCGGCAAGACCAGCGTCAACGGCACGCAGGTTGAGTCGGGTACCATCACGGTCACGCAAGAGGGCGAGGACTACCGGATCAAGGCCGTTCTCTTTCTTTCGGACGGAAAACCGTATAAGGTAACCTGGACAGGCCGCCTGCATTTCGAACCCGATCCGGAACCTGTCGTCCTGACACAGGTTCTGGTCGCCCAGGCCAATACGAATGGCACGGTTACCTTCAAACTGGGTACGGACGATATGTCTGTCGACATGATGGGTACACCTGTCGGCGAAGGTTTTGCCCTGACGGCCGATGTGTACAGCGCCGACGGCATCCTGCACGAGGGTGTCTATACCGCCGCTCCCAACAGCGACAACGTGGGCCCTGGCCAGTATGCACCCGGCTACGAATATGACCTCAGCGAATGGGGCATGGGCATCATGCACTGGGGAACCTGCTGGTGGAACGGCGGCAACTGCACGCATATCAGCAAGGAACCGATTACCGTCGAGAAGAAGGGCTCCAAGTTCATCATTACCTGGGGCTCCGAAGAGACGTATCCCAACTGGGCGACGTTCACCGGCGAGATCGAAGAACTCGCTCCCCAGGGTCCTTCCATCGACTTCTCCTATACGGAGAGCATCGCTCCGGTCGCCGAGGGCAGCACCGTGATGAAGCATACCGTCACGCTGACCGATGGTGACGCACTGGTGGCGGTGTTCGAACTGTTGCTCGAAGAGGGCAACAACGAACTGGCGGGCACTTATGAGTGCAAGGAATACGCTTCTGAACCGGGCCTGCTCTGCAACGGCTACAACTTCCCTGACTGGGGGATCTCCGGCGGCTCCTTCTATATGAAGGACGGTGTCCGTGTGGACATCAATGCCGGCGAGACGCTGGAGGTGAAGAAACTTGCCAAGGGCGCCTATGCGTTCGTGGGTTCGTCGGGCTACTCCTTCTCGGCGGCAGGTGCCGACTATTCCCCTGAAGGCGGCGACGTAACGGTGTATGATGCTTCGGAAACCGTAGGTCCTGTCGCCGAAGGCAGCACCGTGATGAAACATACGGTCACGATGTTCGACGGCGATGCGATCCTTGCTGTCTTCGAACTGCTGCTCGCAGACGGCGAGACCGACCTGTCGGGTACGTATGACTGCCAGGAATATGCTTCCGAACCGGGACTTGTCTGCAACGGCTACAACTTCCCCGACTGGGGCATCTCCGGCGGTTCGTTCTATATGAAGGACGGTGTCCGCGTGGATATCAATGCGGGCGAGACCGTGACGGTTACCTGCCAGGGTGGCACTGTCTATCAGTTCGTCGGTTCGACGGGTTACAATTTTACCTGCGAAATCAAATAATGTCCGGTAGTTTCTTTCGCACGATTCTGACCGCGTGTGCCGTGGCACTGGGCGCGCTGGCGCTCAGTGCCTGCGGCGGCACGATTGTTGACGACGGAGGCGGGGAAGTGAATCTGCTGGACCTGCTGCATCCTGACGGCCAGGCAGTCCGGGACTTGTCGATTGCGAGCAAGCCGATGAAACGGACCATGAAATACAATGTCTGGCTTCCGCCCAAGTTCGATGCGAACGTGGCGTATCCCATCCTGTACCTGTTGCACGGGGCGGGAGACGACCAGGGCGCCTGGCTTGATAAGGGGAATGCCATGACGATCGCAGGTCGTTACGTGAAAAACGGCGGCAAGCCGATGATCATCGTAATGCCGGATGCACAGCTGACTTTCTATATGGGTGATTTCGAGAAGTATTTCTACGAGGAACTGATGCCGGCCGTGGAGTCGGCCTATAAGTTCAGCGGAAAACGCGCGGTCGCCGGACTCTCGATGGGCGGCTACGGAACGCTTTATTATGCCTTGAAATATCCTGACAAGTTCACCTACGCCTACGCCATGAGTCCGGCGACCGCCGACTGGTTCCCGACGCTCATCGATGCGCAGTCCGACAAGAAAGTCTTTCCGCCTTTTACCATCGAGGTGGGAACAGAAGATACCACGGTCGACAATGCGGCTTCCGAGTCTCTTGCCAAGACCATGAAAGAGAAAGGCCTGTCCTGTGAGTGGATCGCCCGCAGCGGTATCCATTACTGGAACTTCTGGCAGGAATGCCTGCCGAAGGCGCTGGAGAAGGCCGGACAATCGTTTTAACGCCACAGTAATATCCAATCCAATATGAAAAGAATCCTTACTATCATTGCCGCGCTGACGCTGACCGTCTCCGCTTTCGCGCAGCAGGCACTCTGGGGAGGTCAGAATGTTGAATCTCCCGTCATCAATGCCGACGGAACCGTGACGTTCCGCTACCGTGCGCCCAAGGCTGTGCGGGTACAGGTTACCGGCGACTTCCTGCCTACGCAGAAACTGGAGTTCGAAATGAACGGCAACAAGATGAGCTATGACGCTCCCGGTGTGGCCGACCTGACCGAAGGCCAGGGCGGCGTCTGGGAATACACCACGCCTTTCGTGGTGGCGCCTGAGATGTATACCTACACGATGGTCGTGGACGGCAATACCGTCATCGACAACAACAACGTGTTCGTCAACCGTGACATCGCTTCGCTGACCAGCGTGCTGCTCGTCCCGAAGGCCGGTGAGCGCAGCGACCTGTACGCCATTCACCGCGTTCCCCACGGAACCGTTGCGAAGGTCTGGTATCCTTCCGCCACCGCCGGATTCGACCGTCGTCTGACCGTCTATACGCCGGCTGGTTACGAGAACAATCCCAAGCAGAAGTATCCCGTTCTCTATGTGCTTCACGGCATTGGCGGCGATGAGGATGCCTGGGTCACGCAGGGCCGCGCCACGCAGATCCTCGACAACCTGATCGCCCGCGGTCAGGCCAAGCCCATGATTGTGGTCTTCACCAACGGAAACATCTCGCAGGAGGCCGCTCCGCTGGAAAATTCCACGGACTACACCCGTCCGACGATGCAGTTGCCCCAGACCATGGAAGGTACCTTCGAGACCTCGTTCCCCGAGGTCGTGAAGTTCATCGACAGTCACTACCGTACCATCGCCAAGAAAGAATCCCGCGCCATCTGCGGTCTTTCGATGGGCGGCTTCCATACGCTGAACATCTCGCTCAATTATCCCGACATGTTCGCTTATTCGGGCATGTTCTCGGCCGCCATCGGCGTGAGCGATCCTTCCATCAGCCCGATGTACCAGGATTTCGACAAGAAACTGGCCACCTATTTCTCCAAGAAACCGAAGCTCCTGTGGATTGGTATCGGCAGCACCGACTTCCTGATCCAGGCCAACAACGATTTCCGCAAGAAGCTCGACCAGAACGGCTACCGTTACACCTATATGGAAACCGACGGCGGCCACATCTGGCGCAACTGGCGTATCTATCTATCCGAATTCGTCCCGCTCCTCTTCAAATAGGGACGGACTGATCCTGCATTACCGCGACGGCATCCTGAACTTTTTCAGTGTGCCGTCGCGTGTTTTTTGGGGGAAGAACGGTAGAACTCGTGGACGAGGCTGCGGTAACCCAAAGCCTTGAGGTCGGCGTAGTGCACGCGGTAGTTTGCTTTGGTGTGGCGGCCTGAGGCGAGGTAGCGGATGGATTGCTGGAGGTAATGGTCGATTTCCTGCAGGCCTTCCGTTCGGTTGATGACGGGGAAGAACCAGCGGGACCAGCTCAGCGAGTCGGGGTCGTCGCCCTCGAACAATTTGGCGTTGAACTGGCGGATCAGGGCTTTCATGGCCTGTTCCGCACCGATGCCCTTTGCATCGCGCCAGCGCGCCAGCGCACGTGCGGCGCGACGGATTTTTCCCTTCATCTTGCACCGGACAGCGGCTGCGATGTCGATGGTTTCGCCCTGGCAGCGGAAGCCCAGGAACTCGAAGGGTTCTTCCGGCGCGTAGATCTTTTCTTTCTCGGGATTGACCTCCAGCCGGTACTCCTTGAGATAAGCCAGCAGCACGGACTTTTGCGTTTCCAGCGATTCCCGGTCCGGGGCGAAGAGGATGATATCGTCGGAATAGCGGGCATAGACGACCCCGGCCTCGTCGAAATGCCGGTCCACTTCCATCAGATAGACGTCCGCCAGGAAAGGGGATGTCGGCGTGCCGGCCATGACGCCGTGAGGCTCATGGACGACCGTTCCGTCAATGAGCGCCCTGTCGTCCGTCAGCATCCGTTCGAAAAAAGCATACAGGGGAGGGTCATCCGCCAGCAGATCCTTGAGGAGCGGAAGGAGGATGGGGATGGAAATGGAATTGAAATAATCGTGGATGTCGAGTTTGTACGCCCACATCTTCTGTCCTCGAAGAGCCTTCCGGAGCCGGAAGATGGCATCGCTGGCCTTGACGCCCCGGCGGAAGGAATAGCAGTTGGGGGAGAATCGGTTGTCGTAGCGGTACAGGAGGAATGCGATGAGTTTGAGAACGCGGGTCTCATCGGGGCTGAAACAGTAGACGGTCCGTTTCTTTCCCGTCCCCATCTTGTTGATGCGTTTCTTCTGGGGAACGCCGGGGCCCTCTCCGTTCATGAAACGGTGCGCCACCGGCAGGTAGCGTTCGTTCCCAACCCAGTCGTCCGCATCGCTGAACAGGGGCCAGGTGAAACGGCCTTTCAGCAGGCGGTGGGCCAGGAATTCTTCCCAGGCCGCCTGGTCATCCAGTTGTGAGAGGATGCTGCGCATGAGAAAAGAAGGAAAAAGGGGAAAGATTTTGAATCAGCAAAATTGCTGATCACCGGACGGGTACATCACCACGGCCGCCTGCAAGGCACTCCTGGGGGCGATGCTGCGTCCATCGCAGGCGCAACGGAAGTCGCATCCCCTTTTTCCATGGATACTAACCCAGATACTTGCGGATACGGCCTTCGACATAGGAACGTTCGTTGGGCATCTGCGTGTAGAAGTTGATGTAGGGAATTCCGAGTTTCTTGGTGTACATCCGCGCGATCAGGTACTTGACATTGGCGGAATGGCTGTGTCCGCCGCCCAGCATCACGACGCCCTTGGGCGCACCGGCCTGGTAGAGGACAAAGGTATAAGGCTCACCCCATTCCGCTTTGTATACCTGGCGGGGACGTGTGCTGTAAAGCTGGAACTCGTCGGAGACGTTACCTGCAAGCTCCGTCACAGGCACGTCTTCGCGGACTTCGTAACCTGCGCACGTCGTCCGGATAATCTCCCGGAAATAGCTGCGCCACTCAGCGGCAGATTTCTCCGGAGCGGGAGCGGAACTGTGTACCGGAGCCGGAGCGGGCGTCTTCTTGACGTCCTTCTCCTGCTTGTCGGCCAGCTCCTGTGCGACGGAAGCGACCTTTCCGGCGATTTCGAACAAATTCTTAAGAAATCCCATGATACGTAGTATGTTAACGTCGTAAAAATATGAAAAAACTATAAAAACAAGCTACGGCTTCCGCATCGGACCCATGGCGGATGCAACAGCGTCTTTGTCGTCGAGACAGAAGACCATGTATTGCGGGTTTTCCCGCGTCAGCGGGGTCCAGGCGCCGTCTTTCGGACCATTGGGGTTGCCGCAGGCTGCGAAAGCGGTCCAGTAACGGATCATCTGTTCGGCCAGGGCATAATCGCCTTCCGTGAAGGGGCGCCAGCAGTGCTTCAGACTCTTGAACATGTACCAGAGTTCCGAGGAATGGAAGGCACCCTGGAGCACGTCGGGGCGGCCGTCCGTCGGGAGCCGGCGGGCGAACTGGTAGGCGTACGCCGGGATGCCGGCGTCTTCGCGGGCAAAGCAGAAGTTGTCGATGCCTGCGCCCAGCATGCCCATGTCGTCGAGCGTACAGCCTATCATGTAGGGGACGTTCGAGATACGGCCTGCGCGGGCAGCCTGCTGGAAAGTCTCGGGATAGGCATATCCGTCCACGACAGGGCTCAGTCTCAGCCATTGGCGTTTCTCGGCCATGTAGCGGGCTGCGATGCCCATGATGTCCTCGGGCGAAGCGCCACGCATCTGTTCGAGCGTTCCGTAGCCGGCCCAGTCCATCAGCGCCTTGCCGTCGGCTTCGGCCTGGGCGAGCGGAGTGCCGCCCAGGGCGGGCGCCTCGGTCAGGCCGCCGCCGCTCTGGATGATGGCACCTGCGACGAGGTCTTTCGACAGCGGGGAGGTCACCAGTGTCTGCACGCTCATGGCTCCGGCACTCTGGCCCATGATGGTGATCCGGTCAGGGTCGCCGCCGAAGGCTTCGATGTTGCGTTTCACCCATTTGAGCGCAGCGATCTGGTCGAGCATTCCGTAGTTGCCGGAGACGCCATGCGGGCTTTCTGCTGAAAGTGCCGGATGGGCGAGGAAACCGAGGATTCCCAGGCGATAGTTGCAGGACACGAGCACGCCTCCGTGCGCCGCCCATTCTTCACCGTCCATTTCGGGCTCGAAACTCCAGCCGGCCGTATAGCCGCCGCCGTGGATCCAGAGTGTGACAGGAAGCTTGGCCCCGGTTTTTCCCGCAGCAGGAGTCCATACGTTCAGGTAAAGGCAGTCTTCGCTGAAGTCGGGATCGCCGTCGAAGAAGAACTCAGGCGTATAACCGCCGCCGGAGTGCTTGGCCTGCCAGGCCGGCGCGCCCCAGGTATCGGCTACCATGACGCCTTCCCAGGGAATTACCGGCTGCGGTTCCTTCCAGCGCAATTCTCCCACAGGGGGCGCAGCGAACGGAATGCCGCGATAGACAGTCACGCCCGCCGTCCCTGTCGGCACGCCCTGTATCTGGCCGCCCTCGACGGTAAGGATGGGATTCTTATCCGTACAGGCCGTCAGACACAGGACTGCCGTGCAAAGCAACAGAAATCGTCTCATTTAAACAGCAACTGGGCGAAGGTGTTGAGATACAGACGCCAGTTGTACCACACGTGGCCGCCTTCCGAAGCGTAGATGGTGTGCTTCATGCCGTTGCGCTCGAGGGCCTTGTCGAGGACCTCGGTGCCCGGCCAGGCGAAGTCGGCGGTGCCGCAGCCGACCCAGTAGAGCTTGTAGCCGGCCTTCTTGATGCCCTGGAGGTCTTTGTCCAGGCCGTCATATTCGCGGATGCCACAGCTCAGCGGGCAGATGTAGTCGAACACGTCGGGATAGAGGATGGTCGCCCGGGTGGTGTGACCGCCGCCCATCGACAGGCCGGCGATGGCCCTTCCGCTCTTCTTGGGAATGGCACGGAAGTTCTTTTCGATGAAGGGGACGATTTCGGTCACGAGGCTCTTGACATAGGCATCCTGGTTTTCAGGGGCGCGCCAGTCGATCTGTTTCTCAGGGATGTTGAGGGTACGGGCTGCCTGCTGGCCGGGGTTGCCGTTGGGCATGACCACGATCATCGGCTCGGCAAGGCCCTTCTCGATCAGATTGTCGAGGATCTCGGCGGCACGGCCCATCGACGACCAGGCTTCCTCGTCGCCGCCGGCTCCGTGGAGGAGATAGAGGACCGGATACTTCTTCTTGGGATTGGCCTCGTAGCCGTACGGGGTATAGACCGTCAGGCGGCGGCTGTAGCCGAGCGACGGGCTGTCATACCAGGGATGGCTCACCGTGCCGTGGTGCTTGGCCTCGTAGTAGTTCTCGCTGCGCTCGCCCGGGATCAGCAGCATCGGCAGATAACGGGTGCCGTCGCGCTGGACCAGGACGTTCTGCGGGTCGTTGACGGCCACGCCGTCGACCAGGAAGTAGTAGGTATAGATTTCCGGGGCGGGCGTCGGGATCTTGACAGACCAGACGTTGTTCTCGCCGCGCTGCATGTCGATGGTGCCCGTCCAGGGATTGGCCATCCAGGAGCCGCTGAGTTTGACGACGGTCGCATAGTCGGCCTTGAGCCGGAAGGTCACGCTGTCGGGCGCGATTTCAGGGGAGATGACAGGTTTCTGGCCGCCGAAAGCGAAGTTGGTCAGTTCCTGTGCGTGCAGCGTGCCGGCTGTCAGCAGGCACATCGCGAGGAGGATGAAGATCTTTTTCATGACGATATTGGGATAGGGTAAATCGTTGTCGGAATAGGGAAGGAACCGTTTCCTGCCGGATTGACAGGTCATTTCCTGTACTTGCGTGTGCGGGCATCCTTGATGACGCCCGACCAGTTCAGGCCGTAGGCGAAATCGTAGCTGTGGCCGTCGGTATCGACGTGGCAGCGCATGTCATGGGGGACGTCTTCCTGCTGCTCTTCCACCGTCCGCATGTCGGCGGGCAGCTGCATCGGGAGCAATCCCTTGGGTTCGGCCTTGCCGGAGACCAGGTCGAGAACCGCCTGGTTCTGGACGCCGAAATGGACAAGAATGGCGTCGGCATAGGGCTCGAATTCTGCGGGGACAAACGGGCGCGTGGCCGAGATGACGACGACGACCGGCTTGTCACCCATCAATCTGCGCGCATCCCGGACCAGGACCAGGTCGTCCTCGTTGTCGGTCTTGATGGTCTTGCCGCGGTAGGAGCGGTTGGTGAAGCTCTCTTTCGGGTCGCCGCCGGCGAGCGATTCGGCCCGGGCGAAATCGGCGGTGTAGGGGAGATACTGAAGGCTGATGGGTACATAGCCGTTGCCGCCATTCTCCCGGTCTTTCATACTATAGCCGGTGCCGGAATAAGGCTCCTGGATCAGCACCAGTGCAAAATCGGCTTCAGCCGGATTATCGGTCCATTCATAATACTGCTCGACGAGTTTGCGGTCGACGGGCCAGTCCCAGTAGTCGGGGTGGGCACCGAACAGACCGAAGCGGCCGGCGAAGGCCGGATAGTGCCGTTTCGGCACGAAGACCTTTCGTTTCCCTTCCTGCCCGGATTTTTGCGGCAGTGCCTGCGCGTGATTCTTGAGCATGACGACGGAGCGCAACTGCGCCTGATAGCCTTCCTGCATGAAACCGGCATTGCCTACCACAGCCGATGCCGTAGCCGGATCGACGTAAGGATTCTCGAAAAGGCCCGTGCGGAAAACGTTCATCAGCAGGCGTACCGCAGACTGTTCGAAGCGCTCGCGGGCTGCATCTTCGCCGAAGTCCCGTACCCACATCCGGTAGGCGTCCAGTACGGGGCCCATGTCGTTGTTGCCGCCGAACTGGTCGACGCCGGCCTTGAGGACTTCGTAGTGCCGTTCGGCGACGGAAAGGGTCTCCCGGCCCCAGCACTTGCCGTCGAAGCTCTCAATGCTGCGGTTGTTGGCCGTGACACCCCAGTCGGTACATACGACACCTTCGAACCCGTAACGGTCGCGCAGCAGGTCGGTGATAAGGTAATGGCTGTAGTTGTTGCCCACGTTGTTCCCTTCCGGATCGATGCCGTAGGAAATGGTATAATAGGGCATTACGGCAGTGGCAGAGCCGGTTTTGCCCCGCAGGCGGAAGGCGCCTTTGGTGAAGGCCTGCAGATGGGTCTTGAAGTTGCCGCCCGGATAGACGGCGTATTTGCCGTAGTTGAAATGGGCGTCGCGACCGCCTTCTTCCGGACCGCCGGAAGGCCAGTGCTTGACCATGGCGTTGACGCTTTCTGTGCCCCAGCCGTCGCGGGAGCCGTCGGTGGTCTGGAAGCCGTCGACATAGGCGCGGGCCAGGTCGGTGTCCAGGTTCGGATCTTCACCGAAAGTGCCGTTGAAACGGTTCCAGCGCGGTTCCGTGGCCAGGTCGATCTGCGGGCTGAGCGCCGTGGCGATGCCCAGGGCGCGGTATTCTTTCGAGGCGATGTTGCCGAAAAGGCGCACCAGGTCGGGGTCGAACGTGGCGGCCAGGCCCAGCGGCGAAGGCCACAGAGAGATTTTCCCTCCCGAGCCGGCGTTGAATTCAGCCGTGGCGCTGGTTTCGTTGCGGGGATCGGAGCTGTTGTTGGCAGGGATGCCCTTGCCCAGTGCTTCGACGAAGGCTTGCACGTTGTTGTTCCAGCGTGCCGCCACTTCAGGACTTTCAACCGTGGTCACCAGCACGGCGCGCAGGTTGTCTTCAGAGAGGAATTTCTTCTGTGCATCGGTCAACTGGTCCGAAGGAACGGCCTGGTGGGCGCTATAGAGCATCAAACCGGCGATTTCTTCGATGGTGAGGCGGCTGGCCAGGTCGACAGCCCTTTCATAGGCCGGCCGGCGCCAGTTTTCATAGGGGTCGAGTTCTCCGTTCCGGTTGAGGTCCTTGAAGGCACGGCCCTGCACGGAAAGGATAGGAGCCGTGGTGTAGCCCAGCGTCGGGCCTTTCTTCTGGACAATCAATTTGTAGCCGTCCGCCTGCTGCTCCTGCCACTTGGGACCGCAGGCGCTGATCAGGACGACCAGCGCAAATAAAGGAAAGAGTTTCTTCATAGGTGCGAGGAGGATAAGGTTTTTCCTGTGACGAAGATACATTAAATTCTTCAAATCCCGAAATGCTTCGAACAGTCTGACAAATAATTGAACGAGATCAAAAAAAGCAATGGAAACAAAAAAAGACCGCTGACGGCTTACTGTCAGCGGTCCTTTACCAAAGAATTACCAAAACACTTAAATTTTCTGTTGCAAAATTCGCTTCTTTCCGGCAGGGAGGCAATACCAATATGTTGGTATTTTTTCTATTTTTACCGTCAAAACAGCTAGCAACCATATACGATGAAAGAAATCAACGCCATCGGCATCCTGACTTCGGGCGGTGACGCGCCGGGCATGAATGCCGCCATCCGTGCCGTCACCCGCTCCGCCATCTTCGCGGGTTGGAAAGTCTTCGGCATCTACCGTGGGTATGAAGGCCTGATCAACGGCGAAATCAAGGAATTCACCAGTGAATCGGTGAGCAGCGTCATCCAGCGGGGCGGTACGATTCTCAAAACGGCCCGCAGCGAAGAGTTCCGTACGGTGGAAGGACGCAACAAGGCTTATGAAAACCTGCACAAGCACCATATCGACGCACTGATCGTCATCGGCGGCAACGGCTCCCTGTCCGGCGCCGAAGACCTCGCCCGCGAGCACGACGTGACAGTGATCGGCCTGCCCGGTACCATCGACAACGACCTCTACGGCACCGACTCGACCATCGGCTATGACACAGCACTCAACACCATCGTGGACTGCGTGGACAAGATCCGCGATACCGCCACGAGCCACGACCGCATCTTTTTCGTCGAAGTGATGGGCCGCGATGCCGGTTTCCTGACGCAGAACAGCGCCATCGCCGCCGGTGCGGAAGCCGCCATCATCCCGGAAGACCGGACGGACATCGACCAGCTTGCCCAGTTCATCGGCCGCGGCATCCGCAAGAGCAAGAACAGTTCCATCGTGCTGGTATCGGAAAGCAAGAAGGACGGCGGAGCGATGCACTACGCCGAACGCGTGCGCAAGGAGTATCCCGAATACGACGTGCGCGTGACGATCCTCGGCCATCTGCAGCGTGGCGGCCGTCCGTCGGCCTACGACCGCATCCTGGCATCACGCCTCGGCGTGGCCGCCGTGGAGGCTCTCAAGGAAGGCCAGCGCAACATCATGGTCGGCGTCAAGAACGACCAGATCGTGTATGTCCCCATCAGCAAGGCCGTCAAGATCGACAAGCCCCTCGATCCGGAGCTGATCAACGTCCTTACCGTCCTGTCTATTTGATGATATGCACGTCGCGCTGCGGGAACGGGATTTCGATTCCGTTCTCGCCGAGCGTCTTGTAGATCAGCTCTTTTGCCCGCGCTATGAAACCGTAGCGCTCTTCCACCAGTACATACTGTTTGAGGGCAATGTCCACGCTGCTCTCCCCGAAATCGTCGAAGGCCACGGTGATGCCGCGCTTCGGGTCGACGATGTTGCGGCCGTACTTGTCTTTGGTCATCAGTTCCTGGGAGGCTTCCAGCAGGATCGCGCGCAACTTGTCCACGTCGGTGCCGTAGGGCACGCCGACGCCGACCTTGATGTATTCGTAGGCGCTGTTGCGCGTCAGGTTCTTGAAGTTCTTGTTGAAGAGGGTGGTGTTGGTGAAGGCGATCAGCGTGTCTTCGACCGTCTGGATCTGGGTGGTCTGGTAGCTGATCGAATTGACCTTTCCGCGGATGCCGTCGCACTCGATGTAATCACCGACCCGGAGGCGGCCCGACATGAGCTGGATGCCGTAGATGCAGTTGTTGAGGATGTCCTTCATGGCCAAACCGAGACCGGTGGCCAGACCGGCTGCTACGATCGAGAGTGCGCCGACCGGGATGCGGAGCAGGATCACTGCGATGACGATGTAGCAACCCCAGACCAGGATTCCGATCACGTTGTCGGAGAGGGTGAAGTTGATTTCGTTGGCGTGGACGTAGGTCTTGCCTCCCTTGGTCAGGACCCTTTCATACTTGGCCTTGCGGTAAACAGCCCTGAGCAGGTAGCACAGGTAGCGGAACAGGAAGAACAGGGCGGTCACCAGCACCAGCTTATAAAGCGACAGGTGCAGGATGGCGTTGCCTTCCTTGTCGGAGAGGTTGAAGAACGGCTTGAAGAAGATATCCTTGCAGATCTCTGTCAGGTCGAAGACGCCCGAGGCCATCCACAGGCAGAAAGGAATGGAGAGGACGATCAGGATCGGCAGAAGCGCCTGCTTCACGAAGTCGAACAGCCAGGTTACGGCGATGAAGGAGTCCTTGCGGCTTGCATCGAAGACCGTGTGGCTCTTCTTGTATTCGAGCCGGCGCTGCTTGATCTTCCGCTCCTCGTACAGGTCGAGCAGCACGTAGATCGCGGTAATGGTTTCCAGGGCGGTGAGCTGGAACAGCCACCAGATGAAGACCTGAACCGCAAGGAGCACGTAGCCCGACCAGGAAACCACGGTCGTGCCAAACATAACGGCGAAGGAAATCCAGCTGTAGAGCATATCGCCGCGGGCTTCTTTGGTGTTGCGTGCGCGGCGGCAGAGCACGTATTGCCAGATCGTGAAGCCGAGGATCAGGGGCGGGAAGATGAGGTTGACCAGGCGGTTGGGAATGAAGATGATGCGGAAGATGATCACCAGCAGTCCAAGCAGGGCGACCGGAATGTAAAGTTTCGAAACCTTCCGGATATGCTCGGCCGGAATCCGGATGAGCAGCGATACCAGGATGGCGGCCAGCATCCACGCGAAGATGAGCAGCAGCCCTGATGCTTCCCGGAAGAAATTCTGGTGCACCAGCTGCGAGGCGATCATCACGGTCAGGGCGAAGATCACCACGCCGCTCAACAGGGTGGCCAGCGGGCTGCGCTGCCGGAAATCCTCGGTCTGGAACCACTTGACTTTCTTGCGGAAGCCCCAGACGCCCAGGTTGCTCAGCAGGGTGGCAAGCAGGATGTAGAAGACGATGAATGAGATGAAACCCAGGATGACCGGTCCGCGCCATTCACTCTTGCGCAGGGCAAGGGCATCGGTGCTGCTGTCGCCGATGCCGTATTTGCGGCGGGTGTCCTGGGTTGCCATCCGGACGTAGCGGGGCAGGGAACCGATCACTTTGAAGTAATTGTCCTGACCGTCGATGAAAATGCGTTTGCGGATGAGCCGGTATCGGTTCCGGGCGTAGTCGTAACTCTCTTCCAGCCGGCTGCTCATGGCTTCATAGTGGTCGCTGTCCATGATGATGCGGTCGCGGGCGGTCGTGTACATCTGCAGCAGGTTCAGCGTGTAAGCCAGACAGGAGTCGCGGTCCTCGCGGCCCTGTTCGTCGAGATAGAAGGGTTCGTCGTGACCTTCTTCGTGAGCGAGCATATCCATCAAAGTGCGGGACGCCGTCTCCACGTGGTCGTGGTGCGCGTGGTCATGCTCGGTGCCGTCCATGTGCGAGTGGCTGTGCATGTGGCTGACGTGCTCGTGTTCTGCCGTGCCGACGATGTCGAAGCCATCCTCATGGTGATGCAGGCTTTCCCGCATCAGGATCGTGTCCATCACAGCGGAAAGGCTGTCGGGAATCAGGTCGATCTTGTCGAGGATGGGCGGGAGGCGGCGCAGGGCTTCGGCCAGATGTTCATAGCGCTCGATTTCGAGGTTGAGGCGGGTTACGATCTCGTCGAAGGGCATCCGTTGTTTCGTATAGTCCTCATACTGCCGGGTCACTTCTTCCAGGGCATAGGTCATGTCGAAGGTGTAGTCCTGATTCTGTGAGTAGAGGATCAGGGCCAGCTCGTTGCACTTCTGGGTCATTTCGATCAGGCGCTGGTGCTGCAGCTCGTTGCTTTGTCCCAGACGGGCCTGCATGCTCTCCATCTTGGCGTTCTCCTGGTGGAGTTCCGAGCGCAGGATGCTGAGCGTCTTGGCGAAGTTGCGTTCGTTGAAGACGGCATAGGCGGGAAGCGCGAGTACCAGGACGAGCGAAAGGGCTATGAGGATTTTCTTTTTCATGTATTTGCAGGTTTTGCGTCCTGCAAAGATACAAAATCGAAAGATTATTCTTAAATTGCGGGGTTAAAACTGGAGAATATGCGTCGTTTCCTTCTTCTGTTTTCCTGCCTGTACCTGCTGGCCGTCTCCTGCGGAGGCGGTAAGATCATCGATCCGGCTTCACTGCGTGGCCTCTCCCAGACCGAGTTGCAGCAGATGCGGGAGGAAGTCCTTGCCCGTCACGCCGACGGAAGCGCGCTCTCCGACAGTGAAACCGAATACGTCGAACAGATCCGCGAACAGGAACGCCGGCTCGAAAACGCCTGGGTGTTCGGGGAATGGCGGGAGCGTCACGGCGCCCGCCTGATCTTCCGCGATGACGGGTCCGTGAGCGTCGGCGCCCGCGGCGGTGCGTACGATGAGTTGGGCGTCTATAAGTTCGTCTCGCCGGAGGTGCCTTCGTTCGAATCGACATGGACGCTGATTTATGACACGCAGGGCAAGCCGGTGGTCGTCGTCGCCGGCCCTGGCGATACCGATCTCATCTATCCATTCGGCAGCAGCCGTACTTCCGTCCGCGAGCGGGCGGGTGATCTGCAGGAATCCTCCGAGACGGGCTGTCTCTTTTCCAAAGTCCAATAAATCCATCAAGATATGAGCGCAAACAAATTCTTTTCTTTTCTGGCCGGTGCCGCCGCAGGTGCGGTAGTGGCCTGGCTGCTCTCCTCGGAGAAGGGCAAAGAGACGGCTGAAAATCTCAAGCGGCGCGCCGCTGAGGGCCTCGACTGTCTGGAAAACAAAGTGGAAGATATCAAGGCGAAGGCCGAGGCTACGGCCAGGGCGGCTGCCGAAACCGTTAAGGAAGCGGTAGGAGGCAATCAATGAGCGACTTGAAGGACTATGTCGATCTGAAGTCCGACGAGCTCAAGCTGCGTACCACGGAAGGACTCTCGGTAGCGATGGGCCGCCTGACGGCCACGCTGCTGCTGGTCGGCCTGCTGGTCATCGTCCTCGGTCTGCTGGCCGTGGTATTGGTCCAGTGGATCGGGCAGTGGACGGGATCGGTCGCCGTCTCCAGTTCGATTGTCTGCGGCGTGTTCGTCCTGGTGATGCTCGTCGTCTATTTCCTTCGCAAGCGGCTCTTCCGCGACACTTTTGTCAAACTCTTCATCAAGGTGTTCTATGGCGGGGAAAAAGAATGACAAAGGCTTTGCCGACATCCGGACCTACGCGGAACTGGAAACGACGCTCCGGATGCTCCGTCGCCAGGAGGAAATCAACGGTTTCTCCCGCGGCGTGTCCAACTTCGTGAGCGGCGCCGGCTTCCGTCTGCGCTGGACCGATGTGGCGCTCCTGCTCATCCGGGCGGCGAGGAGGCGCCTGCTCAGGTAACCATGCTCGATCCGCGCCGCAGTTCGCTGCTGATCCGCCGGGCTATGCCCGACGATATCCCGCTTATCCGCTCCCTGGCCGACGTGGCCTTCCGCGATACGTACGCTGAAATCCTCTCCGAAGGGCAGATGGATTATATGATGGAGTGGATGTACTCCGAAGATTCCCTTCAACGGCAGATGGGGAGGGAAGGACACGTGTATTTCATCCTGGAAAAAGACGGGATGCCCTGCGCGTATGCGTCCGTGCAGCCGCGCGGCCTGCAGGACGACGGCGCCTATCTGTTCGAGTTGCAGAAAATCTATATCCTCCCCGATTTCAAGGGACAGGGATTCGGGCGTATGCTTTACGGGCATATCTGCAGTTTCGTCCGGAGGGCCGCTTCAGGCTGGCCTTGCCGCATCGAACTGCACGTCAACCGTCACAACCGTGCGGTCGATTTCTACAAACACCTCGGCCTGGAAATCCTCCGCGAAGGCGATTTCCCCATCGGCCACGGGTACTTCATGAACGACTACATCATGGGTACGACCCTGTGATGCATCGTTACTTTTCGTTCAGATAAGCCAGAATGATGTCGACGGCCTGGTCTTCGGTCAGGCCGTCCATGTTGAGGGCCAGGTCGTAGTTGCGCACGTCGTAACGGCTGGTCTCGGCGTAGCGTTTGATATAGTTCTCCCGCTGTTTGTCCACTTTCCCGATGATCTCCTCCGCCAGTTCGCGGGTAAGGTTCTGTTTGCGCATCACCCGCTCGATACGCTTTTCCATCGGGGCGGTAATGAAGATGTCCACTTTCTGCGGATGGCCCTTCAGCACGAAGAAACCGGAGCGGCCGGCGATCACGCACGACTCCTCCTGGGCGAACTGGCGCAGGATTTCGGTTTCGGCCAGGAAAATGTCGTCGGTGGTGACATTGGGGTTGAACTCCTTGCCGTAGACGCTGTTGCTGGCAATGAAGGCAGCCGGGGAAGGGGCGGGGGCGACCCGGCGGATGAATTCGGACATCCACTGCTTCTTTTCCCCTTTCAGACGTTCGATGGTGGAAGGGGTGAGGTTGAACTTTTCAGAGAGCTCGTGGATGAGTTCCTTGTCGATGAGGCGGACGCCCAGCTTTTCGGCCAGTTTGCGGGCGACGGTGTGACCGCCCGAGCCGAGTTCGCGGCTGACGGTGATGACAAATTTCTCTTGGGTATTCATCGTATGGGGTGTTTTTATTCTTTTCCTTTGATGTCGATGGTGAAACCCTCGTCGAGGAGGGGCTGGACAAGCGCTTGCATCTTTTCGACCGTGAAGGCTTCAAGGCCTTGCTCCGGGGTGGGGCGGTCGATGGTATAGACCATGATCTTGCGGGGCTTGAGCCGGCGGACGATGTCCATCCAGCCGTCGAGGACTTCGGGCGATGCGGAATCGAAGCTCCTGCTCTTGAGGAACATGGTCTGCAGGATGAAGTCGCCTTCGAACTTTTCCAGCGCTTCGATGACACGTTCCAGGCGATAGCCGGGTGCAGGCTGGTTGATCTTTGCGACCAGGTCGTCGGTCGGTGCGTCGATTTTCAGGATCGGGTTGTCCACCTTGCGGAGCGCTTCGAACACTTCGGGGATGTGGACGCGCGTGGCATTGGAAAGCACCGATACCTTGGCATTCGGACAATAGGCGTCGCGCAGGAAGACAGTGTCTTGGATGATGCGGGGAAACTCTGGATTGAGGGTCGGCTCGCCGTCGCCGGAGAAGGTGATCGAATCGATGACGGTACCGTCGAGCATCAGTTCGATCAGTTTGTTCTCCAGATCGTTGCGTATTTTAGCGGCCTTGGGGAGAACGGTATCGCCCTTCCCGTCGCAGTTCCAGCCGCATTCGCAGTAGATGCAGTCGAAGTTGCAGATCTTGCCCCGGGTCGGCAGCAGGTTGATGCCCAGCGAGCGGCCGAGCCGGCGGCTGTGAATCGGTCCGAAGACGGTCTCTTCTCTCATCATGGCTTATTCCGGTTTTACATCCTCCAAAGTTAACGATAATTCCCGGACTCTCCAAAAATGCTTATCTTTGCCGCAGTAAAAGAAACGGTATGTTTGTCTATAAGCATAAGGTCCATTATTACGAGACCGATCGGATGGGTGTGACGCACCACTCCAACTACATCCGCATCATGGAGGAAGCGCGCGTGGCGTATCTCGACGCCATCGGTGCCAGCTACGCACAGATCGAGGCCGACGGCGTGATCTCGCCTGTGCTAGGCGTGGAAGGCACTTTCCGCCACACGACGACCTTCGACGACGTGATCGAGGTCTCGGTCTTCATCAAGTCGATGACCACCTTCAAGCTGAAGATCGGTTATACGATGCACTGCCGCGGCGAGGAAGTGTTCGAAGGCTGGTCGCTCCACTGCTTCCTCGACAAGGAGAACCATCCCATCCCCATCGCGGAGCGCTATCCTCAGTTCGTGGAAGCCGCCCGATGAGCGCCGCTGCCCTTTACTGGCTGGTGATCGCCATCGTACTGGCGGAGTTCTGCTGGTCGGTGGCCCTGACGCTGCTCAATATCCGCGCGTCCCGGCAGCCCGTGCCCGTTTTGCTGAAAGATCTTTACGATCCGGAGCGTTACCGCAGGCAGCAGGATTATGCGATGACCAACCGCAAATTCTCGCTGCTCTCGAACCTGGTCAGCACGCTCGTCACCCTGGCGCTCTTCGCCTTCGGCGGCTTCGCCCTGTTCGATGCCGCCGCCCGCTCTGTCAGCAGTGCTCCCGTGGTGCAGGCCCTCATCTTCTGGGGCATCTTCTACCTGCTTTCCTGGGTGGTGTCGCTGCCCTTCGACATCTACCGCACCTTCGTCATCGAGCAGCGTTTCGGCTTCAACCGCACCACGCCGAAGCTGTTTGCTGCCGACGCGGTCAAGAGCCTGCTGATGAACATCGTCATCATGGGTGCCGTGCTGGCGCTCTGCGCCTGGATCTACCAGCTCTCTCCCCGCTGGTTCTGGCTCATCGCCTGGGGCGCCGTGACGCTTTTCTCCCTCTTCATGCAGTACTTCTACTCGCAGCTCATCGTGCCGCTGTTCAACAAACAGACGCCGCTGCCGGAAGGGGAGCTCCGCACGGCCATCGAGGCATTCGCCGAACGTGTCGGCTTCCGGCTCGACAACATCTTCGTCATCGATTCCTCCAAGCGCAGCAGCAAGTCGAACGCCTACTTCACGGGATTCGGACGCAAGAAGCGGGTCGTGCTCTACGACACGCTCATGGAGCAGCTTTCCACGGAAGAGATCGTCGGTGTGCTCGCCCATGAAATCGGGCATTACAAACGGCATCATATTATCCTATCTTCGCTAGAAGGGTTCGCTACGAATCTGTTGATGTTCTGGTTGTTCAGCTTGCTGATCGGAAGCAGCGCTTTAGCTGCGGCAGCCGGGTGCGCCGAGCCGTCGTTCCACGTCAATCTGGCGGTATTCTCGCTCGTTTACACGCCGCTCAGCATCCTGCTCGACATTGTGACCAACGTCATCTCCCGCCGTCACGAACGTCAGGCCGACGCCTTCGCCACCACCCACGGCATGGGCCCCGCCGAAGCCTCCGCCCTCAAGAAAATGAGCGCCAAATCCCTCGCAAACCTCACCCCGCACCCCCTGGTCGTCTTCACCGAATACTCCCATCCCACCCTGAACGAAAGGGTACAGAATCTGACCCGCCCCTGACTTGGATTTGTTTTTTCCTCAAGTCTTGCAGCTATCGGTCAAAAACCCATGGCCGCCCGCGCCTTCAGGCGCTAGTGGAGGCCGTGAGGGCAAGGCTCGTGGATTAGAAGGCCGTAACGGCGGGGTTTGGGGCAGCGCCCCAGTAACTCAGACACGGGAGGGGCCCAGCGAAGCTGGGAGGGATGGAGCGAAGCGGAAGGTTTTTGA
>Ga0208297_1000502_pt1 | contig 74841 bp, 70 predicted proteins | sample LMS_cellobiose_e_FD_187367 | JGI IMG/M metagenome (GOLD analysis project Ga0208297, IMG submission 187367) | Rumen-fistulated moose microbial communities from Alaska, USA - LMS_cellobiose_enrichment (SPAdes) (version 2) | ecosystem: Host-associated > Mammals > Digestive system > Stomach > Rumen...
GGATCACAGAACAGATGTGGGAACAAACGAAAAACCTCTTTTGCCGCGATGGACAAAAGAGGTTTTCTGGTGGACCCGAAGGGATTCGAACCCTCGACCTCTCGGATGCGAACCGAACGCTCTCCCAGCTGAGCTACGGGCCCATTGCAGCGGCTATCGCCGCCACGAACGGTATTATACCATGAATTTACAAAATGTAAAGGGGAATTTGCACGCCCTGCAAAAATTTGTGCCGGACGTCAGTTCTGCGCGCCGTCCAGAAGCAGTTTCGCTTTCAAAATGCCCATAACGGTCTTGCCGTCCCGGAGTTCGTCGGCCATGATCTGCCGGACCAGCTCGTCCATGGGGACCTTCGCCACGTCCAGAAACTCGTCCGGGTCCAGATGCGCCTGCCCCCGGTCGAGATCCAGCGCGAGATACACGTACAGCGTCTCTTTGCAGTAGCCGGGAGACGGATATATGGCTCCCAGCGGGATCATGCGCCCCGCTGTGAGACCGGTCTCCTCGCTGAGCTCCCGGACTGCGCACGCCAGCGGGTCCTCGCCGTATTCCAGCTTGCCCGCCGGGATCTCCCACAATTCCCGCTCGATCGGATAGCGATACTGGCGGACCATGTAGACGTTCCGGTCGCCGTCCACGGCGACGATGCCGACGCCGCCCGGATGCTCCACGACCTCGCGCATGGCCTCCCGACCGTTCACCAGCTCCACCTTGTCCCGGCGCAGGGTGACGATCACGCCCTGAAAAAGGGTTTCGCCGCTGATCTTCTTTTCCTCGTATGCCATGTCTGCGCCTCCGTCGAATATACTGCATGTATTATAGCAGTTCTCTGCCGGAATTGCAAAAGGATTGCAATTTGGCGGGGAAGCGTATATAATATAAAAGTTGCATATTTCTTGGAATTGGAGTTGTCCTTTGTGAAAGAGATCCGAAACATTGCCATTATCGCCCACGTCGACCACGGCAAGACCACTCTGGTGGATGAGATGCTGAAGCAGGGCGGCGTATACCGCGAGAATCAGGAGATCGTGGAGCGCGTCATGGACTCCGGCGATCTGGAGCGGGAGCGCGGCATTACCATTCTGGCCAAAAACACCGCGGTCCGGTACGGCGATGTAAAAATCAATATTGTGGATACCCCGGGCCACGCCGACTTCGGCGGCGAGGTGGAGCGGATCCTGAAAATGGTCAACGGCGTCATTCTGCTGGTGGACGCCGCGGAGGGCCCCATGCCGCAGACCCGGTTCGTGCTGTCCAAGGCGCTGGAGCTGGGCCATCGCGTGATCGTGGCCATCAACAAGGTGGACAGGCCCGACCAGCGCGTGCTGGAGGTTGTGGACGAGTGCCTGGAGCTGCTCCTGGATCTGGACGCCACGGACGAGCAGTTGGACAGCCCCATGCTGTTCTGCTCCGGCCGGGCGGGTACCGCGTCCTATTCCCCCGAGGTGCAGGGGACAGACCTGAAGCCGCTGTTTGACACCATTGTGGACTACATCCCCGCGCCGGAGGCGGATGCGGACGCGCCGTTCCAGATGCTGGTCAGCTCGATCGACTACAACGAGTTCGTGGGCCGGATCGCCATCGGCCGGATCGAGCGCGGCGCCGTCCGGCAGAACCAGGAGATCGCCGTCTGCAACTATCACACGCCGGACGCGGCGCCGAAGCGCGCCAAAGCGGTGAGCATCTACACCTTTGAGGGCCTGAGTCGTGCGCCCGTGACCGAGGCGTCTGCCGGCGAGATTATCGCCATGAGCGGTATCGGCGACATCACGATCGGGGATACGATCTGCGCGCCGGACGCGGCGGAGCCTATGGAGTTCGTGAAAATCTCCGCGCCGACGCTGGAAATGACGTTCTCCGTAAACGACAGCCCGTTTGCGGGCCGGGAGGGCAAGTTCGTGACCTCCCGCCAGCTGCGGGACCGGCTGTTCCGCGAGACGCTGCGGGACGTGTCCCTGCGGGTCTCCGAGATCGAGGGCGCGACCGATGCGCTGAATGTCGCCGGACGCGGCGAGATGAGCCTGTCCATTCTGATCGAAACCATGCGCCGGGAGGGGTACGAGTTCCAGGTCAGCCCCCCGCGGGTCCTGTATCAGGAGATCGACGGCAAACGGTGCGAACCGGTGGAGCGCGTCGTCGTGGACGTGCCCCAGGACTATACGGGCGCGGTTATGGAAAAGCTGGGCGCGCGCAAGGGCGAGTTCCAGACGATGACGCCGGTGGGGAACCGGATGAAGCTGGAATTCCTGGTGCCCAGCCGCGGCCTGTTCGGCTACCGGAACGAGTTTCTCACCGATACGAAGGGCGAGGGCATCATGGCCAGCGTCTTTGAGCGGTACGAGCCGTTCAAGGGCGAGCTGGCCCGCCGGAACACCGGGTCGCTGGTGGCGTTCGAGACCGGGGAGACCGTGGCCTACGGTCTCTGGGCGGCGCAGGAGCGCGGTATGCTGTTCGTGGGACCGGGCGTGCCGGTGTACGGCGGGATGATCGTAGGCGTGTCCCCCAAGGCGGAGGACATCACCGTGAACGTCTGCCGGAAAAAGCAGCTGACCAATATGCGCGCCGCCGGCAGCGACGAGGCGCTGCGCCTGGTGCCGCCGCGGATCATGAGCCTGGAGCAGTGTCTGGAGTTCCTTGCGGACGACGAGCTGCTGGAGGTCACGCCGAAAAACCTGCGGCTGCGGAAACGGATCCTGGACCACAGCCAGCGCATGAAGGCGCTGAAAGGCGGAAAAAACGAGAAAGCGTAAAGCAGCCGGCCCCGGAGAAGCTTCTCCGGGGCCGGTTTTTGTCTGTTTTCCGCTATCCGACGAAGAACACGCCGTCAAACAACTCCTCCAGTTCATAACCCTGAATGAGGCCGGGCCACGCGTAGTCCGAAGGGGTGATCTCCAGACGGCAGAGCCGCCCGTCCGCAAGGCGGAGATCGACCAGATACCGCCCGTCCGTGCGCGCCGGGACGACGACGTCGCCGGGGGAAAGCTGCACGGTCCCACCCGTCGGCTCGCCCGCCTCGTCGACCAGCGGGAATTCGATGCGCTGCAGCACCGTCAGCTCACGGCCGCTGGCAAGCGTCAGGAACGGGCTGACCTGCTCCGGCATGCCGTCCGCGCCGACCCGGAACGTGCCGTAGGCGGTCGAGGAGTACACCGTGTGGGTGGTCCGGCTCAGCACAAAGCGCCCGGGATTGGTGGGGCAGGTGCGGACGGCGCAGTCGCCGTCAGACTGCCAGAATTCGGCAAAGCCGTAAGGGACAGAGTCGCCGCAGCGGGTGACGCCGCCGTCAGACAGCCGATAGACGTAAATATTCTGGTAGTCGTTGGGCAGACCGATCTGTACGTACAGGAAGTCGCCGTATGCTTCCGTATGGAACAGGTACGGGCGGGGATTGAACTCCATGACGTCCGTGTCCGTAAAGACGACGCCGTTGTATTCGATGGTAAGCTCCTGCAGCGTCCCGTATTCGTCCTCACTGCAGGTGACAAGGAGCGTGTCGCAGGAGCCGTCGGCCGACGGGTTGAAGGTAAACGGGCTCCAGAGGGAGAAGGGGCGGACATAGTCACCGGTCTGCACGGTGTATCGGCCGGTGAACAGCTCCGGGTGTGCCGCGAAAGAGAGGAGCGCGCTGGGCGCGCCGGCGGCAAACGGGGCGATCTCATAGGGGCTGAACTGGAACATGACGCCGTCCGGGGCCAGAACCCAGGTGTAGTCGTCCGGCGAGTAGTACGCGAGATACCCCTCCAGATCGAAGAAGGTCTCCCGGCTGTACTCCGTGATCAGCGCATCGATCAGCGCCTCGCGCATTGCATCGAGATCGTCGATCACGTCTGTCAGCCCGATCACGCGGCCGGTCTGCGTGTCGTAGTTCACCGACCGGTAGGCCCAGCTGGGGTGCACGCCGCCCAGATCCCAGTATTCGTAGATCAGGACCCCGACTGCCTGGGCGTCCGCCCGGGAGAGCGTGATCTCCGTGGAGCCGGTCAGGGGGTTATACAGCGTTGCGCCCTGCGCCTCCAGCTCCGCCGCCGCCTCGGCCAGATACTTCTGCGAGGCCTCGCCGGTCTGCCGCTCCGCATCGGCGAGCTCCCGCAGGGAGGCGGCGAGGCCGGGATAGGCCGCCGCACTGTCCTCGGCGAGCGCCAGCGTGGCATAGGAACAGATATAATAGGGCTCGCCCTCGGCCGGCCAGAGATACCGGGTCTCCGTGTTCAGCGCGGGGAGCGGCAGGGGTTCCGGCGTCGGTTCGGGCGACGGCGGAGTATCCTCCGGCGCAGAGGAGGGGGACGGCGTCTCCGCCGGTGCGGCGGGCAAGGGGGACGGCGTCGTCTGCGGCGAGAGATGGTCGGTGACGACCGGACCGCCGCACCCGGACAGCAGCAGGGCGCAAAGCAGAAGAATGCACAGGGGGAGCGCGTGTTTCCGGAACATGGGACAGGCCTCCGTTTCAAAAGCATAAAGCGCCGGAGCGCTCTTCTCCCATTTTACAACGAAATCCGGCAGGATTCAATCGGGGAAGTGCATACGCCCCGGCTTGACCTCCGGGACGCTTTGCGATAAACTGTAAGCAGAAGCGGAAGCAGATAGGAGTCGGACCCGGAATCCGGATCCGGAACGGGAATTGAAGGAGGGTTTGCAATGCGGGCATTGGTTGCGTTTTTTTCCGCAAGCGGGATCACAGCAAAGATCGCGGAGGAGCTGGCAAAAGTGGAGCGGGCGGACCTGTTTGAGATCCGGCCGAAGACGCCTTACACAGAGGCCGATCTGAACTGGAGGGACAGAAATTCCCGAAGCACGGTGGAGATGCAGGATATGAACTGCCGCCCGGCGGTTGTCGGAGCAGTGGAGAACATGGCGCAGTATGATACCGTGTTCGTCGGATTTCCGATCTGGTGGGGCAGGGAACCCAGCGTCGTGGACACGTTCCTGGAGGCGTATGATTTCACCGGAAAGCGAATCATTCCGTTCTGCACCTCCGGCGGCAGCGGCATCGGCGACACCGCCGCCCGGATTCATTCGCTGACGGGCGGAAAGGCCAGAGTGGATTCCGGCCTGCGTCTCGGCGGGACCGTCTCGGAGGCCGATCTGAAGCTCTGGACGGACGGCCTGGAGCTGTAGGAAAATTCATGCGGAAGCGGAAGCGCGGATAGCGCTTCCGCTTCCGCGGACTCGACACATTGATTTGTAAATCGTTTTGAAACGGTTGTATACTGCCAGGAGAGGAGGCGTGCTTTATGAAACGGATTGCCGCAGCGCTGCTGCTGGTTGGGTTCTTCTTCTCCTTTGCCGGCTGCAGGGGAATAAACGGGACAGAGACGGATCCGCCGCCACAGGAATCGCCTGTGCCCGCCGCCTCGCCGACGCCTGCCGGGACGCCCGCGGGGACGCCGGAATCGCCGATGCCTGCCGGGACGCTGCAGTTTACCCGGGAGACGATGCCGAGGCTGGACGGGTCTACCTCAACCGCACCGCTGGCGGTGGCCGTGTGCGCTGCGCTGCTGGGGGAGTCGGAAGAAGACGTGGCAGATCTGGTGCAGTTCAGCAAGACGACAAACGCCTATTTCAATCTGCTGCAGGGCGGGGCGGACCTGCTGATCGTCGGGGAAGCCAACGAAGAGGTATATGCGGAAAAGGAGCGGCTCGGTTTTGAATGGGAGCAGACCCCCTTTGCCACTGACGCCTTTGTATTTGTGGTCAACGAGGACAATCCCGTAAATTCCATCACGGTGGAACAGGCCCGGGACATCTATACCGGCCGGATCACCAATTGGAGAGAGTTGGGCGGAGAGGACCGGGAGATCATCCCGCTGCAGCGCAACAGCGGCGCGGGAAGCCAGACGCTGATGGAGAAGCTCGTGATGCAGGGCGAGCCTATGATGGAGGCGCCGACCGGTTATGTCGTCGCCACCATGGGCCAGCTGATGGAGGCAGTGAAGAGCTATGACAATTCGCCCGGCGCCATCGGCTACAGCGTGTACTACTACGCGGAGGAGATGAAGATGGCGAGGGGCCTCAAGCTGCTGCAGCTGGAGGGCGTTGCGCCGAATCCGGAGACCATCCGCAGCGAGACGTACCCGCTGGTCAATCCGAAGTATGTGGTGATCCCCGCCGATGCGGCGGCGGATGCGCCCAATCGGATGCTGTACAACTGGCTGCTGTCCGAGGAGGGACAGCGTCTCATCGCAGCGGAGGGGTATGTCTCCGTGCTGGCGCTCGATGTGACGCCGAGCGCGACGCCGCTGGTGGGCGGACGCTGGTATGCATCGTATACAGGGTCGGTTCTGCCCCGCGACGATTATGGCACGCTGATCCCCTATGCCGGGCAGCGGCTGGCAGACGACTGGCCGTCTCTGACCGGGTGCCTGTATGGCCTGATGACAGAGACGGGCATTGCAGTGACCGATCCGGTGTTCAGCGGCGCGGCCCGCGCGTCATATTACAAGGGCGGCTGGATGTATACGCTGCCCCTCCTGCTGCTCCGGCAGGGGGATCCGACGGCGGAGAGCTGGAGCCAGGGCCGCACGGCGGTCTGCGCGGCGGACGGCAGCTGGTGCACGGAATTTTCGTATGAGCTGACGGCGAGCAGCCAGGACGGTCTGCTGCTGTTTGCAGGGGAGACCCTGACGGTAATGGCCCCGGACGGCGCGATCACGCACGTCCTCACCCGCGAGACCATGGGCATTGCGGAAGAGGACTGGTCCGAGATGATCGCAGACCTGACCTGGGGAGAGGGCCCGGGCGCACAGCGCTACGGCGACCGGATTGTCATTCGGCTCCTGCGGGAGGACGACAGCACACCGTATGAGGACCTGCAGTATCTGGTCTACGATCTGGGGCGCGGCGTGACGGACGTCATTGAGTCGGCGCAGTATGAAGAGATGTCCCTGCAGCGGTGGGAGCCGTCCGGGGAGGAACCGGTCTATGCCGTGGAGAACACGGAGCCGATTGCGGACCGGCTGTATGGCGCAGACGCGCCGTATCTGCTGCTGAAAACGACTTACGGCGGGGAGCAGGTCCGGGAGTATTTTCTCTCCGACGGGACGCCGCTGCCGGAACTCACGATCCACGGGGATTTCTGGTACCGGCAGGTCTCCCTGGTGGGCGGCCTCATTGAGGAACTGGATCTGAATACGGCCAGTTACTACGACCCCGCCACCATGACCTGCGTGTTCCGCACCTATCTGGGGTACGAGGGAGAGTAGACGGGAAAAAAGAAAAAACGGAGGGCGCTCCCGCGGGAGCGCCCTCCGTTTCTGTCCGCCGAAGCGTTTGCGCCGACTTTGCTCCGCAGAAAGCGCCGTCGGCGACTTTAGAAATCGCTTGCCGTTCATTCGGAGCGCTCCCTGCTGATAAAACGTTTTATCTGTTTTATTGTTTCTGGACTGATGCTATGTTCCATCCTGCAGGCGTCCTTCTCGGCTGTATCGGGATGAACGCCCATAAAAATCAGACACCTCCGCAAAACGCCGTGTGTTTCAAAAACCTGCTCTGCAGCTTTTCTCCCTGCTTCCGTCAGGCAGATTCGTTTGTTCTCATCCATCGTCAAGAATCCGCCCTCACGCAGGTGCTTCACGGCCCTGCTGACGCTGGGCCTGGTAACATTCAGCATCTCAGCGACATCCAGCGAGCGAACGGCGCCGTCCTTCTTCTGCAGGATCAGAATCGCCTTCAAGTAGTCCTCATCGGCTCTGTGCAGTTCCATAGGGCACGAACCTCCTTTGCATTTTCTTGAAACAGGACACGGCGGTTAGTTGCGTCTAACCAGATTATAAACGATGCCTTCTGTGCTGTCAATAGGCTGCGGTTGGTTGACGACAGTTCTGTTTTGTACGCTGAAAACGTTTCTAAACAGCGGCGCGAATGAAAAAACGAAAAGAGGATTATCAAATGAAAAGAAATGTGCTATACTTCCAAGTTAGAGTATTCTAATCTCTGTTAGAGCTCTAATATCTCGCTTTGCAATCCGTGCGCAGAGAAGCTCCGGGCGGATCGGCGAGGGCGTCCGGCTGACAGGAGGAGAGGCAGCATGATCAAAACGACATTGAGAATAGAAGGAATGATGTGTTCCATGTGCGAGGCGCATATCAAGGAAGTGATTCGCAGGACGGTTCCCGGCGCAAAGAAGGTTTCCGCCTCGCACATAAAGGGCGAGGCCTGCTTTCTGACGGAAGAGGCCGTCGATGAGAACCGCGTGAAGAACGCGATTGCCGGGACGGGCTACACTTGTATTTGTGCAGCGACGGAGCCCTGTGAAAAGAAAGGGTGGTTTGGATGGAAATAAGCACGCAGATAACGGGGCTGCTGATCCCCTTTGTCGGAACGGCGGCGGGCGCAGCCTGTGTTTTCTTCTTGAGGCGGGAGCTTTCTGTCTCGCTGCAGCGGGCGCTGACCGGTTTTGCCGCGGGCGTGATGGTCGCCGCCTCGATCTGGAGCCTGATCGTCCCGGCGATTGAGCAGTCGCAGTCTATGGGCCGCTGGTCGTTCCTGCCCGCTTTTCTGGGATTTTGGCTGGGGATTCTGTTTCTCCTCCTGCTTGATCACGTCATTCCGCACCTGCACCGCAGCATCGACCAGGCAGAGGGGCCGAAAAGCCGTCTGACACGCACGGCCATGCTGGTTCTGGCGGTGACGCTGCACAACATCCCCGAGGGGATGGCGGTGGGCGTCGTTTACGCGGGGCTTCGAAGCGGTTCCGGCGAAATCACGGCGGGCGGCGCGCTGGCGCTGGCCCTCGGCATTGCCATCCAGAACTTTCCCGAGGGCGCGATTATCTCCATGCCGCTCTGCGCAGAGGGAAAAAGCAAGGCAAAGTCCTTTTGGCTGGGGCTCCTGTCCGGTGCGGTAGAGCCGGTATTCGGCGCGCTGACGATCCTCGCTGCGGCGCTGGTCGTTCCCGCTATGCCCGTCTTGCTGTCTTTCGCGGCAGGGGCCATGCTCTATGTGGTCGTGGAGGAGCTGATCCCGGAGATGTCTGCGGACGGGCATTCCAACATCGGCGTTGTATTCTTCGCAGTGGGTTTCAGCTTGATGATGGCGCTGGACGTGGCGCTGGGATAGCAGACGCGCAGGAAAGCCTGCGGGAAGTGCATTTCTGCAGAGCGGGCATGCAGAGCAGACGGCTGCCGTGCTTCCTGCGTACGGCATTCTCCGGTTCCGCACCGCTTGTATAGGGTCAAATAAGAGCATGAAAAAAGAGACAACCTCCGGTCTGTGTTCGTACAGAACGGAGGTTGTTTTTTGTTCGTTTTGAAGTTCAGCGATACTTCCGGGCATGCCTGCGGATGGCGTCGAAACTCTCCGCGCTCAGGTCGTGCTCAATCTTGCAGGCGTCCTCCCGCGCGGTCTCCGGGCTGACGCCCAGAGCGATCAAAAGCTCGGTCAAAAGCTTATGGCGCTCATAGATTCGCTCTGCGATCTCCAGTCCCGGCTCCAGCAGGACGATCATCCCCGCCGGGTCCAGCGCAATATACCCGCTTTCCCGCAGGCGCTTGGTCGCATGACTGACGCTCGGCTTGGTCACGCCCAGCTTTTCCGAAACGTCGATAGAGCGGATATAGCCGCGTTCTTCCTTAAGCATAAGCATCGCTTCCAGATAATCTTCCGCAGATTTGCGTATGTTCATATGCATCACCGATTGAAGAATACCACGCATACAGAAAAAAAGCAAGGAAAGGAAAGCAAATATAAGTTAGTTATTGACAACTATAATTAAGTATGCTAAACTACACGCAGGTTAGCGGTGACTAACCATTTTGAAGGGCTGCGAGTTAAAGGTGTTTAACATCCTGTCCCGGCTTGTGAGAGAGGAGGATATACGATGATGCCTCTGATTCTGGCGGATACCGGCGAAGAAGCCGTTATCAAGCGCGTCGGCGGGAGCCCCGAAATGAAAAAGCACCTGGAGGATATGGGCTTCACGGCGGGCGGCGCCGTCACGGTGATGAATACGATCGGCGGCAACCTGATCGTCAAGATCAAGGAATCCCGTGTGGCCATCAGCAAGGAGATGGCCTCTAAAATCATGGTTTGATAAAAAATGAGGATAAAGGAGAGGTCGGAATGAAAACACTCAGAAGCGCGGAGGTCGGCGAGACCGTCCGGGTGGTGAAGCTCCACGGCGAAGGCGCGGTCAAACGCCGCATCATGGATATGGGCATCACCAAGGGCGTGGAGGTCTACGTGCGGAAGTTGGCTCCCCTGGGGGACCCGGTGGAGGTCAACGTCCGGGGCTATGAGCTCAGTCTCCGCAAGGCCGACGCAGAAATGATCGAGGTCGAGTAAAGGAAGGGGAGAAAAAAGTGGACAAACAACTGCGCATTGCCCTGGCGGGCAACCCGAACAGCGGCAAGACGACCCTGTTCAACAAGCTGACCGGCTCAGCCCAGTTCGTGGGCAACTGGCCCGGCGTCACGGTAGAAAAGAAAGAGGGCAGGCTTATCGTGGATAAGAAGGTCGTTCTGACCGACCTGCCCGGCATCTACTCTTTGTCTCCCTATACATTGGAAGAGGTCGTGGCTCGGAATTACCTTATCGAGGAAAAACCGGACGCCATTCTGAATATCGTGGACGCCACAAACCTCGAACGAAACCTCTATCTGACCACGCAGCTCACCGAACTCGGCATTCCCGTAGTCATCGCGCTGAATATGATGGATCTGGTCAAAAAGCGCGGAGACAGCATCAACGTCAAGGAGCTGAGCCGGCAGCTGGGCTGTGGGATCGTAGAGATTTCCGCGCTCAGGGGCGACGGCGTGAAGGAGGCGGCGCTCGCTGCGATTGAAGCGGCCAAAACCGGAAAGACCATCCCGCAGCACCGTTTCTCCGGCCCGGTGGAGCACGCCCTGGCGCACATTGAGGAGGTTACCGTTCATAAGCTGCCTGAGGAGCAGCAGCGCTGGTACGCCATCAAGGTTTTCGAGCGCGATGAAAAGGTCCTTGAGAGCCTGCGCGTTGCCGACGATGTGAAGGCGCACATCGAGCAGGACATTGCCGCGGCCGAAAAGGAGCTGGGCGACGACGCGGAGAGCATCATCACCAACGAACGGTACGTTTACATCGGCCAGATGCTCAAGGGGCTTTACAGGAAGAAAGGTGCCGGTCAGCTCTCCGTTTCCGACAAGATCGACAAAGTGGTGACCAACCGCTGGCTGGCGCTGCCCATTTTCGCCGCGGTTATGGTCCTGGTCTACGCCCTGTCCATGGGCAAATCCATCACCGACGGCGGCATTGCCATCGGGACCTTCCTCACGGACTGGGCCAATGACGTGCTGGGCGGCGCCTGGCTTACCGACGGCTCCCGGGCCGTTCTGGAGGGCTGGGGCGCGGCTCCCTGGCTGGTGGGTCTCATCTCCGACGGCATCCTGGCCGGCGTGGGCGCGGTGCTGGGTTTCGTGCCCCAGATGTTGGTGCTGTTCCTGATGCTGTGCCTGCTGGAGGACTGCGGCTATATGGCCCGTATTGCTTTCATTATGGACCGGATCTTCCGGCGTTTCGGTCTTTCCGGCAAGAGCTTCATCCCCATGCTGGTGGGCACCGGCTGCGGGATTCCGGGGATCATGGCCTCCCGCACCATTGAAAACGAGCGGGACCGGCGCATGACGATCATGACCACCACTTTCATGCCCTGCGGAGCGAAAATGCCGATCATCGGCCTTATCGCCGGGGCTCTGTTCGGCGGCAGCGCCTGGATCGCCGTCTCTGCCTACTTCATTGGAATTGCAGCCATTGTGATCTCCGGCATCATGCTCAAAAAAACGAAAATGTTTGCCGGCGATCCGGCCCCCTTCGTTATGGAGCTGCCCGCCTATCATCTGCCCGCCTGGGGGAACGTGCTGCGCGGCACCTGGGAGCGGGGGTGGAGCTTCATCAAACGCGCCGGTACGGTGATCGTGGTCTCCTCCATCGTGATCTGGTTCCTCACCAGCTTTGGAGCGGTCAACAGCAGATTCGGCATGGTGGACGCCCTGTATGAGGACGACACCGTAGTCACCGAGGAATACGTGGCCAAGGTGGCGGACCGCATGGGCATTCCGGCGGACGAGGTGGAGCCCATGGACGACTCCATCCTGGCCAGGGTTGCCCAGCCCGTGTCCGTGGTTTTCAAGCCTTTGGGATTCGGGGACTGGAAGCCCACCGCCGCCACTGTTACCGGTCTGGTGGCAAAGGAGGAGGTCGTGGCCAACTTCGGCATTATGTATGCCTACGACGATCAGGACGGCGAGGAAGAGCTGGAGGAGAACGGCGACCAGATCTGGGATCGGGTGGCGGACGACTTTGGCGCTTTCTCCGGCGGACACGGCAGACTGGCTGCATTTGCCTTCATGCTCTTCAACCTGCTCTGCGCCCCCTGCTTCGCCGCCATCGGCGCCATCAAACGGGAGATGAACAGCCGCAAATGGACCTGGTTTGCCATCGCCTATCAGTGCGGCTTTGCCTGGGTGATCGCATTCATCGTCTGGCAGGTCGGTCGCCTGTTTGCCGGCGGCATGAACGTGGTGGGTCTCGTTCTGGCGCTGGTGCTGCTGGGGCTCCTGTGCTGGCAGCTCTTCAAACCCTACAAGGAAGCACAAAAGCTCACCGTACAGTAAAAACCCGATTCTTTCCTGTCGGGCGCGCTGTGGGGTTTCACCCCTCTTTCCCCACAGCGCCGCCGCACTTCCTGAAAGGACGTGATTCTGTGTTGATCTGGTTATCTGCCAATCTGATCAATATTGTGCTGATTGCAGTCATCGCCATAATTACTGCGCTCCTGATCTGCAGCCTGATCCGCGATAAAAAAGCAGGAAAGTCCTCCTGCGGCGGCAACTGCGCAAAATGCGGGGCCTGCAGCATGGCGAACAGAGCGGATGGTACAAAGAGCCTGGCGGCAAATCGAGGCTGCAGATGATCTCCCGGCTGGAGAAGTAAACAGCAAGGCCCTCACGGAATCGTGGGGGCCTCTGTTTTTGACAGCAAAATATTGATTATTCTTGATTATTATTGACGGTTTTTGATTTTACACCATTTTTCAAAATCACAAAAAAGTGACCGTAAACCGTTGATACAGGCGGTTTTGCGCAGGAAAAAGCCCCCGACGGTTTGTCGGGGGCTTGGTGGACGATACAGGACTTGAACCTGTGACCCTCCGCACGTCAAGCGGATGCTCATACCAGCTGAGCTAATCGTCCACTTTGGAATGCGAAAGTTATTTTAGCGCACAATATGGGGTTTGTCAAGCCCCTCTTTTCGCTGCCGGCAGGTTTCCGAGCGCGGGGAAAAGCGGAGGCGCGGATCACGGATCCGCGCCTCCGGCGTGTACTTTACGAATTCCCGCCCTCGGGACGGGGGCCGGAACCGCCGCTGCCGCGCGGACGGCGGCGCCGCCGGGAATTGCGGCTGCTGCCGGCGGCGCGGGTGCTCTCGCCGCGCGGCTGCCCGTGCGCCTCCGCCGACTGCGGGGGCTTCTTTGCAGGCTTCGGCACGGACGTCTGCTCCGTCTTGGGCTGGGCGGATTTCTGGTCGGAGCGGCGGCGGCCGCCGCGGCGATTCCGGCGGCTCTCGCCGGTGCGGGGCTGCCCCTGCTCTCCGCGGGCGAGCCGGTCCTTTTTCGGCTCCTGTTCCGCGGCGGCTTGTCCGGCCGGAGCCGGCGCGGACTCCGTACGTCTCAGCTCCGCGGCTCTGAGAACGGGGCGCGGACGGAGCTCTTCAGGCGGGAGCTTGCCCTCCGCTTTCAGCGCAAGCCATTCCGCGCGCTTGGCTTTGCCGCCCAGCACCTCCAGCTCGGCGGCGTCGAAGGTCCGGATCGTCATGCTGTCCGGCGCGTCCTCCAGCCGGACCCGGGCGGTGCCGCGCAGGATGTTGACGTCCAGCACGGAGCCCTTGCCCATGGGCGTGTCCACAAAGGCGTCCACCTTGGGTACATTTTTCACCAGATCCTCATAGGCATCCTGTTCATATTTCAGGCAGCACATCAGCCGGCCGCAGGTGCCGGAGATTTTCGTGGGATTCAGAGACAGACCCTGCGTCTTGGCCATCTTGATAGAAACGGGCTGAAACGCGTCCAGGAACTGAGCGCAGCAGAACGGCCGCCCGCAGATGCCGAGGCCGCCCAGCATCCGCGCCTCGTCCCGGATGCCGATCTGACGCAGTTCGATCCGTGTTTTGAATACTGCGGCAAGATCCCGCACCAGCTCGCGGAAGTCCACGCGCCCGTCGGAGGTGAAGAAGAACAGGATCTTGTTCCCCTCAAAGTTGTACTCCACGTCCACCAGCTTCATATCCAGACCGTGCTGTTCGATCTTTTCCCGGCAGAGGGTGAAGGCCTCCTCTTCTTTTTTGCGGTTGGACTCCGCCTGCCGGATGTCCTCCTCCGTGGCGATGCGCACCACGGGCCGGAGCGGCGCCAGAACGGAGGAATCCGTCACCTCATGGTTGCCGGTGACGCACTCCGCAAATTCCAGGCCCTTGGCCGTCTCCACAATCACATACTGCCCCCGTTCCACGGTGAACCCCGCGGGACTGAAGGAGTAGGCTTTTCCGTTGTTCTTAAAGCGTACGCTGATGATTTCTGTCAAAATATCGCCTCATTTCTATACGAGCTCCGCCAGCAGCAGGCCGACAATGTGGCCGACGCTTACGTTATAAATCTGAAAATCGTCCGTCCGGCGCAGCGCCCGGACCAGAACGGACAGCCGACGGCTGCCGTCCGTATGCGGCTCGGCGCGGCCCAGCGCCGTGACCGCCTGTGCAAAGGCGGCGGTCAGAAATGCGGAAAACTGCTGCCGGTCCGCCTGCTCCAGAGAAAACAGGAGCGCCGTGACGCCCAGGCGGTCTCCCGCCTGTACCAGCCGCACCAGCTCCGCGGCGTCCTCCTCCGCACGGCTGTCCGCCGTGTCCGCGTCGGACGCGGACTCCGTGATGTTGAGTTCCACACAGCGGGAGCGGACTGTCTCCAGCAGCGCGCCGGCGTTGTCCGTCTCCAGCAGGAACGCCGCATGGGCGGGCGGTTCCTCCAGCAGCTTCAGCATGGCGTTCTGCGCGGCCGCGTTCATCGCCTCGGCCTCTTCCACAATATAGACTTTTCTTTCCGCCTCGTTGGGGAGTACCGACGCCTCCGCCTGCAGCGCGCGGATCTGCCGGACCTGGATCTCCTGCCTGTCCGGCTCGCGCCGGAGGAACAGGATGTCCGGATGGATCCCCGCCGCCGCTTTGCGGCAATGGGCGCAGGCGCCGCAGGGTCGGCTGACCGGCGAGGCGCAGACCATGGCGGCCGCCAGCAGCGCGGCCGCCGCCCGGCGGCCGGAGACCGAGGGGCCGGCGAGAATATACGCGTGGGAGAGCCGGTCCGGCTGGATATGCAGCGCGGCGAGCCCCGCGCCCGGTTGGATCGAACCCGACATGACAGACCTCCGCCTTTCGGAATGAACCGCTGCGGAAACGGTAAAAAACGTCTATATGAATTCAGTATACCGCACAAACTGTTTTTTAGCAAGATTGTTGTCTGCGGCAATAATCGGCATAACGGCGCCCCTGCCAAAGGGCGCCGTTATGCGGCGGGACCCGATATATTGCACCGGGCGGCGTGGGCGCGCGTCGTTGACAGGACCCGACGGGGAAGACTATAATAAAAGCAGGAACAGACCGGTTCGGACCCGTGCCGCGGCACGGGCGGTAATACGAAAGGAGCGGCATACAATGGGAAAGAAGATCCGTTGGGGACTTATGGGCGCGGGCGGCATTGTCAATCGGTGGATCCGCGGCGCGAAGCAGCTGGAGGACGAGATGGAGATCACGGCCGTGGCCTCCCGGAGCAGCGTCTCCGCAGAGGCGATGGCGGAGCGTTGGGGGATTCCCCGCGTCATGACCTACGAGGAGATGGCGGCGGCGGACGACATCGACGTCGTCTACGTTCCCGTGCCGCACCCCGCGCACCGGGCGCTGGCGATCCAGGCCATGCGCGGCGGAAAGGCCGTGCTGGTGGAGAAGCCGGCGGCGGTGAGCGCCGCCGAGTTTGAAGAGATGACGGCGTGCGCCCGGGAGAACGGCACGTTTCTCATGGAGGCCGTCTGGACCCGGTTTTTCCCGGCGGCAAAGCGCGTGCGGGAGCTGATCGCGGAAGGCGCGATCGGCGACGTGCGCATGGTGCAGGCGGCCTTTGCGGGCCGCGTTCCGGACAGCCAGTTCGAAGTCCGGGGCCGGGTGCTGGATCCGGCGCGGGCCGGCGGCGGACTGCTGGACGTCGGCGTCTACGCGCTGCATATTGCGGATTTTGTCTACGACCGCGCGCCGACGGACATTCTGGGTCTTGCGGCCATGGACACCGACGAACACCACCTGCAGGTGGACGAGCAGGCGGCCTGGGTCTGCCGGTATTCCGGCGGCGCGATGGCCATGCTGGCCTCCGGCGTCCGCACGAGCATGGAGGACACGGCGTACATTTACGGCACGGACGGGAAAATGGTCCTGCCGCGGTTCTGGCGGCCCTGGGAGATCCGCCTGACCGTCGGCAAGGAGGAGACCGTGCTGGAGTTCCCGGTGCCGCAGCGGCTGACGGAGCTTCAGGACGAAGGCTTCCAGTACGAGATCGCCCATGTGAACGAATGCCTGCGGCAGGGACTGCGGGAGTCTCCGGAGCTGCCCATGGAGACGACCCTGCGGGTGCTGCAGCAGTGCGATACGCTCCGGGCGAGCTGGGGACTGCGGTACCCGTTTGAATGAGAGCGGGGAAGCGAATGGACAAAAACGACCGTTCGGCGCTGGGGCCGGAGGAGTATCTGGAGCCCCGGTGCCCGCTGTGCGAGACGCCATACGGCGCGGAGCCGGAGATCCGGGCGGTGCCGCAGCGGCGGATCGTTGAGAAGCTGGACGAGTATATGGGCCGACGGGACTACGCCGGCGCGGAGCGGCACCTGCTGTACTGGCTGGAGGAGGCGCGGCTCGGCGGCGATGCGCGCGGAGAACTGACGCTCCGCAACGAGCTGGTGGGCCATTACCGGAAGACCGGGGATCGGGAGAAGGCGTTTCAAAACGCGGAGGCGGCGCTGCGCCTGCTGTCCGCGCTGGGGATGGAACGCACCATCAGCGCCGGCACGACTTATACGAATGTCGCCACGGCGTACAGCGCGTTCGGAGAAAATGCGGAAGCGCTGCAGCTGTTTGAAAAGGCCCGGGCGGTCTATGAGGCCGCTCCGAATACCGCGCCGCAGCTGCTGGGCGGGCTGTACAACAACATGGCGCTGACCTGCGCCGCCCTGGGGCGGTATGGGGAGGCCTATGCCCTCTATGATCTCGCCATGGAGCGTATGGCGGGGGTACCCGGCGGCGCGCTGGAGCAGGCCATCACCTGCCTGAACCGGGCGAACGCCCTGGAGGACGAGCACGGCATGGAGCGGAGCGAGGCGCGGATCTTCGCGCTGCTGGACGAGGCGTATGACCTGCTGAACACTTCGGACGCGCCCCGCGACGGGTATTACGCGTTTGTCTGTGAGAAATGCGCGCCGACGTTTTCCTACTACGGGTACTTTCTCGCGGCAAAAGAGTTGAAAAAGCGTGCGGAGAAGATCTATGAACGGACTTGAGCTTTCCGGGGCGTTTTTTGAGGCCCACGGCCGGCCGATGCTGGACGAGCAGTTTCCCGAGCTGCTCCCGCACCTCGCGGCCGGACTGTGCGGCAGCGGCTCCGAGTGCTTCGGCTATGACGACGAGGTGTCCCGGGATCACGATTTCGAGCCGGGCTTCTGCCTGTTTCTGCCGGGCGAGGACGCGGTGGACCGGCGGGCGGCGTTCCGGTTGGAGCGAGCCTACGCCAAACTGCCGAAGGAGTTTCTGGGCTTCCGGCGGGAAGTTTTGCAGCCGGTGGGCGGCGCGCGGCACGGCGTGCTGCGCACCGCGGCGTTTTTCACGGAGAAAACCGGTACGCCGGACGGGCGGCTCACGCTGACCCAATGGCTGGCCGCGCCGGAGCAGGCGCTGGCCGAGGCGGTGAACGGCGTCCTGTTTTTTGACGGTCTGGGCGAGGTGACGCGGATCCGGGAACGGCTCGCGTACTTCCCGGAGGACGTCCGGAGGAAGAAGCTGGCCGGACATCTGCTGCTCATGGGGCAGGCGGGGCAGTACAACTACCTGCGCTGCATCCGCCACGGGGAGCCCGCCGCGGCGCAGCTGGCCGCGGTGGAATTCACGAAGAGCGCCATGGCGGCGGTGTTTCTGCTGAATCGGCGGTATATGCCCTATTACAAGTGGAGCTTCCGGGCCATGCGGGCGCTGCCGCGGCTTTCGCTGCTGGCGGAGCTGCTGGAATACCTGCTGACCACCGACAACAGCGAGGCGGTATATCGGGAGAAGTACGACGTCATGGAGAGCATGGCGGCGGATGTGATCGACGAGCTCGCGGCACAGGGAGTGACAAAAGCGGTCTGCGGCGATCTGGAAAAGCACGCGTATTCCGTGAACGACGGGATCGCCGACGCCGAACTGCGCAATCTGCATGTTCTGGCGGCGGTTTGAGAGGGGAATGTATGAAAATACACGGTCTGCAGAAAATGACGCTGCTGGACTTTCCGGAGCATGTGGCCTGCACGGTGTTTCTGGGCGGATGCGATTTCCGGTGCCCGTTCTGTCACAATTTCGAGCTGGCGGACGGCAGTGCGCCGCCGGTGCTGGACGACGGGGAGCTGCTGGCGTTTCTGGAGAAGCGGAAGGGCCTGCTCGACGGCGTGGCCTTTACGGGCGGGGAGCCGTGTCTCCACAGGGAGCTGCCGGAGCTGCTGGCGAAGGTCCGGGACCTCGGATTTGCCGTGAAGCTGGACACGAACGGGTACCACCCGGAGATGCTCCGGCAGATCCTGGACCGGGGTCTCGCAGATTACGCGGCCATGGATATTAAAAACAGCCCAGAGAAGTACGCGTTGACCTGCGGCGTCGCGGAGGTGGATCTGGGCCGGATCCGGGAGAGCATCGCGATCCTGATGGACGGACCGGCGGACTATGAGTTCCGCACCACCGTCGTAAAGGAGCTGCATGCGGCGGAGGATTTTGAAAAGATGGGGCAGATGATCCGGGGCGCGAAACGCTATTTTCTCCAGTGCTTCACGGATCGGGATTCCGTCCCGTTCGAAAATCTGCACGCCCCGACGGCCGACGAACTGCGGATATTTGCGGCCGCGGCGGCGCAGTACGTGCCGGAAACGCGGCTGCGCGGCGTGGACTGAAACGCGTCGAATTTTGTATGAAACACAATTTCTTGTGTCATAATTATTTTTTGATCGCAAGATATTGACACGCCGCGGCGGGGGATGATAGAATGAACACAATGACGCCTTTCGGGCATGCAATCGGAGGAGCAGAGCCATGTACCAGGTTGTAAAGAGAGACGGAACCGTCGTAGAGTTTAATATCGGGAAAATCAGCGCCGCGATTACGAAAGCGTTTGAGGCGCTCGGCAAGCAGTATCATCCCAGCGTGATCGACCTGATCTCGCTGCACGTGACCTCGGATTTTGAGAGCAAGATCCGTGACGAAAAGATCACCGTGGAGGACATTCAGGACAGCGCGGAAAAGGTGCTGTCCGAGTCCGGGTATGCGGATGTGGCCAAGGCGTACATCCTCTACCGCCGGCAGCGGGAGAAGGTGCGCAACGTCAATTCCGCCCTGCTGAACTACAAGGACCTGGTGGACAACTATCTGAAGATCAACGACTGGCGCGTGAAGGAGAATTCGACCGTCACGTACTCCGTGGGCGGTCTGATCCTCTCTAACTCCGGCGCCATCACGGCAAACTACTGGCTGAGTGAGGTCTATGACGACGAGATCGCGGAGGCCCACCGCAGCGCGGCCATCCACCTGCACGACCTGTCCATGCTCACCGGCTACTGCGCCGGCTGGAGCCTGAAGCAGCTGATCCAGGAGGGGCTGGGCGGCGTGCCCGGCAAGATCACCTCCTCGCCGGCAAGCCATCTGTCCACGCTGTGCAATCAGATGGTCAACTTCCTGGGCATCATGCAGAACGAGTGGGCGGGCGCGCAGGCGTTCTCCTCCTTTGACACGTATCTGGCCCCGTTCGTCAAGGTGGACGACCTGTCGCAGAAGGAAGTCAAGCAGTGCATCCAGTCCTTCATCTACGGCGTGAACACGCCGAGCCGCTGGGGCACGCAGGCGCCGTTCTCCAACATTACGCTGGACTGGGTGGTGCCGAACGACCTCAAGAACCTGCCGGCCATCGTCGGCGGTCAGGAGGTGGACTTCACCTACGGCGACTGCCAGCGGGAGATGGACATGGTGAACAAGGCGTTCATCGAGATCATGATCGAGGGCGACGCCAACGGCCGCGGTTTCCAGTACCCCATCCCCACGTATTCCATCACCCGCGACTTCGACTGGAGCGAGACCGAGAACAACAAGCTTCTGTTCGAGATGACCGCGAAATACGGCACGCCGTATTTCTCCAACTATATCAACTCCGACATGGAGCCCAGTGACGTGCGCTCCATGTGCTGCCGGCTGCGGCTGGATCTGCGGGAGCTGCGCAAAAAGTCCGGCGGCTTCTTCGGCTCCGGCGAGTCCACCGGCTCCATCGGCGTTGTCACCATCAACCTGCCCCGGATCGCGTATCAGGCGGCGGATGAACAGGATTTCTACGCGCGGCTGGACAACCTGATGGACATTGCCGCGCGCAGCCTCAAGACGAAGCGGACCGTCATCACAAAGCTTCTCGAGCAGGGTCTGTATCCGTACACGAAGCGGTATCTGGGCTCCTTTGAGAACCATTTTTCCACCATCGGCCTCATCGGCATGAACGAAGTCGGCCTGAACGCAAACTGGCTGCGCGCCGATCTGACGGATCCGAAGGTGCAGCGGTTTGCCCGGGACGTGCTGAACCACATGCGCGAGCGTCTGTCCGACTACCAGGAGGCGTACGGCGACCTGTACAACCTGGAGGCGACGCCCGCGGAGTCCACCACCTACCGTTTTGCCAAGCACGACAAGGAGGAGTTCCCGGACATCATCACGGCCAACATGAACGGCACGCCGTATTACACGAACTCGTCCCACCTGCCGGTGGGCTATACGGAGGACGTGTTCTCCGCGCTGGACATCCAGGACGACCTGCAGACCCTCTACACCTCCGGCACCGTGTTCCACGCCTTCCTGGGCGAGAAGCTGCCGGACTGGAAGGCCGCGGCGAATCTGGTCCGCAAGATCGCGGAGAACTACAAGCTGCCGTATTACACCATGTCCCCGACGTACTCCGTCTGCAAGGACCACGGCTATCTCACGGGCGAGCAGTTCACCTGCCCGGTCTGCGGGGAGAAGACGGAGGTTTACAGCCGTATCACCGGCTATTACCGGCCGGTCCAGAACTGGAACGACGGCAAGGCGCAGGAGTACAAAGACCGCAAGGTCTACGACATCGGCCGGTCCAAGCTGAACCACGTGGGACCGAATCCCGCGCCGGTGGACGAGCCGGCGCCGGTCGCCGCCGCGCCCGCGGCGGAGACGCCCGCGGCCGCTCCGGCGGACGGCACGGTGCTGCTGTTCAAGACGCCTACCTGCCCCAACTGCAAGGCGGCCGGCGCGCTGCTGGACAAGACCGGCGTGGCCTACACGGCGCTGAACGCCGATGCGGAACCGGCGCTGGTGGAAAAGTACGGGATCAAGCAGGCCCCGACGCTGATCCTCGTGAACGGCGACGCCTTTGAGAAGTACCGCGGCGTCTCCGAGATCAAGGGCTGGCTGATGAAGCGGTAACGAAAAAGCAGAGAAAGACGGGCAGGGATTGCCGACGCAATTCCTGCCCGTTGTATCCGCGGAGAGAGGGAAGAGCAATGTACGATATTCTTGTGGTCGGCGGAGGCCCCGCCGGCATGACGGCGGCGCTGTACGGCCTGCGCAACGGCAAATCGGTGCTGGTGATCGAGAAGACCGGCTTCGGCGGGCAGATCACGCACTCGCCCAGAGTGGAGAACTACCCCGGCACGCTCTCTGTCAGCGGCAACGAGCTGGCGGACGCCATGCTGGACCAGATCCTGGCCCAGGGGGCCGAGATCGAGATCGAGACCGTGACGGGCGTCCAGCAGACGGAGGACGGCTTTGTCGTGTCCACGGAGGAGGGCGGCGCGTATGAGGCGCGCACCGTCATCCTGGCCACCGGCGTGAAGCACCGGATGCTGGGGCTTCCGGGCGAGACAGAGCTGGTGGGCGAGGGCGTGTCCTTCTGCGCGGTCTGCGACGGGGATTTCTACAAGGGCAAGACCGTCTGCGTGGCCGGCGGCGGCAACTCCGCCCTGCAGGAGGCGATCCTGCTGGCGGAGAAGTGCCGGGAGGTCATTGTGCTGCAGGATCTGCCCCACTACACGGGGGAGGCCCGGCTGCAGGAGACGCTGTTTGCAAGACCCAACGTGCGCGGGCTGACGGACATCCGGATCCGGAGCCTCATGACAGCGGACGGCGTCCTGCGCGGCGTGGAGGTGGAGAACCGGAGCACCGGCGCGGTGCAGGAGATCGCCTGCGACGGCCTGTTCGTGGCCATCGGGCTGATCCCGGAGAACGGGCCCTTTGCGGAGCTTGCGGCGCTGAACGACTACGGATATTTCGATTCGGACGAGCGGTGCCGGACGCAGACGCCCGGCGTTTATGTGGCGGGCGACTGCCGTGCCAAGGAGATCCGGCAGCTGACCACCGCGGCGGCGGACGGCGCGGCGGCGGCCCTGGCCGCGTGCCGATACCTCAACGAGCGGTAAACAGAGGACGGAGCATACAGGAAAAGGACAGGCACCGCTTGCCTGTCCTTTTTATATGTCTAAAAGACGTCAGCCCAGGGACACCGAAATGGAGATGTAGTTGATCATCGCGTGCAGCAGGATCGGTGCCCAGATGGTGCCGCTGCGCGCGTAGCACCAGCCCAGCGCCACGGCGCCGGGCACGTACTGGATCAGATACAGAAGCAAATGCCAGTCAAAGCCGATCAGCAGGTAATCCCACAGATGATAGACGGCAAAGAGCAGCGTGGAGACCGCGTAGGCGAGGACGCGGCTTTTTTTGTACAGCGTGCCGAACGCCACGCCGCGGAACAGCGCCTCCTCCGCGATGGGCGCGAGGATCACGGCCACGACAAGGATCACGTTCGGATTGAACTTGGCCTGGGTGATGATCCCCTCCGTGTTGGGGTTCGTCAGATTGTCCAGCAGCAGGGACAGCAGGAACGACGCCGCGTACAGCAGGATATAGTAGAAGACATACCCGAACAGGACGTCGGCCAGCGCGCGCCAGAAGTTCTCGCACAGCGCGTGGAAGGACGCCTTCATGAACGGGAAGAGCACCGTCAGCACGAACAGCGCGGAGACGGCGTAGTAGAGAAGCTCCGGCCAGCTGCCCGTGAGCCGGAGGCCCAGCAGCGGCAGCACCGCACCGCACAGCCAGGCCACGGCAAACGACAGCAGGAACATGTGAACGGGCAGCCAGATCCAGCCGGCGATCCGCTCATATTTTTTCATGGGAACATGCAGCGTGTTGTTCAACAGGGGACCCCTCCGCGCCGGGGCCGCAGAGCGGTCACAGCAGTTTTTTCAGCTCGTACAGCAGATTCATGGCCTCGATCGGCGTCATGGTCTCGAGGTTTGCCGCCCGGAGACGGCTGCTGACCTCGTCCGAGGCCATATCCAGCAGGGAGATCTGCTCGGACGGCGGCGTTTTCGACGCGCCCCGGACTTTTACGGGCTCTCCGCCGTCCAGCGCGGACAGGACCTCCTTGGCACGGCGGATCACGGCGCCGGGCAGCCCGGCGAGGTTCGCGACCTCGATGCCGTAGCTCTCGTCCGCGCTGCCGGGGACGATCTTCCGCAGGAAGATCAGGTCGCCGCCGCGTTTCTTCGCGGAGATGTTGTAGTTTTTCACGCCGGGAACGGTGTTTTCCAGCTCCGTCAGCTCGTGGTAATGGGTGGCAAAAAGCGTCTTGGCGCCCAGCTTTTTCTTGTCCGCGCAGTGCTCCAGAACGGCCCGGGCGATGGCCATGCCGTCATACGTGGAGGTGCCGCGCCCGATCTCGTCCAGGATCAGCAGGCTCCGGGGCGTGGCGTTCTTCAGGATCTCCGCCACCTCCGTCATCTCCACCATGAAGGTGGACCGTCCGCCGGACAGATCGTCCGACGCGCCGATCCGCGTAAAGACACGGTCTACAATGCCGATCCGGGCCGACCGGGCGGGCACGAAGCTGCCGATCTGCGCCATGAGGACGATCAGCGCGTTCTGCCGCATATAGGTGGATTTGCCGGCCATGTTGGGCCCGGTGATGATGGCGGTGCGGGCCTCGTCGCCGTCCAGATACGTATCGTTTGCCACGAACAGGGCGTCCGTCTGCATTTTCTCGACCACGGGATGCCGTCCGTCCCGGATCTCCAGCACGGAGGATACGTCGATCTCCGGCCGGCAGTAGTTGTTCTGTACGGCGGTCTCCGCGAGCGCGCACAGGACGTCCAGCGTCGCCGTGGCCTCCGCGGCCGCCTGGATCCGGGCCACGTCGCCGGCCACCCGCTCCCGCAGCCGGGTGAACAGATCATACTCCAGATCCGCCAGCCGGTCCTTTGCGGTGAGAAGCGTGTTTTCCAGATCCTTGAGCTCCGGCGTGATGAACCGCTCGGAATTGACCAGGGTCTGCTTGCGGATGTAGTCGTCCGGGACCGCCTCCGACATGGAGCGGGGAATTTCAATGTAGTAGCCGAAAATCTTGTTGTAACTGACCTTCAGCTTTTTTCCGGTGCGCTCCCGTTCCCGGGCCTCGATCTCGGCCATGACGCCGGTGCTGTTGTCCAGCAGATTCCGCAGCCGGTCGACCTCCGGGTCGTAGCCGGGCCGGATCATGCCGCCCTCCCGTACGGAGAAGGGGGGATTGTCCGCGATGGCGCGGTCAACGTCCGCGCAGACATCCGTCAACGTGTCCGTGCCGGCAAGCTCGGTCAGCATGGCGCTCTGTACGCCGGCGAGCTGCGCGGTCAGAGCGGGCAGCCGGCTCGCCGAAGCGGCCAGCGCGGCCAGATCCCGGGCGTTCGCGGTCCCGTAGGCGATCTTGCCGATGAGCCGTTCCATATCGCCGACGTTCCGCAGGATCTGCATCAGTTCGCCGCGGATCACCGTCTCCGCCGCAAGCTCCGCGACGGCGGCCTGCCGCCGCTGGATGGGCGCGGGGGAAAGCAGCGGACGGGACAGCCAGGCCCGGAGCATGCGGCTGCCCATCGGCGTCCGGGTCTTGTCCAGGACCCACAGGAGACTGCCCTTCTTCTCGCCGGAGCGCAGGCTCATGGTGAGCTCCAGATTGCGCACGGTTTGGAGGTCCAGCTCCATATACCGGCCCTCCGCATACACATCCAGATGGTTGATCTGGGAAAGATCGGTCTTCTGCGTTTCGGCCAGATAGGCCAGCAGCCCGCCCACGGCGCGGACGGCGGTCTGTTCGTCGCCGAGACCGAGCGCGTCCACATCCTCCGCCTGGAACTGCGCGCAGACGCGGATGGCGGATTCCATGTATTCAAAGCCCGATTCCGTTACCTGCGCCATGCAGTTCAGCCGCTCGGTCAGAAACTGCGTGAGCGCCGGGTTTTCGCCTGCGCCGGGGCTCAGCACGACCTCCGTGGGCAGGTAGCAGCTGAGCGCGTTGCAGATGTGCTCCTCCGCATCCTCGCGGAAGGCGCGGACGCAGATCTCGCCGGTGGAGATGTCCGCGAAGCACGCAGCGATGCCGAACTCGTCGGCATAGACGGCGCAGATGTAATTGGGTTTTCCCTCGTCCAGCATGGAAGCGTCGATGACGGTGCCGGGCGTGATGACCCGGATCACCTCCCGGTCCACCAGCCCCTTGGCCAGCGCCGGGTCCTCCGTCTGCTCGCAGATGGCGACCTTATAGCCCTTGGCGATGAGCCGGGCGATGTACGCCTCCGAGGAGTGGTAGGGCACGCCGCACATGGGGACCTGCTCGTCCGCATCCTTGTTCCGGTCCCGGGTGGTGAGGGTAAGGTCCAGCTCCCTGGACGCCAGATGGGCGTCCTCGTTGAACATCTCGTAAAAATCGCCCAGACGGAAGAAGAGGATGCAGTCCTTATGCTGCTCCTTGATCCGCAGATACTGCTGCATCATGGGTGTGATCTCCGGCATTGCGGCGCCTCCCTTTTCTCTCTGAATGTGTGTAACGCTTACTGCAGCCGCCCGGTCAGAGACCAGGTGGTGCAGTCGGTGATGACCGCGTTCGCGAACGTGCCGGGCGCCGCCCCGCAGTCCGCCGGCAGCCGTACGAGCCGTCCGCCGCTTGTGCGGGCGGTATACGCGTCCCCGTCCCGTCCATCGACGAGCACGCGCACGGTCCTGCCGATGTAGGCGGTGTGCTTTTCACGGGAAATCCGGTTCTGTATCTCCAGCAGCCTGTCAAACCGACGCTGTTTTTCCTCTTTGGTCGCCGGATCCGGCATCGAGGCCGCCGGCGTCCCGGTCCGGGGGGAATAGATAAACGTGAACAGCGCGTCGAACCGCACCTGCTCGATCAGACGAAGCGTGTCTTCAAATTCCGCGTCCGTCTCGCCGGGGAAGCCGACGATCACGTCGCTCGTGAGGACGACGTCCGGCATGTACCGCCGGGCAAGCTCCACGAGGGCCAGATACTCCGCCCGCGTATAGCCCCGGTTCATGGCCGCAAGGACCCGGTCGTTCCCGGCCTGGAACGGCAGATGGATATGGCGCTCCACCTTGGGGCAGTCGGCCATGGCGGCAAACAGCGCCTCGCCCGCGTCCTTCGGATGGCTGGTCATGAAGCGGATGACGAAGTCTCCGTCGATGGCGGCGATGCGCCGGAGCAGCTGCGGAAAGGACAGGGGCGCGTCGAGGTCCTTGCCGTAGGAATTCACGTTCTGCCCCAGCAGCGTGATCTCCTTATATCCCGCGGCGACCAGTTCCCTGGCCTCTGCCTCGATCCGGTCCGGCTCCCGGCTCCGCTCCCGGCCGCGGACATAGGGGACGATGCAGTAGGAGCAGAAGTTGTTGCAGCCGTACATGACGGACAGCCAGGCTTTGATTTCGCCGTCCCGGGCGACGGGCAGGCCCTCCGCCACCGCGCCGTCCGACGGGTCCACGGCGAAGATGCGGCCGCGTTCCGTGCGCAGCCGGAAGACGAACTCCGGGAACCGCCACAGCGCGTGGGGGCCGAATACCAGATCCACGTGCCGGAAGGACTGCCGGAGCTTTTCCGCCATCGCCGGCTGCTGCACCATGCAGCCGCACAGGGCGATGCGCTGCTCCGGCTTTGCGCGCCGGGTGTGCGTCAGCGCGCCGACATTGCCGAGCACGCGTTTCTCCGCATGTTCGCGCACGGCGCAGGTATTGATCACGATGAGGTCCGCCTCCGCCTCGGAGCGGGTGAAAGCATACCCCATCTCCGCCAGCATCCCGCGCAGCTTCTCGCTGTCCGCCTCGTTCTGCTGGCAGCCGTATGTGTCCACAAAGGCCAGCGGCGTGCCTGTGTTCATCTCCCGGACACGCTCCATATACGCCCGCTGTTCCGCGAGCGCCGCCTCCGGGATCTCCGTTCTCCTGTAACCCACAGCGCCCTCCTGCTTTTTTCAGATTCCGACGACATCTTATCATTTTTCTATGGAATTTACAATCGTCATCATGTATAATTAAATCGGTATCAAAGGGCGGGACCGAACAGACGGACGGCCTCGGACAGGGACGCCGCCCGTCGTGCGGCGGGAACGGCAAGAAGGGGGTTCACGCGATGAAACATCTGGTGATCGATAAGACGGAAATTGCCGGGAATCTGCAGATTGTACGGGAAGCAGCCGGAAAAGCGGAGATCTATGCGGATCTCAGCGGTGACGCGTACGGCCTCGGGCTTTTGGAGACGGCGAAGCTCCTGCGGGACAGCGGCGTGCGCTCCTTTGCCGTGTCGGATCCGAAGGACGCCCACGCCCTGCGCCAGGCCGGGTTCATGGAGGAGCGGATCATGATGCTCCGAAGCACCGCCGACAGCGACGAGCTGGAGGAGCTCATTGATCTGAACGTCATCTGCACCGCGGGCTCCTACGACGCGGCGGTGGCCATCAACGGCCTCGCGGAGGCGCGGCACACCGTGTGCGAGGTGCAGGTGAAGATCGACGTGGGCCTGGGCCGGTACGGCTTTACGCCCCAGGAGCTGGACAAGGTCGCGTCCATTTACAGGTATATGTCGAATCTCGCGGTGGTGGGGGTCTTCTCCACGTTTTCCGATTCAACCAAGAAAAAACAGACGCTGGCGGAGTACGATACGTTTCTGAACGTGCTGGACCGGCTGGTGGCCCAGGGGTACGAGACGGGGACCCGCCATATCTGCGACAGCGTCGCGCTGTTCCGGTACGGTATGGACCCGCTGGATGCGGTGCGCGTCGGACCGGCGCTTTCCGGCCGGGTGCAGGACAAGAACGCGCCGGGGATCCGCAAGGTCGGCTATATCGAAGCGGCCATCGAAGAGGTGGGCTGGTATCCGAGGGGACACCAGATCGGCCGCCGGGTGACGCTGCGGCAGGCGGCGCGGCTCGCCGTCCTGTCCGTCGGATACTACCACGGATTCGGCGTGGACCGGCAGGATCTGGAGAGCGGGATCCTCGACCTGCTCCGCCGCAGGAGGAGCCAGAAATTTGTGAAGATCGGCGGCAAACGTGCCCGCGTGCTGGGGACCATCGGCATGATGCACACCATCGTGGATGTGACGGATGTGCCCTGCGCCGTCGGCGACCCGGCCATTCTGGACGTGGACCCGGTCTGCGTGAAGGGCCTGCCGAGAGTGTACAAGCACGTATAACGGAAGAGGAAACCGGCCGGATTTCATACCGGCCGGCTGTGCAGTGAGGATTCTGAAAATGCCGAAAATTGCGAAGCTCGACCCGCATGTGGCCGACCTGATTGCCGCCGGCGAGGTGGTGGAACGGCCCGGCTCCGTGGTCAAGGAGCTGATGGAGAATGCGATAGACGCCGGGGCGACCAGTCTGACCGTGGAGATCCGGGGCGGCGGGATGGCCATGATCCGCGTTACGGACAACGGGTGCGGCATTGCGGCGGAGGATGCGGAGACCGCATTTCTGCGCCATGCCACCAGCAAGCTGCGGACGGAGTACGATCTGGAGGCCATCGGCACGCTCGGGTTCCGGGGCGAGGCGCTGGCCGCCATCGCCGCCGTGAGCCGCGTCACGCTGCTGACCCGGGAACGGGGCGCGGCGGAGGGCCTGCAGCTGGAGCTGGAGGGCGGCGAGGTGACCGGCCGCAGCATCGCCGGCTGTCCGGAGGGGACTGTGATGACCGTGCGGGACCTGTTTTTCAACACGCCCGCCCGGCAGAAATTCATGAAATCGGACAAGGCGGAGGGTGCGAACGTCTCCGCCGTGGTGCTCCGGTGCGCACTGTCGCACCCGGAGATCTCCATCAAATACATTAAAGACGGAAAAACGGAGTGCCACACCCCCGGCGACGGGCGCGTGGACTCCTGCATTTATAATCTGCTGGGGCGCGAGATCGCCGGGAGCATGCTGGAGGCGGCGTCGGAGAACGGCGGCGTCGCGGTGACGGGCTATGTATCCGCGCCGGTGTCCGCCCGCGGCAGCCGCGCCTATCAGTTTTTCTTTGTGAACGGCCGGTTCATCCGGTCCAAGACGCTGCAGGCGGCGCTGGAGCAGGCCTACCGCAACACGCTGCTCACCGGGCGCTTTCCGGCCTGCGTGCTGTATATTACGATGAGCCCCGGGGCGGTGGACGTGAACGTGCACCCAACCAAAACCGAGGTAAAATTCCTGAACGAAAAGCAGGTGTTTGACGGCGTCTACTACGCGGCGCTGAGCGCCCTTGCCGGGGAGAGCCGGCGGGCGGAGATCCCGCTCTCCGAGAGCTCCCGGGCAGCGCTGGACGCGCCGAAAGAGCCGGAGCCTGCAGCCGCGCCCGCAAAGCAGTCGGCGCGCGCCGCCTCGAAGCCGGCATTTTATCAGAACATGTCCGCGGACGCTTTCCGCCGGACACAGGTCGGCGGAACGGAACGGCGCGGCTGGTCCGCGCTGCGGCAGACGATGCCTGCCGAGCCCGGACGGACGCCGGCTTGGACGATGCCGGAGACCGCCCCGAAGAAGGCGGAACCGATCCAGACGGCCATGACGCCGCCCGCCGCGCCGGCGCGCACGGCAAAGGAGCCGCCCGCGGAGATCCCCGCGGAGCCTGCCGCGCCGTACCGGATCATCGGAGAAGCCATGGCGACGTACATCCTTGTGGAGCAGGGAGATACGCTCGTCCTGATCGACAAGCACGCCGCCCATGAGCGGATCCTGTTCGACAAGCTGCGGGCGGACGGCTACAGCGCCATGTCGCAGGCGCTGCTGACGCCCGTGATCTGCGATCTGACCGCCGAGGAGGCGGCGCTCCTGCTGGCAAATCGCGCGTTTCTGGACGCGCTGGGCTTTGAGGTGGACGCCTTCGGCGAGCGGAGCGTTGCCGTACGGCAGGTCCCGGCGGACATCGACACCGGCGAGGTCCGGCCGCTGCTGGGAGAGCTTGCGGAGAAGCTGGCGCTCCACGCCGGGAACGCGGACGAGGCCCGGGACGAGATCCTGCACTCCGTGGCGTGCAAGGCGGCCATCAAGGCCGGACGCATGTCGGAGCCGGAGGAGCTGCGCGCGCTGGTGGAGCGGGTCCTCTCCGGCGAGATCAAATACTGTCCCCACGGGCGGCCCGTGGCCACGGAGCTGACTAAAGCCGCGCTGGACAAGTCCTTCCGACGGACCGTCTGAGCCATGGCCGGACGGGTACTTGTGATCACCGGCCCCACTGCGACGGGCAAAACGCGCCTCGGCGCGGAGCTGGCCCGGCGTCTGGGCGGCGAGGTGATCGGTGCGGATTCCATGCAGATTTATCAGTATATGGACGTCGGAACGGCGAAGCCCGCCGAAGCGGAGATGCTGGGCGTGCCGCACCATATGATCGGCGTGGTCTCCCCCTTTGAGAACTATTCCGTGTCCCGCTACGTGGAGGATGCGGGGCGGATCGCGGACGACATCCTGGCCCGGGGCAGGCTCCCCGTGCTGGTGGGCGGGACGAACCTGTATATCGACTCGCTCGTGTCCGGCCGGGACTTCGCGGAGGAGGGGAACGCCTCCGGTCTCCGTGCAGAGCTTGCCGCCCGATATGACGAGCTCGGCGGCGAAGTCATGCTGGCAGAGTTGCGCGCGTTCGACCCGGAGACGGCGGGCCGTCTCCACCCGAACGACAAAAAACGGATCGTCCGTGCTTTCGAGGTCTATCGGGCCACCGGAGAAACGCTTTCCGCACACGACGCGGAGACGCGGCGCCGCCCGGCCCGGTATGACGCCTGCACCATTGCTCTGACCTTCCGCGACCGGCAGGATCTGTATGACCGGATCGACCGCCGGGTGGACCGGATGCTGGAGGACGGCCTCGTTGACGAGGTGCGGCGGCTGTTGGAAATGGGGGTTGACGCCGGCTGTACGGCCATGCAGGCCATCGGCTACAAGGAGATCGCCGCCGCGCTGCGGAGCGGGGGAGACCTTGCCGCCGCGGCGGAGGCCGTGAAGCAGAATTCTCGCCGGTATGCCAAGCGGCAGCTCTCCTGGCTGCGCCGGGATCCGACCGTGCACTGGATCCAATGGGAAAAAGAGCCGGATTTCGGGAAAGGCCTCCGGGATTCGACAGATTTTCTGGAAAAATATGGTATACTTTAGCCGTCAGGCCGGCGGACAGACCGGCGATTGAAACGGGCGGCGAATTGTGATATACTTTACAAATACGGCGTTTTCCCGCGCGGCGGGAGGCCGCCGTGCGCCGCCCCTGGAAAGGACGGCATTATTATGATCATGACAACGACAAAGAATCTGCAGGATCTGTTTCTGAACCGGGCGCGGAAGGCGGAGATGCCGGTAACGGTGTTTCTGATGAACGGATTTCAGCTGCGCGGCGTGGTGCAGAGCTTCGACGGGTTTACCGTTCTGCTGAACACCGAGGGCAAGCAGCAGCTGATTTACAAGCACGCCATCTCCACGCTGGTCCCGCTGCGCCCGCTGACGCTGACGGAGGACCCGGAGCTGTAACGCCCGGCGGCGCGGCCTGCGGATCTCTGCGGTTTTCCGCCTGAGGTGTATCTATGAAGCGGAGCGATTTTCTCATTCGGCTGGTCTCGTTCGTTGTGTTTCTGGCCATTGCCGTCTATATCGGATACGCAATCATCGACGCGCAGCTGCATCCGCTGAGCACGGTTCTCGCCGTGCGCTATACCATGGAGGACGCGGAGGAGACCTCCGGCTATATCGTCCGGGAGGAGACGCCGCTCGCCGGCGCCCGCGCCGTGGTGACGGCGACGGAGGGCGAGCATCTGTCCGCCGCGGACCCCTACGCCATGGAATACCTGACCTCCGCCGCGCTGGAGCGTGCGGAGAAAATCCGGGAGTTGGACCTCCGGATCGCGCGGATCGACGCGCGGCTGTCCGGGGAGTCCTCCGCCGCCGCGGCGGAGGCGGTGATGGCGTTGTCCCGGGCGGTCAGCGCAGGCGGCGCTGGCGGACTGGACGCCGCGCTGTTCGGCGTCCGTTCCCAGGTGTTTTCCGAGGGCGGCAGCGCCTCTGCGGAGGAGCTGGCGGCCCGCCGTGCCGAGCTGCAGCAGCAGCGGGCGCAGCTGCAGGCGGCTGCCGGCGCGGATACGAACGCGCTTCTGGCCGGTCGGTCCGGGACATTTTCCGCCGTGACGGACGGGCTGGAGCACATCGCGCCGGACGCGCTGGACGGACTGCAGCCTGCCGATCTGCCGGCGCTGTTTTCGGGCGTCCGGCCTGTGAACGCGGTGGGCAAGCTGATCACGGGCCTGAGCTGGTACTACGTCTGCGTGATGCCGTCGGCGGCGGCGAACCGTCTCGCGGCGGGCAGGACCGCGCAGCTGCACTTTACGCAGAGCTTCGGCCGTACGATCGCCATGCGGGTAGAGTCGGTGGGGATTTCGGAGAACGGACAGTGCGTGGTGGTGTTTTCCTCCAACCGGTTTCTGGCGGAGGTGGCGGCCGTGCGGGAGACGACGGCGTCGGTGGTGTTCGCGTCCCATGACGGCCTGCGCATCCCCAGGGAGGCCGTGCGTGTGGACGAAAAAGGAAAATATGTGTTTATCCTCACCGGACTGCAGGCGCATCAGGTGTATGTGGACGTCCTGTACGAGCTGGGGGATTACTATTTAGTGGAGAGCGTAACGCCGGGCGAACTTGCCGAGGGCGTCAGCGTGATCGTGAAAGCAAACGATCTGTATGACGGGAAAGTGGTGCAGGCCTAGAATGGAGATTGCGGAGAATGTGAGGCGGGTCCTGGACGAGATCGGGGCCGCTGCGGCCGCTGCAGGGCGGCCGCCGGAGGATGTGCTGCTGCTGGCGGCCTCCAAAATGAACGATACCGCCCGGGTGCGGGAGGCGTTCGCCGCCGGCGTCGCGGCCTTCGGGGAAAACCGCGTGCAGGAGATGACGGAAAAGCTGGCGCAGGGCGCGTACGACGGCGCGCAGCTGCACTTTATCGGGCATCTGCAGCGGAACAAGGTGAAAAACGTCGTCGGCGTCTGCGATCTGATCCAGTCCGTGGACTCCCGGGAGCTGCTGGAGCGGATTTCCGCGCGCGCGGTCAGCCTGGGGATCGTGCAGGACGTGCTGCTGGAAGTGAACATCGGCGGCGAGGCGGCCAAATCCGGCGCCGCGCCCGCGGAAGCGGACGAGTTGTGCGCCTGCGCGGCCGGACTGCCGGGACTGCGGGTCCGGGGACTCATGACCATCCCTCCGATTTCCGGCGGTCCGGGCGGAAACCGCAAATTTTTTGATGCAATGTACAACCTTTTTGTTGACATAGGCGGGAAAAAATACGATAATGTTAACATGCAAATTTTGTCCATGGGAATGAGCGGCGATTTTTGCGACGCCATCGCGGCCGGCGCGAATCTCGTCCGCATCGGTACGGCAATTTTTGGCAGCCGAGCCTGAAAAATCGGCTGTCTGGAACAGATCATCAGATAACAGGAGGATTGGGCATGGGCTTCTTTGACGAACTGAAAAAACTGGCAAGGCCGTATGACGACGACGAGGAAGAGGAATTCGAGGACATCGTGTCCCGCACGCAGGACCCTGTCCCGGCCGCGCCCCGTACTGCGACTCCCGTCCGGACGCCGGTGAGCTCCATGTATGAGGAGAAGCGGTCCGGCAACAAGGTCGTCAACATTCATGCCACCACGCAGCTGCAGGTGGTGCTGGTGAAGCCGGAGCGGTTCGAAAACTCCGCGGAGATTGCGGATCACCTCCGGGAGAAGCGGACGGTCGTTCTGAATCTGGAGCAGACGCACAAGGACATTGCGCGCCGGATCCTGGATTTCCTGAGCGGCGTCGCTTACGCCCAGGACGGCAAAATCAAGAAGGTCGCCGTGAGCACGTACATCATCACCCCCTATAACGTGGATCTGCTGGGAGACCTGATCGACGAGCTGGAGAACAACGGCCTCTACTTTTAACTTCTGACAGAAAACAATCACCCGCGCGCCGCGGGCGTTTCGATACCGGCGCGGCAGCATATAGAGAGCGCCGGATTACCGCAAGGGAAAGGATAAGGAACAAAAAATGCTGACACCGCAGGATATTCAGAATAAGGAGTTTTCCAAGGCCGTTTTCGGCGGCTATGATATGAGCGGCGTGGATGATTTTCTGGAGGAGATCATCAACGACTACTCCGCGCTTTTCAAAGAGAACGCGATCCTGAAAGGAAAGATCAAGGTTCTGGTGGAAAAGGTGGAGGAGTACCGTTCCACGGAGGACGCCATGCGGATGGCGCTGCTCACCGCGCAGAAGATGGGCGACGAGATGGTGGCCGACGCCAGACAGAAGAGCGACAACATCGTGTCCGAGGCGGAGTCCGCCGCGGAGGCGAAGCTCAAGGAGATCGCGGATTCCATTTCATTTGAGGAAAACCGGCTGAACACCGCGCGGGAGAATACCAAGGAGTTTGTGCGGCAGTCCAATCTGCTGATCGAGCGGCAGCAGGCGTTCCTGACGAAGCTGCTGGAGATGACCCCGGCGGATGTGCCGGAGGAGCCGGCGCCGGAGCCGGCGCCCCCCACCCCCGAGGAGCGGGAGGCGGAGATCCTGAACACGGCGGAGCAGATCGCAGGCAATCTTTCCCGCATGACCGAGGAGCCTGCCCCGGCCCAGGAGCCGGAGCCTGAACCGGCGCAGCCGGAGGAGCCCGCCCCGCTGTTCCGTGCGGACGAGGGAGAGCCCACCAAGATCATCGGACGGCTGGGCCAGCTGCCGGATGAGGAGGACGTCTCCCCGCGGCCGAAGTTTGATTTCGAAAATCTGAAATTCGGCACCAACTACAACGACGGTAAATAACCATTTCCAAAAGATCTGTTCAGGCCGTCCGATTTCCGGACGGCCTGAATGACAATTCCGGGGAATCGCTTTCCCCACAGAGGAGAGAAACAGAGAGAATGGCACAGGATTACAACGCGACGATCAACCTGCCGAAGACCGAGTTTCCCATGCGCGCCGGTCTTGCCAAGCGGGAGCCCGATATGCTGCAGAGCTGGTACGACATGGACCTGTATGAAAAGATCCGGAAGCGCAATCAGGGCAAACCCCGCTTCATCCTGCACGACGGCCCTCCGTTTTCCAACGGCTATATCCACATGGGGACCGCGCTGAACAAATGCCTCAAGGATTTTATTGTCCGGTACCGGAACATGACCGGCTGGCAGGCGCCGTATACCCCCGGCTGGGATAACCACGGCATGCCCATTGAAAGCGCCATCATAAAGCAGAACAAGCTGGACCGGAAGAAGATGTCCATTCCGGAGTTCCGGGACGCCTGCCACGCCTTCGCGGAGAATTTCGTGAACATCCAGCGGGAGCAGTTCAAACGTCTGGGCGTGCTGGGCGACTGGGACCGGCCATACCTCACCATGGACCCGAAGTTCGAGGCCGAGGAGGTCCGGGTGTTCGGCGAGATGTACGCGAAGGGCTACATCTACAAGGGGAAGAAGCCCGTGTACTGGTGCCCGTTCGATGAGACGGCGCTGGCCGAGGCGGAGATCGAATACGCCGACGATCCGGTCACCACGATCTTCGTCAAGTTCCGGGTGAAGGACGATCTGGGCAGACTGGCGCAGTACGAATCGCCGGACAATGTATATTTCGTGATCTGGACCACCACCACCTGGACGCTGCCCGGGAATCTGGCCATCTGCCTGAATCCCGTCTATGAATACGCCATGGTCCGCGCATCCAACGGCGAAGTGTACATCATGGCGAAAGAACTCTGCGAGTCCGTGCTGGCCAAGGCCGGCCTCACCGTACAGGAGACGCTCGCCGTGTTTACCGGCGCGGAGTTGGAACTGATGACGGCGCAGCATCCGCTGCTGGACCAGACGTCCCTCGTGATCCTGGGCGACCATGTCACACTGGACGCCGGTACCGGCTGCGTGCATACCGCTCCGGCATACGGCGCGGACGACTTCTTCGTCTGTCAGAAATATCCCCAGATCCCGGCCGGCAAGGATATGGTCGTCAATGTGGACGACCGCGGCGTCTTTACCGAGGCTGCCGGGCCCTATGCCGGGATCCCGGTACAGAAAGCCCACGACCCGATCTACAAGGACCTCGTGGAGACCGGCGCGCTGCTGGCCTCCGAGGATATGACGCACTCCTATCCCCACTGCTGGCGCTGCAAGAACCCGATCATCTTCCGGGCGACCAGCCAGTGGTTCTGCTCCGTGGACGCCTTCAAGGACGAGGCGGTCGCCGCTGCGGACAAGGCCGTATGGATGCCCGACTGGGGCCGTGAGCGCATGGAGGCCATGATCCGGGAGCGCGCCGACTGGTGCATTTCCCGTCAGCGTCATTGGGGTCTCCCGATCCCCGTGTTCTACTGCCCGGACTGCGGCGAGCCCATCTGTACGCCGGAGAGCATCGACGCCGTGTCGCGCGTCTTCGGAGAAAAGGGCTCCAACGCCTGGTTCGATCTCGACGCCGCGGCGCTGCTGCCGGACGGCTTTGCCTGCCCGCACTGCGGCGGCAAGGGCCCGTTCACCAAGGAGACCGACACGCTGGACGGCTGGTTTGACTCCGGCTCCACGCACATCGCCTCTCTGGCCAAAGACGACGAGGCCAACTGGCCCGCCGACCTGTATCTGGAGGGCGGCGACCAGTACCGCGGCTGGTTCCAGTCCTCGCTGCTGACCGCTGTGGCGGTCCGCGGCACGGCCCCGTACAAGGCCGTCCTGACCCACGGCTGGACCGTGGACGGCGAGGGGAAGGCCATGCACAAATCCCTGGGCAACAGCGTGCTGCCCGACGAGATGATCCCCAAATACGGCGCGGACCTGCTCCGGCTGTGGGCGGCGAGTTCCGATTACCGGGTGGATATGCGCTGCTCCGACGCGATCTTCAAGCAGCTGTCGGACAAGTATCTGAAGATCCGCAACACGGCCCGCTATATTCTGGGCAACCTTGCGGACTTTGACCCCGACCGGCAGACGCCGGCGGCGGAGCTGCTGCCGCTGGACCGCTGGGCGCTGACGCAGCTGAACAAGCTGGTCGAGAAGTGTCTGGCCGCCTATGAACGCTATGAGTTCCACCAGGTGACCTACGCGATCCACAACTTCTGCGTGGTGGACATGTCGAACTTCTATCTCGACATCATCAAGGACCGCCTGTACTGCGACGGCGTCGAGAGCGTGAGCCGCCGCAGCGCGCAGACCGCAATCTATATCATTCTGGACAGCATGGTCCGCCTGCTGGCGCCCATTCTGGCCTTTACCGCCAACGAGATCTGGCTGGCCATGCCGCATGACAAAACCGCCTGCGGCGAGCACGTCATGCTGAACGACATGCCGAAGCCGGACGCTTCCCGGGAGCTCACCGCCGAAGAGAGCGCGAAGTGGGATCAGCTGCTGGCTCTGCGCACCGACGTCAACAAGGCGCTGGAGCTGGCCCGCGCCGAGAAGACCGTCGGCAAGCCGCTGGACGCGAAGATTACGGTGTTTCTGAATACGGACGCCGCTTCGGAGGCGATGTCGGCCATTGCGGACATGGATCTGAAGACCGTGTGCATCGTTTCGGAGCTGGAGACCGTCGAGGGCGCCGGCGAGGGATACGAGGGCGAGAGCTTCCCCGGGATCCGGGTAAAGGTCGAGCCCAGCGGGGCCCCCAAATGCGCCCGCTGCTGGACGCACGACCCCCGCGTGGGGGAGAATCCGGCGCATCCCGAGCTCTGCCCGCGCTGCGCCGCGGCCATCGGAGCGTAAGCTCTGCGAAAATTGCAGCCCGCACCGGTTCCGGCGCGGGCTGCATTGCAAAAAGCCCGGATCAGGCGGAAAACCGCCGGAGGAGATGGAATATGCGCTTTTGGAAACAATCGCTGCCCTGTCTGCTGTTTGCAGCCGCCGTAGCGGCGGGGGATCAGCTCTTCAAGCACTGGCTCGTGCAGCGCCTTGCGCTGCACGAGCAGCTCCCGGTGTTCCCGGGCGTGCTGCATCTGACCCGTACGCACAATACCGGTGCGGCGTTCTCCATGCTGAACAGCGTCCCCTGGCTGCTGACGGCGGTCAGCGCCGTTGCCGTCGTCCTGCTGCTGGCCTATCTGCTGCGGTGGTGCAGGCTCGGTATGGTGGGCAGGCTCGCGATGGCGGGTGTGCTCGGCGGCGCGGTCGGCAATCTGATCGACCGGATCACGGCGGGCTACGTGGTGGATATGTTTGAGGTGGAATTTGTGCGGTTTGCTGTGTTCAACGTCGCGGACTGCTTTATCACCGTGGGCGGGATCGTATTCTGCATCTGTTTTATTGTGGAATACGGCCGCGGAGACCGCACGCTCCGGGCAAGACCTATGCCGGAGCTGGAGCGGCTGAAATCCGGCGCCGCCGGACCGGCCGCGGCGGAGAAGACGGAGCAAAAAGAGCATGAAGACTGAGATCGCCGCGCAGACGTCCGGCGTCCGGATCGACACGCTGCTTGCGGAATCCGTGCCGGGGCTGACCCGGAGCGCCGCCCAGCGGCTGTTGGAGGCGGAGCTTGTGACGATGAACGGCAGACCGGTCCAGAAGAACCACAGGACCGAGGCGGGGGAGCGCTTCTGCGTGGAGATCCCTGACCCGAAGCCGACGGAGACGGCGGCGCAGGACATCCCGCTGGACGTGGTATATGAGGACGCGGACGTGATCGTCGTGAACAAGCCGCGGGGGATGGTGGTGCACCCTGCGCCCGGCCATGCGGATGGGACGCTGGTGAACGCGCTGCTGCACCATTGCGGAGACAGCCTGTCCGGCATCGGCGGCGAGATCCGCCCCGGCATCGTGCACCGCATCGACCGGGACACCTCCGGTCTGCTCATCGCCGCGAAAAACGACGCGGCGCATCTGGCGCTGTCCCATCAGCTGAAAGACCACACGCTTCACCGGGTGTACGAGGCCGTGGTCTGCGGCCGGGTCCGGGAGGACCGCGGCACCGTGGACGCGCCCATCGGCCGCCATCCCACGGACCGGAAACGGCAGTCTGTCCATGCCAGAATCGCCCGCGAGGCCGTGACACACTATGAGGTGCTGACCCGCTATGCGGCGTATACACACGTCCGCTGCGTTCTGGAGACCGGCCGGACCCATCAGATCCGGGTCCACATGGCGTCCATCGGGCATCCGCTGCTGGGCGATCTGGTCTACGGCCGGAAAAAGCCGGAAAAGGGTCTGTCCGGGCAGTGCCTGCACGCGCGGGAGCTGCTGTTTCTCCATCCTGCAACCGGGGAGCCGATACATCTGGAGACCCCGCTGCCGGAATACTTTACCGACGTCCTGGCGCGGCTCGGCCCGCCGGAGACGGATTAGACCGGCTCCGCTTTCCCGACCGGCGTCGGCGTACGTCCCCGCCGGCCGGTTTTGGGGATCTGGATCGTGAGGATGATGTCGCTGTCCGTCTCCGACCGGCCCACCTGGGCGTCGATCCCGGACTTGCGCATCAGCTCCGCGCCCCGGGCCACGCTGTTCAGGAACAGCCGGATATCCCGCAGTGCATAGATCTGTCCGCCGCGTTTTTCCGCGGCGGGCTTTTTTTCCGCCGTGAACAGCGCGTCGATATACGCCTCCGTCTGCGCTACGTTCCAACCGTTCCGGACGACTTCGTCCAGAACTCTGCCCCGCAGGCTGTCATCCAGGATCCGGAGCATCGCCCGGGCGTGGCGCTCCGTAAGCCCGAATGCACGGATGGCTGACAGCTGATCCGGCGGCAGCCGCAAAATCCGCAGCTTGTTGGCGACTGCGGACTGGGATTTGCCGATGCACTTTGCCGCCTTTTCCTGGCTGAAGCCATGGACATGGATCAGCCTTGCGAGCCCCTCCGCCTCCTCCACGAAATCCAGGTCCCGCCGGTGCAGGTTCTCTACCAGCGCCAGAATGGCCGCCTCGGCGATGTCCACCCGCAGCAGGATGCAGGGGACCTCGCGTTCTCCGGCCAGCTTTGCGGCGCGCAGCCGCCGCTCCCCGGCCACAAGCTCATAGGTCGAGCCCTTCCGCCGCACCGTCAGCGGCTGGAGCACGCCGTAGGTGCGGATGCTCTCGGCCAGCTCGCGCAGGGAAGCGGGCTCGAACTCCCGGCGCGGCTGCTCCGGATTCGGCAGGATGTTGTTCACCGGGATGTACAGTACCCGGTCCGAGCCGTATACGCCGTATTTCTTCCCAAATGCCATGACAGATCGCTCCTCTCTGCCGCCCGAAGCGGGCAGCGATTTCCAGGATTTGCCATTATTTTACAGCAAAGGCCCTGCGAAAAAGGGCGAACAGTCGGGGAAAGACGAAGAAAAAAGAGCAGGACCCGTATCGGGTCCTGCTCTTTTGTTTATCTGTTCAGCGAAACCGCACCCGCTCAGTCAGCGGCGTCCGCGGTGACGGCGATGTGCAGCTCGTCAAGCTGCGCCTGCGTAACTGTTCCGGGCGCATCCTCGTCGGCGCAAAGTCCGCTGTTCTCCGTTTCCGCCTGCGGCGAAAACTGCGCCTGCTCCCTTGCGCCTCCTCTCCCCGCAAAAACCGGTTTTTGCGGGGACCCCGGGGATGATGGCCGCACCCGCTCAGTCAGCGGCGTCCGCGGTGACGGTGATGTGCAGCTCGTCAAGCTGCGCCTGCGTGACGGTACCCGGCGCGTCCATCATCAGGTCCTGCGCGTTCTTGTTCATGGGGAACGGGATGACCTCGCGGATCGTATCCACGCCGGCCAGCAGCATGACCATGCGGTCCACGCCCGGCGCGACGCCCGCGTGCGGAGGCGCACCGTAGCAGAACGCGTTGTACATGGCGGGGAATTTGGCCTTGACGTCGTCCTCGCCGAGGCCGACGAACTCGAAGGCCTTGATCATGATCTCCGGGTCGTGGTTCCGCACCGCGCCGGAAGACAGCTCAACGCCGTTGCAGACGATGTCGTACTGCTGGGCCAGAATGGAGAGCGGGTCGAGCTCGCCGCGCTCCGCCCGCAGCAGCGTTTCCAGCCCGCCCTCGGGCATGGAGAACGGGTTGTGGCAGAACTCCAGCTGCCCGGACTCCTCGCCGATCTCGTACATGGGGAAGTCCACGATCCAGCAGAACTCGTACCGCTCCCGGTCCATGTGCCCCTCGCAGGCCGCGCCGAACACCTTGATGGCGACGCCCGCGCCCTTCTGGGCGGCGGCGCGCTTTCCGGCAGACAGGACGACCAGCGTGTCGGGCGCAAGGTCGAGCGCCGCGGTGAGCGCGTCCTTCCGGTCCTGTACGAATTTGGCGACGCCGCCGGCGATTGCGCCGGTCTCGTCCACCTTGAACCAGTATGCCTTCGTGCCGGTCTGGACCTCGCAGTCCGCCAGCAGCTTCTCAATCTGCTTGCGGGTCAGGGCACAGCCGGAGACAGGCACGGCCTTGATCTCGCCCTCGGCGAACGGCGCAAAGCCGCAGTCCGTCAGCAGCGCCGTCACGTCCTTTGCCGTGAGATCGATGCGCAGGTCGGGCTTGTCGGTGCCGTAGGTCTCCAGCGCCTCCAGATAGGGGATGCGGCGGAACGGCGGCTTGCTCGCGACATTGTAGGCGCCGTATTTGGCAAAGATCGGGGGAAGAACGTCCTCCAGCACGGCGAACACGTCCTCCTGGGAGGCAAACGCCATCTCCATATCCAGCTGGTAAAACTCGCCGGGGGAGCGGTCGCCCCGGGCGTCCTCGTCCCGGAAGCAGGGGGCGATCTGGAAATATTTATCGAAGCCGGAGGTCATCAGCAGCTGCTTGAACTGCTGCGGCGCCTGCGGCAGCGCGTAGAATTTGCCGGGGTGCTTGCGGCTGGGGACCAAGTAGTCCCGGGCGCCCTCGGGGGAAGACACCGTAAGGATGGGCGTGGTGATCTCCAGGAACCCGTGCCGCGTCATGGCCTCGCGCAGCGCGGCGACCACGTTGCAGCGCAGGAGGATATTCTTCTGCACGTCCGGATTCCGCAGGTCCAGATAGCGGTATTTGAGGCGCGCGGTCTCGTCCGCTTCCCGGCTGCGGCTGATCTGGAACGGCAGCTCGTTGTACCGGCAGCGGCCCAGCACCTCCACGGACTCGGGAACGATCTCAATGTCGCCGGTGGGCAGCTTCGGGTTCTTGCTGTCCCGCTCCCGGACCATGCCGGCGACGGCCACGGTGGACTCCTTGTTCAGACCCTTGAAGACGGCGACCATCTCTTCGGTCTCCGCCACCACCTGCGTGACGCCGTAGAAGTCCCGGATCACGACGAAAGCCAGGTTCTGACCGACCTCGCGGACGTTTTCCATCCAGCCGGCGATTTTCACGGTCTTGCCCGCGTCCGGGAGCCGCAGCTCCCCGCAGGTATGCGTACGGTATTGTGACATGCGCGACAACTCCTTTGTCTGTGTAGAGTGGGGACTGTTTATTCCCGGATGAGCTTTCCGGTCTGCCGTTCCTCGAGCGCCCGGAGGATCGTTTCCGCCGCCTCCGCGGGGGAGACGAGGACCTGCTCGCCGGTGGCCATATTTTTCAGGGACAGGCGTCCCTGCGCGATCTCGTCCTCGCCGATCAGGGCCGCAAAGGGGTAGCCGTTTTTGTCCGCGTAGCTCATCTTCGCCTTGAATTTCTTTTGCTCTGTGTACAGTTGGGTGCGGATCCCGGCGGCCCGCAGCGCGGTCGCGGCCTCCGCGGCGAAGGAGAGGTCCTCCGTCATCGGGATCACCAGCACGTCCGCCGACGCGGTGAGCACGTCCTCCGACAGCATGCCCTGCTCGTCCAGAATGTAGAACAGGCGGGTAAGGCCGATGGAAATTCCGACGCCGGGCAGGGCCTTGTCCGTATAGTACTCCGCGAGGTTGTCATAGCGGCCTCCGGAGCAGACAGAGCCCACCTCCGGGTGATCCAGCATCGTGGTCTCGTACACGGTGCCGGTGTAGTAGTCGAGGCCGCGCGCGATGGTCAGGTCCACGGCAAAATTCGCCTCTGGCACGCCGAACGCGCCCAGATAGCGGACCACGGTGTCAAGCTCCGAGAGACCCAGATCGAACAGCTCGCTGCGGCCTCGGTAAGTCTCCAGCGCGGCAAGCACCTCCGCGTTGGAGCCGCGGATGGCGATGAAGCGCAGGATCTCGTCCGCCGCCGCGCCGGGAAGCCCATCGTCCTCCGTGAGGATGGCCCGGACCTTCTCCGGTCCGATCTTGTCCAGCTTGTCCACCGTGCGCATAATGTCTCCGGCCTTGTCCGCAAGGCCGAGCATGGCGTAGAAGCCGCTCAGGATCTTGCGGTTGTTGACCCGGATCACGAACCGGGTCAGGCCCAGCTCCGTAAAGGTGCGGTAGATGATGGAGGGGATCTCCGCCTCGCAGACGACGTCCAGCTTCCCGTCGCCGATGACGTCGATGTCCGCCTGGTAGAACTCCCGGAAGCGGCCGCGCTGCGCGCGCTCGCCCCGGTAGACCTTGCCGATCTGAAACCGGCGGAAAGGGAAGGTCAGCTCGCCGTAGTGCAGGGCGACGTATTTGGCCAGCGGGACCGTGAGATCAAACCGCAGCGCCAGATCGTTATCGCCCTTTGTGAACCGGTAGATCTGCTTTTCCGTCTCGCCGCCGCCTTTGGCAAGCAGCACGTCCGCCGCCTCGATGGCGGGGGTGTCCAGCGGCGTGAAGCCGTACAGTCCGTATATCCTGCGCAGGATCTCCGTCATTTTCTCGAATTGCACCTGCCGGGCGGGCAGCAGCTCCATAAACCCGGACAATGTGCGCGGCTTGATTCTCTGCATGGCGAAAGTCTCCTTTTCTCGATCAAAAAGAAACACTCCGTCAGGATGGGGACGGAGTGTGTTTCCCTGTGTGATTGCCCGGTGCGCCGCCCGGTCCGCGGACGCCGGCGGAGCGCGCACGGGTCCCCGCGGTTATTTTTTCGGATTCACAATATCGCGCCAATCCAGATAGCCGTCCTTCAGACCGCGGATCAGAACCTCCGCGGTGGCGATGTTGGTGGCGTACGGAATGTTGTACTGGTTGCACAGCCGCGTGATCTCCCCGACCTCGTTTGCCGCGTCCCTCGCGGAGGCGTCGGAGAAGAAAATCACCGCGTCCAGCTCGTTGTATGCGATGCGCGCGCCGATCTGCTGGTTGCCGCCCTGGCTGCAGGAGAGATACAGCTGCACGGGGAGACCCGTGGCCTCCGCCACCAGACGGCCCGTGGTATTGGTCGCACAGATGGAATGTCCGGCCAGAATGCCGCAGTAGGCAATGCAGAATTGCACCATCAGCTCTTTTTTACGATCGTGTGCCATCAAAGCGATATTCATGCCGTTCTCCTTTTCTGCAATAATAGCAAATGGATGAATGCTTCAGATCTTCCCCAGCGGAAGCTCCTCTCCGTCGACGCGCGCGGCGATGCGCCGGAACTGCGCCGCGGCCCGGCTGTCCGAAACGCAGAACAGCGGCGTCTCCAGATTCGCCGCGACCGATACGGTCTCGTCCTCTGAGACGATGCCGATCAGCCTCGCGCCGACCGCGTCGATGATGTCGTCCACCGTGGCGCAGGTGCGCCGCAGCAGCCGCGGGCGGACGCGGTTGACCAGAACGCGGACGTCGGGGATCTCCAGCCGGTGCAGCTCCGCCACGACCCGCTGTCCGTCCCGCAGACTGGAGGCGTCGCCGGTGGTGACGACGATGGCCCGGTCCGCGCAGGTCAGGGCGAGCCGGAACCCGGCGCCCATGCCGGCGGGGGAGTCGATCACGCAGTAATCGAACGCGTCCTTCGCCTGACGGACGAACGCCGCCATCGCCTCCGGGTCGATTTCCTCCGGCCGCAGACCGGACGGGGCGGACAGGAAAAACAGATTCAGGATCTGCGGATGCGCCGCCGCAGCGTCCGGCGAGAGCCGGCCGTCCAGCACGTCCGTAAAATCCGGCACCAGCGTGTCGGTAAGGCCGAGAGAGAGATCCAGGTTTTTCAGGCCAACGTCACAGTCCACACACAGGACCCGGCTGCCCCGGGCAGCGAGAAAGGAGGAGAGCGCGGCCGCAGTGGTGGTCTTGCCCGTACCGCCCTTTCCGGATGTGATGACAATGGCTGTTCCCATAGTGCCGCTCCTTTTGAAAGTCCTTTACCATTATATAGAATCAGCAGCCTTTTTTCAAGCGCTTTTCAAAGATTTGCCGGAGATTCGGCGAAGTTATCGGACCAGCGTTCCCTCTTCCGGGACCAGCAGGGATTCCGAGGTGTCCGTGAAGTAATAATCGAGGATTTCTTTGGCGACGGACATGATCGCGGAACCGGAACCGCCCGCCTCGACCACGACGGCGATGGCGATCTCCGGATTATCGGCCGGCGCATAGCAGACGAACACGCCGGTGTTCATGCGCGCGGTGTCCGACTGCACGGTGCCGGTTTTGCAGGCCACGCGCACGGGGTAATTCCGGAACATGGACGAGGCCGTGCCGCTGGAGGCGACCAGCCGCATGCCCTCCTGCAGAACCGGAATATAGCTGTTCGGATCGTCGATGACCTCCGCGACGGAGGGGGTATTGACGAATACGGTCTGGGTATAATCCGCGCTCTTGACCCGGTCCAGCAGCGTCAGCTCGTACCGGGTGCCGCCGTTGGCCAGCGTGGCGGCGTAATTTGCGATCTGGATCGGGGTGAAGTAGTTGTGGCCCTGCCCGATGGAGGACAGCAGCGTGTCCGCCGCCCACCAGCCCTCGTCCAGCGCTTCCCGCTTGAATTCGGGCGTGGCTACGGAGCCGGTCCGCTCCGGGACCTCGATCCCGGTGGGCTGCCCGAGGCCGAACTGCCGGGCGGCGCCTGCAATGGCGTCCGCGCCGATCATGTCGCCGAGCCAGAAGAAGTAGTAGTTGCAGGAGTACTTCAGGGCGTTCACCAGGTTGACGCGCCCGTGGGAGGTCCGGGACCAGCAGGAGGGCTGGAAGTCCGGATATTTCGTGAAGGTGTGCAGGTCCTCCACGTCGGAGAACTGCGTGATCTTGCCGGAGGAGAGCCCGGCAAAGCCGGTGACCATTTTGAAAGTGGAGCCGGGGTTGTAGGTACCCTGGGTGGCCCGGTTGAACAGCGGCTGCGTCGGGTCGGCGGCCAGCTGGGTATAGGCGGAGCGGAAGACCGCGGGGTCATAGGTGGGGTAGGAGGCGGCGGTCAGGACCTCGCCGCTGTGCACGTCCACGACCACGACGGCGCCGCCGGTGGATTTTTCCTCGTCCTCCGCACGCTCGGCGTTGATCGCGGCGATGGTGGAGGCGAGCGCATTTTCCCCGACCTCCTGCATCCGGATGTCCAGCGTGAGATAGACGTTGCAGCCCGGCTGCGCCGGCTCCTGCTTCAGGATGTTCGTAACGCTGCCCTCGGCGTTGACGGTGGCGGTCACCTTGCCGCGGACGCCGTGGAGATACTGCTCAAAGGCGAACTCCACGCCCTCCTTGCCCACCGTGTCGTCCAGCGGATAACCGAGCGCCTTGTAAGTCTCGAGGTCGTTTGCGTCGATGCTGCCGACGTAGCCCAGCAGGTGCGCCGCGCTGGCAGTGTGGTACTGTCTGGTGGTGATGGTCTCCACCGACAGAAAGGGGAAATCCTGCTCCAGCACGATGGGCAGGAACGAAACGTCTGCGGTGTCCGCGAAAATATAGTCCGCGGTGTTGATAAAGACCCGGAATTCCAGCTCGTAGCGCACGCCGATGATCTGCCGCGCGTCCATGAGACTGGTGGTGTAGTCAATGCCGTAGTGATTTTTCATCCACACGATCAGATCGGAGGCGGAGATGTCCGGATCCAGATCAAAGAACTCGAAGTACCGGTCCAGCCGGCTGCGCTGTGTGGAGGACATGCTGCTGACGTAGGCGAACGGGCCGGACTCCGTGACGGGGAAGGAATCGTTGTGGGCGACCCCGTTTTCCTGCATGAGCCGGAGCAGCCGGAGCAGCGAGGCGTTGGGATCCGCCTGCTTCAGCAGCTGACTGCGGTTCAGCTTCAGCCGGTACGCGGTCTGGTTCGACACCAGGAGAACGCCGTTCCGGTCCAGAATATCGCCCCGGGAGGTGTAGACGGAGGAGGTCCGCACGATCGAGTTGGCCGACGTCTCCAGATACGCCTCGCCGTTGACGATCTGCAGATCGTACAGCGCAGACCCGTAGATGCCCAGGACCAGCGCGAGGAGCAGACCCAGCAGGACCATCCGCCAGGGCTTGAACAGTTTTTCCATAGCAAAATTCCATTCTGCCGCGGCGCGGCTTTATTCCGGTTGTGTGCCGGCAATCAGATTGATCAGTTTGGACAGGAGGTACATGGGGATCACGAAAAGCAGAGAGTACAGGACCTGGACCAGACCAGGGGCCCAGACCCGCGAAATGTGGATGCCGCCGGCGACCATAATCTGCAGCATCTGGACCGCGGTGCAGAGCAGCAGCGCCGCCAGGACCGTCAGCAGGCAGGAGAGAAATCCGCGGACCAGGAACGTCTCCGCCAGATACCCCGCCCCGAGACCGACGCCGGTGAGCAGCAGCGTGAACAGCACAGCCGGCTCGTTCAGCGACACGTCGCACAGAATTCCCGCCGCGAGGCCGACCAGCGCGCCGCGGACCGGCCCTTCGTGCATCGCGATGCATACGACGATGACAGGCAGCAGTAGCGGCTTCACGCCCAGAATGGCGAGCCGCGGGAACATGGCCGCCTGCAGCACGTAGACGATCAGCAGCGCCGCCCCATGCAGCAGGATCTTACCGATATTGAGCAGCTTTGTCTTTCTCATGATACACGTCCCATTCGCGAAACGGATCCAGTCGGATCAGTCCGCCGCGTCAAAACCCGTGATGACGAACACGTACAGCAGATCCTCCATCTCCGCCGCGGGGCGGACGGAGGCCTGCAGGTCGATCCCCGACGCGCTGTAGGTCACATCCTCCACGTAGCCGATCACGAGGCCGCGGGGATAAACGCCGCCCTTGCCGGAGGTGACAATGGTGTCGCCGCGGACGAAATCCGTCTCGTCCGACAGGTACCGCAGAGCCAGAAGACCCTGCCGCATCAGTTCAAAATCCCCCTGCGCCACGGCTGTGGCGCCGGTCTTGTAGATGGCGGCACTGACGCTCGAGGAGGAATCCAGGATCGTGGTAACGGTGGCGTTCGCCGCCGTGATCTCCGTGATCTTGCCGACAACGTAGCCGGTCTCCGTGACGACGCAGTCGCCCAGCTTAAGCCCGGAGCTCGTACCCTTTCCGATGGTGAAGGAGGAGGACCAGGTGGAGGCGGACCAGGAGATCACCGCCGCCGTCTCATACTGGTACTCGGAGCGCTGGCTGAGCCCCAGCAGAGCGCGCAGCCGTTCGTTTTCCTGGCTGATCTCGCTGTACTCCCGGTACTCCTTTTCCAGCCGCGCGACTTTTTCCCGTAGCTCGGCGTTCTCGTTGACGACCCGGTCGTACTCGTAGATATAGCCGTAGACGCGCTCCAGACTGCGGACCATTGCGGTCATCACGCTCTCAAACGGCTGAGTCACGACCTTGATGGGGCCCGAAAAGCCGTCGGTGTGTCCGCCGGTGACGTTGATGGCCACCAGAGAGATGAGCGCCACCACGACGGCAGCGGCGACAATCAGAAGACCGCGCTTTTTCAGAATGCCCTTCAAGAATCTCCCCTCGCTTTCTCCGCCGGCAGTCCGGCAAGCGGCGCCGCGCCCATCTGCGCCAGCATGGTATACAGGCGGCAGAGCGGCAGCCCCACGACGTTGAAGTAATCGCCCTCCAGACGGCGGACGAACACGCAGCCCAGCGTCTGGATCCCGTATGCGCCCGCCTTGTCCATCGGCTCCCCGGTCGCGACGTAGGCGGCGATCTCCGCCTCCTCCAGCTCCCGGAAGAACACGTCCGTGGCCTCGCAGTCCGTAATGCGCCGGTCCCCGCGCTGCAGCGCGAGCCCGGTATACACCGTGTGGCGCGCGCCGGACAGACGGCGCAGCATGGCGGCGGCTTCTTCGGCGTCCGCGGGCTTGCCCAGCGGGACGCCGTCCAGATACACCAGCGTATCTGCTGCAATGATCAGATCGTCGGGTGTGCAAAGGGCGGCCGCGGCCCGGGCCTTCTGTTCCGCGATGCGGACGACCGTTTCGCCGGGCGCAAGACCGACGGGAACCCGCTCCTCGCCGGGGGCGGGGAGCACGGTAAAATCGCGCAGGCCCATGACGCGCAGCAGCTCCGCGCGTCTGGGGGATTTGGAAGCAAGGATCACACGCATGCGCCGATCACTCCACACCTCTGTAGTACAGCCCGCGCGTAAACGCGTTGGGCGTATAGTTGTTCCGGTTCAGATACCGCTCCGTGACGGCGGCGCACTCGATGGCGTTTTCCGTGGTAAAGGCCAGCCGCACGCCCCACAGACCGGCCTGCAGATAATCTTTGGCCCGATCGGCCAGGAAGAGCTTTTTGGAGTTCAGAATCACATTCCGGCAGCCGAACTCCCGGACGACCGGGAACGTAAAGCCGTTCCGGTCCGTGAGTCCGGAAAAGCTGTCGCAGGCGCATGCGCCCGTGCTGTTTTTGACGATGCAGTTCTCCGTCACCATGAGCTGCAGGCGGCCGTAGACGATCAGCTCCGTATCCAGCGTTTTGGAGAGATCGCGGATCTGTTCCATGCGGAGCTCCGGCGACAGCGTCGCGGATTTGAGACCCAGATCCCGGCAGACAGACAGCGTCTCGGAATTGAACACGTTGAGGCCGAAGTCGCCGCGGACGTCAAACCCCCGCTCCCGGGCGTACAGCACGTGGCCGAGATTCCCGGCCAGCACCTCCCGGATGCCAAGGCTGCGCGCGTGCTCCAGCATTCTGGAAACCTGCTCCGTCTCGTCGTCGTGGATGATGCGCGGCAGAACGGCAGCCACGGAGGTGGCGGGGTTCTCCAGAAACGGCAGCAGCTTCTTTTCATTGCCGGAAATCTCCGTCAGCGGAATGTACAGCAGATAGGGATCCACCTCCGCCAGGCTTTTCGACAGCTGCTCCGCCTTGTGGACGGAGATCGTGAGAATGGGCGTCTCCTCCCGGTTGGGCGCCGGCGGCGCGGCGGTGAAGGTCCCCTCCCGCCGGACGGGAAGCGTCCGTCGCTTTTCCATCAGTTCCGCCAGCAGCGTGCGCCGCATGTCGTTGATCGCGGACGCGGGGAGCGCAAGACCGGGGTCCACGGTGCTCTTGGCTCCGGCGCAGTAGAACGGCGTGCCGCCGGTTTTGTACAGCTGGGTCTGAAAAGAGGTGGGCGTCAGCTCCCGGTGAAATGCCGGTTCGGGCGCGGCGCCCTCGATGACTGCGGTGTTGCCGCGATCGTCCCGCGCGTACAGGCGGGCGGGCTTGCCCGCCGACACGATGCCGACAAACTGCACGGGGACGCGCTGAAATTCGCCGCTGCGGTACTGCTTCCGCGCGGCGGCGAAGATGGGGTGTTCGCCTTTCTCCGCGTCCTCCCGGACGCCGAGCATCTCCCGGCCCGGGCGCCCGGTAAAGAATCCGTCGGTAAAGCCCTGCCGGGAGAACGCCTCCCGCAGAGCCCGCATATCCTCCTCTGTGGGCGGCTTCCGATCCCGGATGGCCCGGGAATACACGCCCGTAACGATGGCGGCGTACTCCGGCCGCCGCATCCGGCCCTCGATCTTCAGACTGGAGACGCCCAGCTTCTCGATCTCCTCCAGATACGCAACAAGACAGTTGTCCTTGAGGCTCAGCGGGTATTCCGTCCCGTGTCCCCCCGCGGCGTAGGCCAGACGGCAGGGCTGGGCGCACAGACCGCGGTTGCCGCTGCGCCGGCCGATGACGGCGCTCATATAGCACTGTCCGGAATAGCACATGCACAGCGCGCCGTGGCCGAAAATCTCCGTTTCAATGGGTGCGTTCGCGCAGATGTACGCGATGTCGTCCCGGCTCAGCTCCCGGGAGAGGACGACCCGGGAAAGACCCATGGCCGCGGCCATGCGTACCCCGTCCAAATCGTGAATGGTCATCTGCGTGCTGGCGTGGAGCGGCATCTCAGGCACGGTCTCCCGAATGGCCCGCAGGACGCCCAGGTCCTGCACCAGGATCGCGTCCGCGCCGCAGCGGGACGCCGTCCGCGCCGCCTCGGCCACCAGAGGCAGCTCCCGATCGGAGGCGAGGGTGTTCAGCGTGACGTAGACCTTGACGCCGCGGATACGGCAGTACTCGGCGGCCTGCGCCAGCTCTTCCTCGGTGAAGTTTTTGGCGTTTCTCCGGGCGTTGTAGTCCCCGAAGCCCAAATATACGGCGTCCGCACCGTTCTGTACGGCGGCGATCACGCCCTCCGGCGAACCGGCGGGGGCCATCAGTTCCAGCATGGCGGCGCCCTCCTCTCTGCCCGTCAGACCGGCGGATCCGTCTCCGAAGCGGAGGCGGGCCGCCTTCTGCGGCTACTTTCCCACAATACAACAGGATAATAAAAACAGTATAGCACATTTCATCGGACATGAAAACTGTTTCCTTGCATTTTGATCGGTTTGTGCTAAACTGAAAAAGCAGGGAACCGGCCGGACGGCCGATCCCCGCACGATCTCCCGGAAAGGACTCTGGTCTCGCATATGCAGACAACGCTTGAAAAACGGACGTATTTTACCAGGGACGGCGCGTTTTACCGGACGCTGTTCCGCTTGATGCTGGTGGTGGCCCTGCAGAATGTGGTGGCCTACTCCGTGAACGTGGCGGACAACCTGATGCTGGGCAGCTACAGCCAGGCGGCGCTGTCCGGCGCGGCCACGGTGAACCAGATCCAGTTCCTGCTGCAGCAAGGGATCGGCTGTATTTCCAACGCCATGGTGATGCTTTGCGCCCAGTACTGGGGCAGAAAGGAAATGTCGCCCATCCGTCGGCTCACCGGCGTCACGCTGAAGGTGGGCGTGCTCGTGGGCACGTGCCTGTTCGCGCTGACGGCGCTTCTGCCGCGGCAGATCCTCCTGCTGTTCACCTCCGACGCGGAGATCCTGGACGCGGGCGTCGAATATCTCTCCATTCTGAAATACACGTATATGCTCTATATCCTGACGACGATCCTGCTGGCCGCTCTGCGCAGCGTGGAGACCGTGCGGATCGCCTTTACGGTGTCGGCGATGAGTCTCGTGGTCAATGTGGGCATCAACTACACGCTGATTTTCGGCCGGTTCGGGTTTCCGGAGCTGGGCGTGCGCGGCGCGGCCATCGGCACGCTGGTCGCCCGGACGCTGGAACTCGCCGTGGTGCTGCTGTATGTGCTGAAGATCGACAGGAAGCTGCGGCTGTTCTCCGAGAACTTCCTCCGGCGCGACCGGCAGCTGGCCCGGGACTACCGGCGCGTGGCGCTGCCGGTGACGGCGACAGGCATGCTCTGGGCCGTGGCGACGCCGATCCAGACCGGTATCCTGGGGCATCTGTCCTCGGACGCCATCGCCGCGAACTCCGTGGCCACCACCATGTTCCAGTATCTGAAGGTCATCACGATGAGCCAGGCCTCCTCTTCCTCCGTCGTGGTGGGAAAGATGGTGGGCGAGGGGAAGAACACGAAGCCTCGGCTGCAGCCCTACGTCCGCGCGCTGCAGGCAATCTTTCTGGTCCTCGGCTTCGCGCTGGGCGGCGTGCTGCTCGCGATCCGGGGCCCGATCCTGTCCCTGTACGCGCTGACGCCGTCGGCCATGTCGCTGGCGGACCAGCTGCTGATCCTTATGGCCGTGATCTTCGTGGGCATGGCCTATCAGATGCCCGCGTCCATGGGTATCGTCCAGGGCGGCGGCGACACGAAATTCAATATGTTCATGAATCTGATCTCCGTCTGGGGAATCGTGATGCCGCTGTCGTTTGCGGCGGCGTTCTGGTGGAAGCTGCCGGTGGTCTGGGTGGTGCTGTGCCTGAACAGCGACCAGCTCTTCAAGTGTCTGCCGGTGGGGCTGTACGCCAACAGTTACCGGTGGATCCACGTGCTGACCAGGAACACGGCGCCGGACGGCGCAGAAAAATGATTTGGAAGCCGGGGATCCTGCGGCGCCGCTTGCGGGATCCCCGGTTTTCTGGTATAGTGAGAAAAAACAGAAAGCGGGACATATCATGCGCGTACTTGTGATTGACGCCCAGGGCGGCGGCGTCGGAAAACAGCTGGTCGCCCTGATCAAAAAAACTCTGCCGGAGGTTGCCGTGACCGCGGTGGGGACCAACTCCGCGGCAACCTCCGCGATGCTGAGCGCCGGCGCGGACCAGGCGGCGACCGGGGAGAACGCGGTCATCGTCAACTGCCGCGGCGCGGACGTGATCCTCGGACCGATCGGGATCGCCATTGCGGATTCCCTGTTGGGCGAGATCACGCCGGCGATGGCCGTCGCGGTCGGGCAGAGCCCCGCAAAGCGGATTCTGATCCCGTTTGACAACTGCTGCAACCTCATCATCGGGGCGGAGCAGCTTCCGGTCCGTCGGCGCATCGAGGCCGCGGTGGAGGCGCTGCGCGGCGAGATTTCCGGGCAAAGCGCTTGACAAACGGCGGATTTCCAAATACAATAACAGCAGACAACAGCCGGCATGAAGCCGGCGGCAGGCGCGAAAAGCGCGGTCCACAACGATCCCGCATCCAAAGGTGTGCTATGACGGCATGCGGCTTTCCGGACGGAAGGCCGTATGCCGTTTTGTGCTTTCTGTACGGATGGCGGCCGCGGGGCGGGAGACAGACTACAGTACAGGAGTGAAGAAGTATGGCATGTTTTGCGGTTCCTGCCGCGGAGGCGCTGGTAATGACCGTCGTACGGAAGGTCATGGCGTCCAAAAAGAAAGAGCCCGAGGTCGAGAAGATCGAGGGGAGCGGCGAGGCGGAGGTCTCCCAGAAGTTTACGATGGTGCAGAAGCTCAGATGGCTGACCAACCTGCTCTGGGGCGGCGCGGGTCTGCTGATGTACGAGCATGTGTGGCACGGAGAGGTTGTGCCCTGGTTCCCGTTCCTGACAGCGGCGTCCGACCCGGGCGACGCGGCGGAAATGCTGCATGAGATGGCCACCGCAGGCGTGGGCATGGCCGTCGCGGTGACCGCCGTGTGGGCTCTGATGCTGCTGGGCGCGCACATCATCGAGCGGCGCGCGGGCAAAGCCGACGCCGCCGCGGTCACGGAGTAACGGGGGGAAATGTCATGACGCTGCTGACGACGCTGTTTGCCGCCATCCTCTGCACCGTGATCTGGTACCAGAAGGCCGCCGCCAGAGAGCTGAAGGTGGGCGTGCTCTGCTGGATGTTCTGGGGCGCCTCCATTATGTGGTTCGTGGACGCGATCTTCGAGTACGCGGAGCTGCATGCGGAATTCTTCACCCCCGATCCGGCGGACATGCTGAACGACCTCTATCTGGGCCTTTCGGTGGTGGCGCTGGGCCTGCTGATCTGGCTCGTGGTCCTGCTTGTGAAGGACCCCAAAAACGTGGTGAAAACCGCGCTGCTGAAAAAGCAGTAAGAAAAGCGACAAACCGTGACGGCCCTGCTGTGAGCAGGGCCGTCACGCTGTCTGCAGGGCGCAATATGCGTGCCGGCGCCCGGGGAGAGGCCCCGGACGTTTTTTTCGGGAACTTTTTTCAGCCGCGGTCGTCTTACGGACAAAGAGGCGGCTGCGGCGCCGCCGGAAATGGAGGAGAAAAACATGAAAAGATGTGCGGTATGCGCTCTGCTGCTGGCGCTCATTCTGTCGCTGGCGGCCTGCGCCGTTGTGCCGAATACGACGGTAGACCCGGACGCCCCGCAGAAGCCTGACGCCCCGACGGGGAGTCCCCGGGCGGGCTCGGCAGACGGCCCCGGGAACAATACGGGAAGCGCCGGGAAGACGGACGATCCCATCCTGACGGCGCAGGACTCCGCCGGCGGCTATGCGGCGGATTACGCGGAGATCGCGGCTGCGCTGGCGGCGTATACGGAGGCCCATGGCGGCCCCTACCGGAACGGCGGAAGCATGGCCGTGGACGAGGAGGCCGATGTGGAGCAGGAGGCCCCTGCGGCAAACAACGGCATGGCGGAAACCGCCGCAGGCGGCGCATCCGGCGACTACTCCCAGACCAACGTCCAGGTGGAGAGCGTCGACGAGGGCGACGTGGTCAAGACCGACGGCCGGTATATCTACATGCTGCGCGGCGGAATGCTGATTATCGCGGAGGCCGCGGGCGCGGAGACCCGGATCCTGTCCCGCACGGAGATCTCCGAGAGCGAGTGGGAAGACGGGGAGGACCGCTATTCCAGCCGGGAAAAATGGCCGCAGGAGATGTTCGTCCGGAACGGCCGTGCCGCGGTCATCTCCCGCTACTATGCGTACAGCAGCACGAGAACCGGAGACGACTGGACGTATACGAGCACGGAGTACACGGCGGTGGATATCTACGACGTGACAGATCCCGCGGCTCCCCGCCTTGCGGCAGAGCTGGGGCAGGACGGCTGGAGTATGGGCTCCCGGCTGAAGGACGGGACGCTGTATCTCGTGACGAACTACGGCGTGTACGACTATGACGGGGACGACCCCCACACGTTCGTTCCGAGTCTGTACAGGAACGGCGCGGCGGAGGCCATGGCGCCGGGGGACATCTGGATCGGGCCCCGGGTCCCGTCCACGCAGTACGCGGTGGTGACGGCCTATGATCTTGAGGCCGGTGAAGTCAGCGCGGCCAAATCCATGCTGGGCTGCGGCAGCACGCTGTATATGAACGGGGACAGCATCTACCTCGCGAATTCCCACTATCAGGAGACGAAGAGCGAGCCCCGTACCGAGAGCGTCTACACCGTGGTGGACTACCGGTACGAATGGGTGACGGAGCTGTACCGCTTTGACGTTGCAGACGGCGTGGAGCTCGCGGCGGAGGGGATCATCCCCGGCCGCCTGAACAACCAGTTCAGCATGGACGCGTACGAGGGCAATCTGCGCCTCGTCTCCACCACCGGCGGCTACCGGTATACGGTCTACACCGACGAGGCCATGGGCTTTGAGAACTACAGGTGGCCGGAGGACGCGGAGGACACGCAGACGAACGGCCTGTATATCCTGAACGCGGACCTCGCGGTTCTGGGGCAGGTGGAGGACCTCGCCCCGGGCGAGCGGATCTACTCCGCGCGCTTTGACGGGAATACGGCCTACTTCTGCACGTTCCGGAACGTGGATCCGCTGTTTGCGGTGGACGTGTCCGATCCGGCGCACCCCGAGGTGCGCAGCGCGCTGAAGATCAGCGGATTCTCCGAATATCTCCACTTCTGGGGTCCGGGGCGGCTTCTGGGCGCCGGCTATGAGGCGGACGAGGAGACCGGCCGTACGGGGAACATGAAGCTCGTGATGTTCAATACCGAGAACGCCGCGGACGTCACGGTGAAGACTTCCATGGTGACCGACTGCGGCTGGAGCGCCGCGCTGGACAACCACAGGGCGTTCCTCATCGACCCGGCGAAAAATCTGATCGCCTTCCCGGGCGACGAGGGGTTCTATATATTCGGCTATGACGAGAGCCGCGGGTTTTACCAGCGGGCGTTGCTGGATCTGGAAAAGTGGGCCTGGGACGCCCGGGGCCTGTATATCGGCGACGCGCTCTACATCGTCGGCGACGGCGTCATCTTTGTGGTCGAGCTTATGACGCTGACCCGGATCGCGGAGATCGTGATCGTATAGACAAAAGAACAAAGAACCGGCGGGGAGTGCTCCCCCCGGTTCTTTGTTTACTTTGCCCACTATTATGGTTTGCCTTTAGTAAATTTGTTAATATTGACAAATTGCTGCTGGATGTTATACTCTTTAGATAGTAGGAATCCACCATTTAATGTTTTTATTATTTAGACGTATTAATGAGGTGAGAGTGGCTGAGGACACGAAAGGAAGGTTTTTACAATGTTAAAAAACGTATACGAGTTGTTTTTTCTCTCTATGATCATTCTGATGGGGGTGATTACTCCGGCCAGCGCAATTTCCTTGAATAATTGTTCTGATTATCAAGATGAGATTTCTTCATTGCAAACTACGCAGCAATTGATACATCGGCAAGTTAAACTATTCTAAGTTTTTTGAGCCATGAAAATTCTCCTTTGGTTTGACAGACATCCTATCATGCGCTATTACGCGGTCCTGTTGCTGGTCTGCTGCGTCTTTGCGGCCGCGATCCGGATCGAATCCGTCTGGCCTGTCTCCGACGCGGAGCAGTTCGCCCGCCGGGACGGGAAGCTGGATCCGGACAAGGTCACGAGCATTTTCCTCGCCTATCAGTACGGAAGGACAGAGGGGCATCTCTCCCTGAGCAACATGGAGCTGTATGAGCTGAACAATACAGATCGGGAGCGGTTCCTGCAACTGCTGTTGGACGTTCACATCGAGCGAAAGGTCTGGCAGCTGCACCGGTCTTCCGTAGTCATCCCCGGAGAGATGAACCATGTATTTGCAAATTTGTTCGTCTGCTTCCGGGACGGCAGCTCCGTTCTGCTCTATCTGTCCGACCGGCCGGAGGACGTCGGATCGACCGTTACCTGTTTTATCGACAACTCATTTCTGAATCTGCGGAGTGTGCCCATCACACGCACGCTTGTCTCCCTGTATCCGCGGAACGGCGAGGGGGACGCAATGCGGGAGCTGGAACGTGTATACACGGCAAAGATCGCCGCATACCGACTGACCATCCGAAAGGAAAACCCGGGAGAACTTCGGGAGGCATATCCGAATGCCGGATGACCGGAAAAGCGCTTTCAAACGGCAAAAGAACCGGCGGGGAGATCATCCCCGCCGGTTTTCTGTTTGTCACAGAAAGGACCGCATCTGCGCCGTGCACTGCTCCTCCAGGTGGATGAGCCGTTTTGCGATGTCCTTGGAGACCTCGTCCGCAGCCTTGTACTCGTTCAGATAGCGGTTCAGCGATTTGACGCCCATGTTGCAGCCGTCCGTCATCAGATCGGCGATGGTATTGTCCGACTCGTGCAGGACGAGCTTCGCGTCCGTCATGAGCTTCGACATGCCGCGGGCCACGGGCGAGGGGGATTTGCCGTCGTCTCCGTGCCGGTTCAGCTGTTCCCGGATCTCTGTCTGCAGCTTCTCATGCTCCGCCCTGCAGGCGGTCAGGGCGTCCCGGAGCGCGTCCGCGTGAACAAATCCCAGCACGTCGTCGATCGACTTGACGCCCATTTCCGCGCCGGCGCTGCACTCCCGCAGCAGCCGGATCGTATCCTGTTCAACCATGGATTGTACACCTCCCTGTTTTTTCATACACAGCCTGCCCGGATTCCGGGTTTTTATGTATCGGGGCGGGGAGATCCGGGAGACGGAGCAATTTGAAAAGAGGAAAAAAGCGGAAAAGACTTGCAAAAAGTGGGAAATGGGTTTATAATTTCTTCCATTCGCTGACAGAACATGGACAGAATTGACAAAACTGTCAGAACCTGGGCGAAACAGCGGAAGAGAAGCGAAAGCAGAACAGGCGAAGGGGATGCGTCCCCTCGTTTATGCCTTTGAAAAAGGCATAAGGCGCGCCTCGGCGCCGAATCTGGAATAAGGCGGGCGAGTTATGAACGCAAAGACCTTGGGCTACATACTGAAACGCATCGGCCTTGCCGTACTGACCGTGTGGGTCGTCATCACGATCACGTTCTTCGTGATGCGCGCCGTGCCCGGCGGCCCCTTCGTGGGGGAGAAGGCGATCACTGCGGCGGCGCAGGCGGCGCTGGAGGCGAAGTACGGTCTGGACAAGCCGCCCATGGAGCAGTATTTCACGTATCTGAAGGACGTGGTCACGAAGTTTGACTTCGGCCCGTCTCTGAAGCAGCGCGGCCGCATGGTCCTCGACATCATTGCGGACGGCATGAAGACGTCGGCCAAGCTGGGCGTCATCGCCGCGGCCCTCGCGCTGGTCACGGGCGTTGTGCTCGGCGCCGTGGCGGCGCTTCGGCGCAACAAGCTCATCGACAAGGTCATCATGGTCATCACCACGGCGTTTGTGTCCATGCCGTCGTTTATCATGGGCTCGCTGCTGCTGGTGGCGTTTTCCATACGCCTGCACCTGCTGCCGGCCAACGGCGCGACGCCTGCTGGCCTCGTGCTCCCGGTCATCACGCTGGCCCTGTACCCGATGGCCTACATCACGCGGCTGACCCGCTCGTCCATGCTGGACGTGCTGGGGCAGGACTACATCCGCACCGCAAAGGCCAAGGGCGTATCCGGGAAAAAGATTATTTTCGGCCACGCGCTGAAGAACTCCCTGATCCCCGTGATCACCTACTTCGGGCCCATGCTGGCCTACATCGTCACCGGCTCCCTGGTGGTGGAGCAGATCTTCGCCGTGCCGGGCATCGGCCGCGCGTTCGTCAGCAGCATCATCAACCGGGACTATCCCATGATCATGGGCACGACCATCGTGCTGGCGTGCCTGATCGTGATCATGAACCTTGTCAGCGACATTCTGTACAAGGTCGTCGACCCGCGGATCAATCTGGAATAGGAGGCCGGAACGATGTCTAAGAAATTCAGCCTCCATGTGAATATGGACAGCTTTCTCCCCGCCACGGAGGAGGAGAAGGCGTACATGGTGCAGATGCGGCCGTCGTCCACGTTTTTCCGGGACGGCGTCAAGCGTCTGCTGAAGAACAAGGTCGCCACGGTGAGTCTGATCGTGATCGTGGCCATCACGCTCGCGTCGATCTTTGTGCCGATGTTCTGGCCGTACTCCTATGAGAGCATGCTGGGCGTCTCCCCGGGCAAGCCGGTGGACGCCTCCTACAACAATCTTCGCCCGTTCCAGTACGGCGCGACGGAGCAGGCGAAGCTCGCCGCGGGGGAGCGCGTGTTTCCGCATGTGTTCGGCACGGACTCCTCCGGCCGCGATTACTTTATCCGCATCGTCTACGGCACGCGCATTTCGCTGGCGGTGGGCTTTTTCGCCAGCATCATCGTGCTGATCGTCGGTCTGACGCTGGGTTCCATCGCCGGGTACTTCGGCGGTAAGGTGGACATGATCATCATGCGTATCGTGGACATCATCTATTCGCTGCCGGACATGCTGATGGTCATTCTGCTGGCCTCGGTGCTGAAGGTGTCGCTGGGACCGGTGATCGAGGGGACTGCCCTTGCCCGGATCGGCAGCAACATCATCAGCCTGTTCATTGTGTTCGGCGTGCTGTACTGGGTGTCCATGTCCCGGCTGATCCGCGGCCAGATCCTCTCCCTCCGGGAGCAGGAATACGTGCTGGCGGCGCAGGCGGCGGGCGCCCGGGGCGGCTGGATCATCCGCAAGCACCTGCTGCCCAACTGCATCAGCGTGGTCATCATCTCCACGGCGCTGCAGATCCCGAACGCGATTTTTACGGAGAGCTTCCTCTCCTTCCTGGGTCTCGGCGTCAACGCGCCCATGCCGTCGCTGGGGTCGCTGGCCTCCGACGCGCTGAACGGCCTGGCGTCGTACCCGTACCGTCTGGTGATTCCCGCGGTGGTCATCTCGCTGATCGTGCTGTCCCTGAACCTGTTCGGCGACGGTCTGCGCGACGCGTTCGACCCCAAGCTGCGGACCTGAGAAAGGAGCGGGAACATGCCATTGCTTGAAGTCAAAGATCTGCGGACCTCGTTCTTCACCCCCACCGGGGAAGTGAAGGCCGTGAACGGCATCTCCTTCAATCTGGACCGCCGCAAGGTTCTGGGCATCGTGGGGGAGTCCGGCTCCGGCAAGTCCGTGACTGCCTATTCCATCATGCAGATCCTCGCCAGCACCGGCAAAATCGTCGGCGGCTCCATCAAACTGGACGGACAGGAGCTGGTGGACGCCGGAGAAAAGGTCATGAAGACCGTCCGCGGCAACAGGATCTCCATCATTTTCCAGGACCCCATGACGTCGCTGAACCCCACGTATACCATCGGGCACCAGCTTATGGAAGCGATCATGCTCCATACCGACCGCAATAAGCAGCAGGCGTATGATCGTGCGGTGGAGATGCTGCGGCTTGTGAACATCAACGAGCCGGAAAAGCGCATGAAGCAGTATCCGTTTGAGCATTCCGGCGGCATGCGGCAGCGCATCATGATCGCCATGGCGCTCGCGTGCGAGCCGGACATTCTGATCGCGGACGAGCCGACCACCGCGCTGGACGTGACGATCCAGGCGCAGATCCTGGAGCTGATGAAGTCGCTGCAGGAAGAGCTGGGCATGGCGATCATCCTGATTACCCACGATCTGGGCGTTGTGGCGCAGATGTGCGACGAGGTGATCGTTATGTACGCCGGGTCCATCTGTGAGCAGGGCACGGCGGAGGAGATCTTCTACCGCCCGCGCCATGAATATACCAAGGGCCTGATGCGGTCCATCCCGACGGCGGACACTGCCGGGACGAAGCTGCACCCCATCACCGGCACGCCCATCGACCTCTTGAATATGCCGGAGGGCTGCCCGTTTGCGCCCCGCTGCGACAACGCCATGAAGATCTGCCTGACGCAGCGCTGCGAACGGATGCAGGTCAACGACGAACACCAGGCCGCCTGCTGGATGAACGTGAAAGCGGGCGTCGAGGACGGCAGCATCGAGATCGGCGGAGAGGACGGTGACGCGGATGCCTGAGAAATCGAGCGAGGCGCTGGTGGAAGTCCGGCACCTGAAGGAGTATTTCAACATCAACGTCGGCCTGTTCCGCACAAAGCCGCTGAAAGCGGTGGACGACGTGTCCTTCTCGATCAAAAGAGGGGAGACGCTGGGGCTTGTGGGCGAGTCCGGCTGCGGCAAAACCACGGTGGGCCGCACGCTGCTGCATCTTTACAAGCCTACGGACGGCGAGATCCTGTTTGAAGGAAAGCCCGTCCGTACACGGGAGGAGATCAATGCGTTCCGCCAGAAAGCCACGATGGTCTTTCAGGACCCGTACTCCTCGCTGAACCCGAGAATGACGGTCTCCGACATCATCGGAGAGCCGCTGGACGTCCATAAAAAGTACGGAAGCAAAACAGATCGGGAGCAGCGCATTCTGGAGCTGATGGACCGGGTGGGGCTCAACAGCGAGCACGCCGCCCGCTACGCCCATGAGTTTTCCGGCGGACAGCGGCAGCGCATCGGCATTGCCCGGGCGCTGGCCCTGGACCCCTCGTTCATCGTCTGCGACGAGCCCGTCTCGGCGCTGGACGTATCCATCCAGGCGCAGGTCATCAACATGTTTGACGAGCTGCAGGATCAGATGGGGCTCACCTATCTGTTTATTGCCCACGACATTCTGGTGGTCCGCCACATCAGCGACCGGATCGCGGTCATGTATCTGGGAAAGATGGTGGAGCTGGCGGACGCCGCGGAGATCTACGAGCATCCGCTGCACCCCTACACCAAGTCCCTGATGTCCGCCGTGCCGCAGCCCGACCCCAAGGTCGCCCGCGCGAACAAGCGCATCGTGCTGTCCGGCGACATTCCGAGCCCGCTGAACGCGCCCTCCGGCTGCCCGTTCCGTACACGCTGCGCGTACGCGACGGAAAAGTGCGCGGAGTCCATGCCGGAATTCAAGGAACAGTCCGCCGGCCATTTCGTGGCCTGCCACCGGACAGAGGAGCTCAACTGAGCCCGTAAACCTGCTTCAAGCCTATACGCTGCTGGCGCATAGTTTTGAAAATATTCTGAAAGGAAAGCATATCATGAAGAAGACTATCGCACTCATCCTTGTTCTGGTCATGGTGTTCGCGCTGGCAGCGTGCAGCAACCAGGGCCAGAAGAGCAACAGCTCCATGGCTGTCTGCTTCGGCCCCGAACCGGATACGCTGGATCCCGCGCTGAACTCCGCGGTGGACGGCGCTACGTTCCTGGTTCATCTGTTCTCCGGTCTCGCCAAGTGGACCATGGACGCGAGCGGCGCGTTCCAGATCGTTCCTGACGCGGCCAAGGAGCTGCCCGAAGGCGTGGAGAACGCCGACGGCACCGTTACCTACACCTACACCCTGCGCGACGGCCTGAAATGGTCCGACGGCAAGCCTGTCACCGCCGGTGACTTCGCGTTTGCCTGGAAGCGTGCCGCTTCCTCCGAGCTCGGCGCCGACTACGGCTACATGTTCGAGGTCGTGAAGGGCTACGAGGAGGATCAGCTGGCTGTTGAGGCCACCGACGAAAAGACCCTGGTGGTCACCCTGAACAACCCCGTTGCTTACTGGAACGAGCTGCTTGCCTTCCCGACCTATTTCCCGGTCCGTGAGGACGTCGTTTCCAACGAGTCCTGGGCCACCGATCCTTCCACCTATATCTGCAACGGCGCGTACACCATCAAGAGCTGGGAGCACAACAGCCTGATCACGCTGGAGAAGAACCCCAACTACGTGGACGCCGCCAGCGTGACCATGGGCACCCTGCAGTGCTATCTGTCCGATGACGCCAACAACCAGCTGGCCAACTTCCAGAACGGCAGTTGGCTGCTGATCGACGATGTGCCCACCAACGAGATTGCGAACCTGAAGGTTCAGTACCCCAATGAGTTCGTGATCGCGGGCCAGATCGGCACCTACTATGTCTGCTGGAACGTCAATGAGGACATCCTGCCCGCGAACAGCGGCCTGACCGGCGTCGAGGCGGAGAACGCCCGCGCGGAGATCCGCAACGCCATCGGCCTGCTGTATGACCGCAACTACATTGTCGAGGAGATCGGCCAGGCCGGTCAGGTCCCTGCCTCCTCCTTCGTCGCGATGGGCATGACGAACCCCGACGGTACGCAGTTCTACAAGACCGCCGGCCACAACAGCGGCTTTGACGGCTACTATGACGTGTCTGCCGCGGCGACCGAGTCCAACTTCGCCTCCGCCGTGGAGACGCTGAAGAAGTACTACGACTTTGACGCGGCCAGCGGCAAATTCACAAACTTCCCGACCCTGACCTATCTGTACAACACCTCCGAGGGCCACAAGGCCATCGGCGAGTACCTGCAGAGCGCCATGGCCTCCATCGGCATCAACATGAACCTGGAGAACCAGGAGTGGGCCACCTTCCTGAACACCCGTAAGGACGGCGATTATTCCATCGCCCGGAACGGCTGGCTGGCCGACTACAACGACCCGATCTGCTTCCTGGATATGTGGACGACGAACTCCGGCAACAATGACGTGCAGTTCGGCAGAGACGCCCATGCGGACGTCACTGCGTACAGCCTGGATCTGACCTCCTACGGCTACGACGTCAAGGTCGAGAACGGAACCTGGGCAGAGACCTACGACGTGCTGATCAGCCTCATCAAGACCTGCACGGACAACAACGTCCGGTACGAGCTGATGCACATCGCCGAGGATATGCTCATGTCCACCGGCTGCATCGTGCCGCTGTACTTCTACACGGACATCTACATGATCTCCAGCAGCGTCAAGGGCTTCTTCTCCAACCCGCTCGGATACAAGTACTTCATGTACACCTCCATCGGCTGAAAACAGACCTGACGCAGAGAAACGGAATCCAAAAAGCGCGCCCGGAACGAAAACCGTTCCGGGCGCGCTTTTTTGTGCACGCCGGGCAGCGTCGGCGTTGCGAAAACGGCCGCGCTGTGGTATGATCAGAAAAGAAAACGGGAGGGAAACCTCTGGAAAGAGAGCGTGATACGATGTTCTGTGTAAAATGCGGCAGCGCGCTGGAAGACAACGCAAAATTCTGCCCGAACTGCGGCGCGCCCACCGGCGCCGTGCAGCCGAGCGCCGAACCGGCGTCCGTTCCGGTCCCGACGCCCACGCCTGCTCCGGCGCAGACCCCGGGACCGCAGACGGCCGCGGTTTCCGCGCCGGTCTACGCGCCAGAGCAGCCGGCGGCACAGCCGGCCAAGCCGCCGAAAGTGCCCAAACAGGGCGGCAGGAAGAAGATCGTGATCCCCATCGTGATCGCCGCGGTGCTCGTCGTGTTGCTGGCAGCCGCAGCGGCGGTGTATTTCCTGGTGCTCCGGCCCAACGCGGACCGGCAGAACATCGACCTTGTCAAGAACGGCTATCTGGGCGTCTACACGTCCCGCACGGTGGAGGACCTGCTGTACGACTACTATTCGTCGGATTACGACGAGGCGTCCTGGAGCGGCAGCGGAATGACCGGGAAAAGCGTGACGCTGACCTTCCACGACAGCCGCGGCAAAAAAGAGGACGTCAAATTCACGTTTGATATTCTCGGAAAAGATTGCTTCAAGGTCTCTGCCGCGGAGGGCCCCGGAACCGGAACCAGCGACACCGCGCGGGCCAGACTGCTGAACCGGATCTATGACGCCTGGTACCGGCAGCGGCATCCGGAGCTGGAGACGGATCCCGTGGCGGAGTATGCGTATCTGGATCAGTTGGTGGATCGGACCGCAGGAACGGTGCTGTACGGCGCGTCGGAGGACTATGCGGGCAGCCGGACGGGCATCGCCGGGGCGTTCGGCGAAAAGACGCCGGTGCAGACCAGCGTGCTGGAACTGCTGGATCTGGAGCAGCGATATAAGGAGCTGAAAGAGCTGAAGGCCTCCGGCAACCTGACGGCGCCGCAGGGAAGCAGCGGAAACAGCGGTTCTCCCGCGAACAGCGGCAGCAGCGGCTCTTCGGCGGCTCCCGCGTCGGCTGTGCCGTCCCTTCCCGCAGGCCAGATGACGTGGGATCACTACGGCGATTTCGGCGACATTCGGTCTGCGACGCTGGAAGCGATTTACATGGGAGACGATGTCTACTGGTGCACGCTGATCGGGCACCTGAATTCAAGCGCGCGTGCCGAGGCCGGTTTTTTTGCCGCCTGGGACAGCGCGGCGGAAGGCTTCGTGTTTGAGAGCATGGATGTGACGGAATACGCGGTCATCGACGGCGATGAGGACTCTTACGCGTTTGGAGAAGAAGCGGTCGAGGGCCTGATCGTTCCGGCCGACGGCGGCGTACGGTTTACAATCTATGACGATACGTATTTCTTCGCGAGCAATACGGGAGAAGTATGGGATCCTGTCCAGGCGAACGTCTCCCTGTACGAGCCGTCGGAGTGGTTGGACGAGGCGTATGTGTACGACGCCTGGGCTTCCTCCACCATCGTGCAGGACAACGGCGTCACGAACGAGCCGATGAAGCTGTTTGACGGAGACGACACTACGACCTGGCAAGAGGGCGCCGACGGGTACGGCATCGGCGAGTACGTCATCGCCTTTTTGGACGACGTCTACGGCGTGGAGGCCATTTCTTTCAAGCTGGGCAACTGGCGCAGCGATTCCTACTACGTAGAGAACGCCATGCCGAAAACCATGACGATCGTGATGGGTTACCAGAGCTTCGAAGTGGACTTCTACAACGAGCAGTCTGTCCAGTGGGTCACGTTCACGGAGCCGATCTACGTCAGGCAGATCGCATTTATCATCAAGGACGTATACACGGGCACCAAGTACGAGGACACCTGCATCAACGAGATCGGGATCTGGGGCGATGAATTCGACTGGTAATACCCGGACGGAGCGTCGGGAGGCCCGGGAGAACCGGCGGCTGCGCCGGGGCGTCGGCGTTCTCCTGCTGCTGTGCGTGCTGCTCGCGGCTGCCGTGGGTGCGCTGGTCTGGAAGACCGTCCGGGACAGGGCGGCGCAGACTGCGGCAAAGGAGCAGACGGCGCTGCTTGCCGAGGAGCGGGACCGGCTGGAGGCGGAGATCGCCGTGCTGACGGAGAAAAACGCCGCGCTGACGCAGTCGGTGCGTGAGCTGGAGGCACGGCTCGCGGAGACGGAGCAGGTATTGCAGCCCTCCGCTGCGCCGGAGGCAGCGCCCGCACCGACGCCTGCGCCGACGCCGGAACCTCTGAACATCGAGACGCTGGCGCCGGGCACGATCCTTGACGCCGCGGCGCTCCTGCCGGATTCGGGCGCGTTTTTTGCCGCGTATCCAATTGTCGAGGGGGATGCGGTGTTCCAGCGGATCAACGGCAAATCCTATCGGAAAAACAACCACATCGGCCTTGCCGATCTGCGGTATTTGAAGCTGCTCCACTACAATTTCGACCACGAGATCCAGGTGGGCGAGATGATCGTGAACGCCGCGCTTGCGGACGACGTGCTGAGCATTTTCCGGGAGCTGTTTGCGGCGGAGTATGAGGTGCAGTCGGTGTTTCTGATCGACAACTACTGGACGGGGGACGCTTCCGACACGGATACGGCCTCCATCGAGGTGAACAACACCTCCTGCTTCAACTACCGGCCCGCCACCGGGAGCGGCAATCTCTCCAATCACGCCTACGGGCGGGCCATCGACATCAATCCGCAGCAGAATCCGTATCTGTGGCGCAGCGGCGGGACGTACAAGTGGGCGCATGAGAACGCGACCCCTTATGTGGACCGGACCTGCGGCGACCCGCACGTGATCGTGGAGGGGGACGTCTGCTGGACGATCTTCACAAAGTACGGCTTCAGCTGGGGCGGCGCGTGGACGAATCCGATCGACTACCAGCACTTTGAAAAACGCGGCTGACACGCCGCGGTTCCGAAGAAAACGGAAGGGCTCCCGCGGACGGAAAAGACCGCGGGGGCCTGCGTGTTCTGCACCGCGTCCGGCTCCGTTTAACGGACAAGGGAAACGAACGGGTTTACGCCGATTCAAGCCGCCGGGTTCACGGCCTGCTGCCTGAATCTTCGGTCTGCGGGACAGACAGGGCAGGGGACGGATATTCTGCAGGCAGCGCTGGAAGTGGATAACGGCGGCGTCTATCCGGCAGCGTTGGAGTTTCGGGATCAGACGGGTGGAAAAATCCTGCCCGGCGGAGCTTCGCGGTTTACTGTGCAGCCCGGCACCCAAACGCTGACCATAACGTTTGACTGAGGAATGCGCTGCGCGAATATTCCCCTGTGCAGCAACCGAAAGCACCAAAAGGGAGAGGCCTGCAAAGCAGGTCTCTCCCTTTTGGTGCGAACAATGATAACGACAAACTCTGAAACCCGCAAAAGGCTGGTAGCGACAGCGAGCCGTGGCGAGGGCGCTTGCAACCGAGCAGGCAAGCCGGGCGTGACCTTTTGCGGAAAGGAGGAGTGACGGAGTGAATGAGAGATGGCGTTTGCCTTGAAAAAGAAAACGCCGTCGCGAACGATACGGAGTCCGCGACGACGTGGTGCCGGTGGCCGGACTCGAACCGGCACGCCCGAAGGCACTTGATTTTGAGGAATTGTCGTGTCTTGGAAGTTAAGGGAAGATGGCGGAAGTCAAAAGCTGTTGGAGGACGATGGAAGAAGCCGCAAAGCCTTGCCGCACTTGCAGATTTTGCCCATGGCCTCCCAAAAAAAGTCCGTTGCGCCTGCCATTGCGGAAAAAGCTGATTTTTGGAGGCTACGCTGGAATTTGGAGGCCAATTGGAGGCCAAAAGCAATTTACATCTTATTGCAACACTATTTTGATGCTTTACGGGTTGGTTCATTTCCCATCGACAAATCTATTATGGAGATGAACGACATGACAAGAAAAGAACTGAAGATCCTGTTCCGTGAATACCCGGACGTTGTGTCCCTTCCGGAACTGTGCACCATGATGGGAGGCATCGGTGACGGCACGGCGCGGAAGCTACTACGGAGCGGTCAGATCAAATCCCTGATGATCCGCTCAACCTATTACATCCCCAAAAAGTACGTGATCGACTATCTGCTCAGTGATCACTACAAGATGTATCAGCAGGAGCTGAAGCATGGGATCGCGGTAAGCGAAGACCGGAGCGTGAAGGAGGATACGAAATGAAACGCGGCGTATCCAAAAAGAAGCCAACACCTGTTAAAGAATCACCGCCCGTTGAAGACTGGAGCCAGATCTTACGTACTTTCTCCTGCCGTAGAATATCGCAGGAAGATATGTACCAGATCATGTTTCGGGAGTTCCCGGATGTGATGAATCTGAAAGAAGTCTGCAAGATCCTCGGTGTGAGTACAAAGACCGGGTATAAGCTGATTGCCAGCGGGCAGCTTCATGCGCTGAAAGTCGGCCGATCCTATCGCGTCCCAAAAGTTTATCTGTTTACATACCTCTGCAAGGACGATCAGCCCCCGCAGGAGGAAGAACCAAACCAAGGAGGCAAGAAATCGAAATGAAATCGGAACTATGGACATACAACATGGACACGGCCTGCGTTGAAGCCCGGTGCCCGGACGGAACGATGATCGCCATCGACACCCTCGCCGTGGAACTGGAGTTTGTGGAGACCTGGCTTGACCGGAGGGAGCTGGATTACCTGATCTACAACGATCCAGCCGCTTATGCGGAACTGATACTGAACGGTGATGTGAAGAAGTATCTGGATACTGTAAGGCAGAAACAATGAAAGCGAAGGGTGTAAAGGAAACTTCTTGAAATCTCTTTTGGAAACATCAAGAAGTTTCCGAACACACCGGCATTACAGCGGATGGACAAGGAGGCTCGGATAAAACAAAAGGCGATGTGAAAAAGGCCCCAAAACAGGATCTCACGTTGCTTTGTCTTGTATTTGGCCCGTGAATTCATTGCCTGCCTCCATGAGCGAATATGAGAACCATTTTCAGTTATATCACCAACCTTGCGATTGTCATGGAGTTCGGGAATGATTCTCAAGTTTTTACATGAGCAATGAAGAAAAAGGGAAACCAGGTTATTGACATATGATATTTACAGGTATAAACTATTGATGACATATGTCAGAAAGGAGAGCCTATGCCACGACCATTCAGATGCCGCAGAATAGAACAGCTTCCGGTCTATCGCAGCTTCTCGCCTGACGATATCACAGCCACCGAAAGCGTCCAGATGACCGTGGATGAATTTGAGGCATTGAGACTTCTGGATGACGAAGGTCTTACCCAGGAAGCCTGTGCAGTCAGGATGAATGTCGCCAGGACGACCGTAACGGCCATTTATGACAGTGCGAGAAAAAAGGTTGCCGACGCCCTCGTGAACGGGAAAAGGCTGTTGATCACAGGCGGACACTGTGAATTTGAACCGGTCAAGATCAATCAGGAAATCATTGAGAAAGGAACAAATACCATGAGAATCGCAGTCACATACGAAAACGGAGAAATCTTCCAGCACTTCGGTCATACCGAGCAGTTTAAGCTGTATGATGTTGATGAGGGTAAGATCGTGAATGAGCAGATCGTTGATACCAACGGAAGCGGCCATGGCGCCCTTGCAGGCTTCCTGCAGGCCGTGAAGGCTGACGCCCTGATCTGCGGAGGCATCGGCATGGGTGCGCAGATGGCACTGGCGGATGCCGGTATTAAGCTGTATGCAGGCGTACAGGGGTCTGCTGATGAGGCAGCGAAAGCGCTGGCTGAAGGAAACCTGGAATATGATCCGGATGCAAATTGCGATCATCATGAACATCACGACGGTGACTGCGGTCACGACCACTGTGCAGATCATCATTGCCACGGGAATTGAATTCATTTATGGAACGGCGTGAACAAAATGAAACGAAAAACAGCCAAAGAAATTCTTGCAGAGTCATTCCGAGAAGTGGCGGGGCTAAAATCAATTGACAAGATCACCATCCAGGATATCGTGGATAACTGCGGGTATTCTCCGGCAACCTTTTACCGCAACTTCAAGGACAAATACGATTTGATCGCGTGGGAGCATACAAGATGTGTTGCGAAGATCATGGGCAGGATCGATCCTTCCCACACCTGGAAGCAGGCAATGTTTGACGCCGCAGAATGGTATCACACAGAGAAGGAGTATCTTGCAAACCTGTTTCAGCACACATCCGGGCACGATTCCTTTGTGCGGTACATGACAGAGATCAGCTACGATGCAATGAAAAAGCACATCCTGGCGTCAAGCGGCAAGGAAAAACTGACCCGGCAGGAGGAATTGTACGTCCGAACGTATTGCTTGGGCGCCGTCAGCCTGACCTGCGAGTGGATTCTTGGACTACATGAAGCTACAACCGGAGAAATAGCAGACGTCTACGTCCATTCGCTTCCAGCGCCGCTGCGATATTATCTGCTCTGATAATTACGATAGAATACGGCGTATTTCTCTCGTTATGAGAGATGTAAGCGGTATTCTGAATTGAAAAGACGCTCTACCCGGATATAATTAGATATGATGATTGCGCACAATATAACGGCGCGCAATCACCGATATCATGAAATCATTAACGGAGGTAGTTTGAAATGACGAAGATCGAATTATTGAAGGCATTTGCAAAGGGCTGGTTTGGCAACTCTCAGCAGCATTCTATTCATGCACAGCTTCTGAAGGCTCGTGGCCTGAACAAGCTGGCGGACAAGATCATGGCGGAGTCCGACGAGGAATGGGAAGAGGCCAAGAAGGTCAATGCCCGCTTGATTGAACTTGGAGAGACTCCGACGGTTGAAATCGAGCAGTATCCTGTAATCACCGATATCAAGGAGATGCTGGAATATGACTGCAAGGACGCCGCTGAAGCATTGCCCATGATGAGCAATAGCCTGGCGATGTTCGATGACGACTATGTGACCAGGCATATGATCGAAGAGTTCATCATCGACGAGCAGGAACACTACAACTGGGTAAAAGTTCATCTCTGCCTGATCGATCAGATTGGCATGGAGAACTACATCATCGAGATGCTGGGCGACTGATGGAGGAGCTTATCAGATGAAAATCGCGATCTTAAACGGAAGCCCTCGGAAAGAAAACACTGCCGCCATGGTGGAGGCCTTCAAAGCAGGCGCGGAAGAAGCCGGCAACGAAGTTTGTGCACTGCATGTCGGCAGAATGAAGATCGGCGGCTGTCTCGCGTGTGAATACTGCCACGGCAAGGGCGAAGGACAGTGCGTCCAGAAAGACGATATGGGACAGGTCATTGACGCCTACAAGTGGGCGGATATGGTCGTCTTCGCGTCTCCCATCTATTACTCCGCGATGACTGCTCAGATGCACGCGGCGATCCAGCGTATGTACTGCATCGGAAAGCCGGCTGCGACCAAAGCGATCCTCCTTCTTAGCACCGCATCCGGCCAGACCGACGCGGCAGAAGCCTATTTCAAGCAGCTCACGGCTTTCATGGGAATGGAAAACTGCGGCGTCTGCAAGGTCGTTGGCGAGGAAAACAAGAAAGAAGAAAAGATGGCCGAGATCAAGGCCTGGGCTGCCACGATCAAATAAGCAGGCTCGATTGCGTCTCCCATCCGCTGCAAATGGGAGCTTGCCGAGAAATAAGAAATGCAGGCCACCTCGTTATGGGGTGGCCTGTTCAGTAAAATAAGGAACTCGCTTATGGATAATACAAAAACCGCAGACAAATATGCATGCATCTGCCTGGAAAATCAGCTCTGTTTTCCCTTATACGCCTGTGCGAAAGAAATCATTCGGCAGTACCGAAAGCCCCTGGAGGAACTGGGCCTGACCTACACCCAGTATGTGGTGATGATGGTGCTTTGGCAGTACGGCGGCATGACGGAGGGCGAGCTTGGGAAAAAAGTCCGTCTGGATTCCGGTACGCTGGCCCCGCTGCTGAAACGGCTGGAAAAGCAGGGTTATATCAATCGCATCCGCCCGGAGAGCAACGAGCGTAAGCTCTTCCTCTCTCTCACCGAGCAGGGCCAGGCCTTGCGGGAAAAGGCCCTGGCTGTACCGACCGCCATGCAGGGCTGTCTCGACCTGGAGCCCGAGGACATGCTGCTGTTGAAGAAATTGCTGGATAAAGCCTTGGTCCGTATGGATCGGAAATAAACAAGGATAAAAAGGAGTCACAATCTATGAACATCGCCATTCGTTATTACACCCAGACCGGCAACACAAAAAAGCTGGCGGAGGCCATCGCTGCCGAACTTGGGCTTGAAGCCAATCCGGTCAGTGTCCCGCTGGAAGAAAAGGCAGACCTGGTCTTCCTTTGCAACAGCGTCTATTGGGCCGGGATCGATAAGTCTGTCAAGCAGTTTGTCAAGGACAACGCCGAAAAGATCGGCGAGATCGTGAACGTGAGCACCGCCGCGCTGATCGAATCCAACTACGGCCAGATGCGGAAGCTCGCGGAGAGCGCGGGCGTCATGCTCTGTGAAAAGGAATTCCACTGCCGCGGCAAATTCTCCGCACTCCACGCCGGGCACCCGGACGAAGCGGATCTGAAGGCCGCAAGAGAATTTGCAAGGAGCGTGATCGCATGAATGAGAGCTTTGATCTGCAGGAATACCTGACAAAAGGCGTTGAGGGCGTTATCGCCGATGCGGTCAAGGCAACCTTGAAAAACCCCAGAGAAAGCGCATTTATGCTGAAGTTTGCCGCTGCAAGCAAGGCGGCGTCCAAACGACGCAGAAAGCTGGAAGACGCCGGGGAGCATGTTCCCTCTTTCCTGATCGCCAGCATCACCAGCAAATGCAATCTGCACTGTGCAGGCTGCTATTCCCGCTGTAATCACGCAACAGTGGATGCCGAACCCGTCAGCCAGCTTAGCGATGAGGAATGGCTGCGGATCTTCGACGAGGCGGATGAGCTGGGCATCAGCTTTATCCTCCTGGCAGGCGGAGAGCCGATGCTTCGTCGGGACATCATTGAGGCGGCCGGAAAGAAGCAGAACATCATGTTTCCGATCTTTACGAATGGAACCTTTATGGATGAGCGATATTTTGAGCTCTTTGACCGCTGCCGGAATCTCTTGCCGGTGATGAGCATCGAAGGAGAGCGTGAGATCACGGACGCCAGGCGAGGTAAGGGCATTTATGACCGCTTGATCGCCAATATGGAGGAGCTGGACCGCCGCGGACTGATCTTCGGCGCGTCGGTCACGGTAACGACGGAGAATATCCGAGAGGTCACTTCCGAGGACTTTTTGAAATCACTCTCGGATCGCGGATGCAAGGTCGTGATCTACGTGGAGTTTGTCCCCGTCACGGAGGAAAGCAAGGAGCTGGCTCCCGGAGAAACAGAGCGCGAATATCTGACCGGCGAGATCGGGCGACTGCGTGCAGAGCATCCGGAGATGGTCTATGTCTCCTTCCCCGGAGATGAAAAGAGCTCCGGCGGCTGTGTGGCAGCTGGGCGCGGCTTCTTCCATATCAATTCTCACGGCGGAGCAGAGCCCTGTCCATTCTCTCCGTACTCGGACATCAACGTTAGGAACACGTCCCTTCGTGAGGCGCTTCACTCACCGCTTTTTATGGCACTGCGCGATGGAGGCGTGCTGATGGATGACCATGAGGGCGGCTGCGTCCTTTATGAGAAACGTGAACTTGTAGAAAGTATTTTGGCCGGAAAGGCTGATTAAGGAGGATATGTTTTATGAAACCCGGTTACATTGTTCTGATTGTCGTCTGTGTACTTCTGCTCTGCTGCTGCTTCACCCACCGGCGTGTCATACGGGCTTTGATCAAGCATGAACCCATGCCCAAGGCACCCAAGTGGCATTTCTGGGTGAAAAAAGAAGGCAGAAGAAGCTGAAATCAAGCGAAATGGGGGTAACAAAATGATATACGATTACAAAATCACAACCGGAACCGGCGAGGAGCTGG
>Ga0208297_1000505_pt1 | contig 74576 bp, 61 predicted proteins | sample LMS_cellobiose_e_FD_187367 | JGI IMG/M metagenome (GOLD analysis project Ga0208297, IMG submission 187367) | Rumen-fistulated moose microbial communities from Alaska, USA - LMS_cellobiose_enrichment (SPAdes) (version 2) | ecosystem: Host-associated > Mammals > Digestive system > Stomach > Rumen...
TGGCATTTGTAGCGTTGACGTCCATCAACTATACCGTTCTTTTTATGATTGGAACTCTTACATCTTGGGCAATCCATGCAATAATATAGGTGATCATAATATATAACTATATTTAATTACCAAAACCAATAAAACTTGTCGTTAATAATGCCGTAACCTGCAGGAATCAGACAATTATAGTGTCTTAGCCTCCTGATATCTTTTGGCTGCAGCCTTTAGAGACTCGACACCAGGAAGCTTTACTCCTGAGAGATAATCAATCAATGCTCCTCCGCCTGTGCTGATATGAGAGAAACGGTGCGTGAGCCCTAGATGTTCGACTTCTGCCGAGATATGCCCACCGCCGATAATTGAAAATTCTGATTTGATGGCAGCTTTTATAATCTCATGCGTTCCAAGAGCAAAATCGTCAACTTCGGAAACTCCTGCTGGTCCATTTAAGACAACAGTCTTTGCATTCTCAATCTCACTGGTAAAATCCACAATGGTCTCAAGGCCGATATCATTTATGGGAAGAGAATCTGAGTTAAGTTCCGAAACAGGTACCTCAACTCGCTTTTTATCATCATTCAAAGCCACGTCCCTGGGGAGACCGACTTTATCTTTGAATTTTGCAAGTATACCTTTCGCTTTTTCAATCTGGTCTGCGTATCCCTGGGATTTGATAAAGTCCATATTGGCTTTCCCGATATCTACTCCTGAAGCAGCAAGTGCCACATTTGCCACTATCCCTGTAAGGAGTACACGGTCAGCTCCTCCGTTTGAGAGCACATTTTCCGCCACCCGGAGCGAGTCATCAACTTTTGCTCCTCCGAGTACGAATATCGTTGGTCTTTCCCCTCCTTTAAGCCCTCGGTCCAGAGATATGAGCTCTTTTTCCATAACCCTTCCAGCCCCGGTAGGAAGAACCTCAGTAAATCCGACTACGGAAAGATGAGACCTGTGGGACACAGCAAAAGCATCATTGAGGAAAATATCCACAAAGGGTGCCAGCTTTTTAACCGGAAATGTATCCGCCTGTTCTTTTGGGGTTCTTTCCAGGCTTTCTTCGGAATAGAACCTTACATTTTCGAGCAGAATAACTTCTCCATTTTCCATCGAAGCAATCCTGGTCTTCGCGTAAGTTCCAAAGATATCATCCACGTAAAGAACCTGCTTGCCCAGGTATTTAGACATCAGTTGGGCATGGGGCTTCATTGTAGTGAAGTCCTTTTTCCCGGGCCTGCTCTGGTGCGCAAGCAAAACAACCTTTGCGTCCTCAAGATCCTTCAAGGTAGCAATATGGCTTCGGATCCTCATATCATCCAGAATATTACCCTGTGGATCCATAGGAGAGTTCAGGTCAACCCTTACAAGAATTGTCTTTCCATATGTGTCAAAGTCATCGATTGTAAGAAAGTCTCTAGAAGTCATACCCTCAGCGCACCTTTGTGAATAAGATTTTATATATATTGAAGAATAAATTTAAAGATAAATTTTAAAGAATTTCTTTTCGTTAAATAGTGGTTATCTTTGTCATGGGATTTTTTCCATAAATAAGTTTGTTTGTAGCTAGGTCTCATGAGATTGATTATAAATATTATGTAAAGGTCAGTAGCAAAAAAGAGCTGTATAATTTAAGATCTCATCGCGTTACAGGATAAATTTTTATAGGGGGTAGAACGGGACGACATATGAAAAAGATAACCGTAAAGATTTTGAAGAGAGAATAAGAATGATGGTGGAAGCCGGGTATGAGACTGTTGCAAGGGAGATAATCAAATGCACACGTTGCCCGCTCCATAAAAGTGCAATAAGACGGGTAATTGGAAAGGGATCGTGCCACCCGAAAGTTTTCTTCATAGGAGAGGCACCTGGTGACAGTGAAAACAAAACTGGAATACCATTCTATGGAAGGGCAGGAAAGCAACTTGACAAAATGATTGAATATATGGGACTTTCTGAAGAAGACTGGATGGTAACAAACACTGTTAAGTGCCATCCCCCTGAGAATAGGAAACCTAAAATTAATGAAATCGAATGCTGTAAACCATTCCTTCTTTCCCAGATAATCCTGCTTAACCCGAGAATTATAATTCTTCTTGGCAATACAGCCGAGAGATCTTTCTGCCCCGGAAGAAAACTGGAATGGGGAGTGCCTGTAGAACACGAAGGCAGAACTATCCTGAAACTTTATCATCCTGCTGCCCTAATTTACACTCGTTCAAAGATAGAAACCCAGAATGCTTTTATTGACAGAAATCGTGAGTTATGGAGTTGAGTGCTCCGGACGTCATCATACCCCTGCAAAAAAATATAGGGACTTACAAGCCCCGAGAATAACCAGTTCACAATCCCTTAGAGAGTCTGGAATCAAGTTTTGTTACCCTGGCTGCATTTCTCATCTTTACTCCCGGAGTTTGTGAATTGTATATCGATTCATAAATTATAAATATCGAGATCCTTACTCTAATATTGGGGTCTGTGTGGCTGTCAGGGGTAATGATTCACAAAAACGATCAGCGCATCTAAAATCGGAGTATCCGGTGTCGTTCGGGTATCATCCAGTACTGCAGTAATGCCTGGAATGTAGATGCCTTAACGCCTGATACCAGATTCCCGAATATACCTAGAATTAATTATTATTTACCGGGAGAAGATTCTTTGGGAGAGGTAGTATGGCAATGGTAAAAATGACACCTGATGTACTTTCGTGTTCTGATGATAAGGGAAATCTGGAGATTCAAATCAATCTGCCGGGAGTAAAGAAAGAGGATATCGAATTAAAAATGGTCGCGGAAGGCTTCTTTATAAGAGCAAAAAGAGAAGAAACGGGAGTTGAATATGCAGGAACTTATTCATTCTGCTGTCCGGTTGTCCCTCAAAAGGCAGTCGCAAGATACTGTGAGGGGAAACTCATCGTTATAGTGCCTTATTTGGAATCTTCTGAGGTTGTAAATGTTGAAATCCAGTAAGAGGTCGGAATAGCAAATTGCTATATAGAGTATTATTAGATATAGAGTATTATTAGCGCTGCGGATTGGGCTTTTTAAGCTGGAAAATGGATAACGTGGATGAGAAATGGATAATATGGATGAGAAATGGATAATATAGATGAGAAATGGATAACATGGATGAGAAATGGATAATATAGATAAAAAATGGATAAAGCGGAGGAAGAAATGCATCCAGTAATCGATTATAATAAATGTACCGGAGCTCTTGCCTGCTATGAGGTTTGTCCTGCAGAAGTTTTTGATGTCGAAGAAATCGATCGAGTAAAAAGGGCAGTTGTAGCCCGCCCTGAAAACTGCATAGAGTGTGGATACTGCGTGGATGCTTGCCCGGAAGATGCTATTGAACTTGTTGAAGATTAAATTAGGAATAAAGTTTAAGCTAAAATAAAACTTTAACCAGAATTGACCGGTAGAATACCGGGAGTTTAGGGCTTTTGGAGAACAAGCCAGTTAAAGAATAAGGATTTTCTGGAAAAGGGGATTTTAAGCCGCAGATTCGATTCACAATTTCAATACCAGCCTCATATCCACGGCAAGAGCACCTTTTCCTTCTTCAAAGACCATCATGGGGTTGATCTCGAATTCCTCAATCTCCGGAAAGTCGCAAACAAACTCTGAAACCCTTAGAATTATATCAACAAGCGCGTTAATATCCGAAGCTTTTGCCCCCCTGATTCCGGCAAGAAGCGGGTAGGTTTTAATTCCAGTAATAAGCTCCCGAGCTTCTCTTTCGTCAACTGGGGCGATTGCAAACCTGACGTCTTTGAGGATTTCTACGTATACTCCTCCGAGCCCGAACATCAGCATGGGCCCGAAAGTAGGATCGCGGACCATTCCGAGAATAACCTCCCTGCCGCCTGAGAGCATTGGCTGCAACTGGACGCCTTCCAAGAATGCATCCGGCATTTTCTTTGAGATGCTTTCCATCATATCATGGTAGGCAGCCTTGACTTCGGCAGAGTTATGCAGGGAAAGTCTTATTCCTCCAATATCGGACTTATGGGAGATCTGTAGAGAAACGACCTTCATTACAAGGGGATAGCCTATATCTTCTGCAGCATTTACGGCTTCCTCAATAGTTTTTGCAAATATGGTATTTACTACAGGAATGCCATAAGCTTTCAGAATGTCAAAAGCCTCAATGCCAAGCATATTCCGATTTTTTGCCCGGGCAGCCTCAATAATCCTTTCTGCCGTGAACCTATCTGTCCCGGATATCTTGGGAATAGTACCTGCCTGTTCCATAATCATATGATACCTTAAGGAAAGTTATTCTTTAAGGGTATTAATTTTTTGATAACCTGAAAGTTCTGAAAAGCTGAAAATGTAATTTTTGAAAATACGGAAAAACGCAGAAGGACAGAAGAAAAGATAGTGGAAAAGAAGCTTAATGACAAAGCTTGCTTTAGTAGAAAAGATGTTATTTAACAATTCTGGCAAAGAGTAATCTTTTAATTTAAAAATAGAAAAAGATAAAGGAGAGAAAGCTCCTTTACTTTCAGACAGGTACCGAGCTGCGCAGTTTAGCTTCGGTCTCAACAATTTCCTTTGTGTCCCTTGCAATGGTAAGTTCTTCATTGGTCGGGATAACAAAGACTCGAATCTTTGAGTCTGGAGTGGCGATGTCGATTTCCTGTCCCCTTATCTTATTCTTTTCTTCGTCGATCTTTACTCCAAAGTTCTCAAGACCGGAAAGGATTCTCTTTCTGATGCTTGCGCTGTTTTCTCCAATGCCTGCGGTAAAAACTATTGCATCGGGGTCATCGAGAACAGCTGAATATTCACCAATGACTTTCTTGATCTTGTAGGCGAAGATTTCGAGAGCAAGTTCGGCTCTTTCATTGCCTTTGGAGGCTGCTTCGTCAAGGTCTCTAAAGTCGTTGCTGACTCCTGAGACTCCGAGCACACCGGACTTTTTGTTCATAAGGGTGTCGATTTCTCTGGTAGAGAGGTTTTCTTTCTCCATTATGAAGGGGACGACTGCAGGGTCAATTGAACCACATCTGGTACCCATGCAAACTCCCTCGAGCGGGGTAAAGCCCATTGTTGTCTCAACAGATTTTCCACCTTTGACAGCTGTAATGCTTGAACCATTCCCGAGGTGACAGGTGATAATTTTAGTTTCCTCTGCGGGTTTTCCAAGCATAGCAATAGCCCTTCTGGAAACGTACATATGGGAAGTTCCATGGAAACCATATTTCCTGATCCCGTATTTTTCGTACATTTCGTATGGCAGAGCATACATGTATGCATATTTTGGTATTGTCATGTGGAACGCAGTGTCAAACACGGCAACCATTGGTACGCCAGGCATGAGTTCCTGACAGGCTTTAATACCCATCATGTTTGGAGGGTTGTGGAGAGGAGCCAGATCAAAACATTCCTCTATAGACTTCTCTACATCTGCATCAATTAAAGCCGAAGAAGTAAATTTCTCGCCACCATGCACAACTCTGTGCCCTACAGCATTAATCTCACCCATATCCTTTATGACACCGAATTCCGGATCGGTAAGACTTTTGACAACTTCTTCCATAGCTACTTTGTGGTTGGGGAAGTCAGTAGTCTTTTCCAGTTTCTTGCCATCAAATCTCTTCTGGGTAATAATTGAATCTGTGATACCTATCCTCTCACAGAGACCTATTGCAAGAGGTGATTCGGTGGTCATATCAATTAATTGGTATTTGAGGGACGAACTGCCCGCATTTATAACCAGTACTTTCATTGTTCAAACCCCAGTTCATACATTGCTTCTATCTACATTAGAATTTTACATTAAATATATTATATATGACAGTTAATAAAAAGCTTCCTAAATTGTTCGCAATTAGTAAAACATTCGCAGTTATTTGTCCTGAGCTGCGGCCTGAACACAGGTAATTGCAACGGCACCAACAATGTCTTCGTCGCTGCAGCCTCTGGATAGGTCATTAATAGGCTTGGCAAGTCCCTGGGTTATAGGGCCATAAGCTTCAGCCTTGGCAAGCCTCTGCGCAATCTTATATGCGATGTTTCCGGCGTTAAGGTCAGGGAAAATAAAGACATTTGCCTTACCTGCAACAGGGCTTCCCGGTGCTTTTGAAGCTGCAACTTTGGGAACAATTGCTGCGTCTACCTGAAGTTCACCATCAATTGCTACATCAGGGGCTAGTTCCTGTGCACGCTTTGTTGCAGCGACTGTCGCCTCAGTTAGCTTGCTGTGAGCGCTTCCTTTGGTGGAGTAAGAAAGCATTGCGACATACGGGGTGTCCTGAACCAGAAGTTCGAAGGTCTTTGCAGAGGTTACGGCAATGTGTGCAAGATCTTCTACGCTTGGCATTTCTACCATACCCGAGTCCGCAAAGAGGAACGTTCCATCGGATCCATATTCACAGTCAGGTACGGCAATAATGAAAAAAGCAGATGCAAGAGCTGAATCTGGAGCGGTTTTAACGATCTGGACAGCAGGTCTAAGAGTGTCAGAAGAAGAGTGAACAGCGCCTGATACAACACCGTCAACTTCGCCGAGTTTTGCCATCATAACAGCGAAGTAAACGTAATCCTTCATAATTTCAGCTGCGCTTTCGAGGGTGACACCTTTGTGCTTTCTCAGCTCATAAAAAGCCTGAACATACTCATCTCTTCTCTCATAAGTCTCGGGATCTACAATCTTTGCTTTTGAGAGGTCAAGATCTCCTCCGAGCGCTTTGATGTCCTCCTCCTTACCGATAAGGACAATATTTGCAATACCTCTTTCGAGGATCTTGGCAGCTGCCTGGAGGGTTCTTATATCTTCAGTTTCAGGTAAAGCGATTGTCTTGTTAAGTTTCTTTGCTCTTTCACTGATTTTTTCTAAAAATGTTACCAATCAACCAACCTCCTCTATAATTAGAGTAGTTTAAGTTAGCTGGGTCTTGATATATAAATTTACGTAAAAGGTATAGTGGTATATATATAAAAATAAAAAATATATATCTCAGACCGCCAGCAAATTTTTTAAATACAACTCTTTTTCCTGAAATATACAACAATCTGGATTATTTTTATACCACATACGCGATACTTAAGACAATATTACTGAATATAAATGATAAATTGATATAAAAGAATACCGGAATGATTTCAATGAAGATACTGGGAATTTCAGGTAGCCCACGAAAGGGCCAGAATTGTGAGAAAATGATCAAAGCAGCCCTTGAAGTTGCAAAAGAAAGAGGTTTTGAGACCGATTCTGTTTTTATCTCGAATTTAGAAGTCGGTCCCTGTAAAGCCTGTGGAGCCTGCAGGGAAAAAGATTCCTGTATAATTAAAGACGATATGGAAGGAATTTATGAGAAAATGAGAAGTTCAGACGGTATAATCGTGGCATCCCCGGTGTATATGGGAAATTACCCTGCCCAGCTAAAAGCCCTTTTTGACCGCAGCGTTCTCCTCCGCCGTAAAGACCTGGCGCTCAAGAATAAAGTCGGAGCAGCCCTTTCAGTCGGAGGCTCAAGGAATGGAGGGCAGGAGAAGACAATTCAGTCAATCCACGACTGGATGCACATTCACGGGATGATAGTGATTGGAGATAATGCCCACTTCGGCGGAATCACCTGGAACCCAGTAGAAGAGGATAGCACCGGAATGCAAACTGTGCTTGAGACCGCAAAAAAATTATGTGATGTCCTTGAACTTATAGGGAAAAAATAAGAGTCTATGTATAAATAAATTTAAAAAGTTGATATATTTATTCAGATTTCAGCTCAAAAACCTGAAATTTACTTTTTTTCCATGAAAGGCGAGAATAAATCCTCGGTGATCAACTGAATTTATAACGGAATTGGTCTCATCGAGGGGTGGGCAATAAATTCTCAAGCTTCTTATAAACCTTTATTAATAGATGCCTGTAATCTCTTCCTTGGGAGTAGCTTTTTTGCAGGATGCTGTATTATAATAATGGGACAATGATTTATTATCGACTTACTCAGGGCAGAAGGTCAAAGGAATTAGATAATGGGGAGGGTTTTAAGAATGAATAATTCAACTCAGGGACAGGTTCAGTACATAAATCCAGACGGTTTGCCCAAAAATCCGGCATTCACCAACGTAATTATCGTAACCGGTCAGGTAAAGACAATTTATATCGGAGGACAGGACGCAGTCGATACTTCCGGGGCAATTGTTGGAAAAGGTGACATCAAAAAGCAGACTGAGCAAGTTTTAGCCAACCTGCAAACAGCACTGAAAGCTGTTGGCGCTGAACTGGAGCACATTATCAAGTGGAACGTGTATGTTGTCCAGGGGCAACCCTTACAGCCGGGTTTTGAGGCATTCCACCAGGTATGGGGTAACAGGCCCAATCCGCCTGCCGTCACCTTTATGTTTGTTTCAGGACTGTCAAATCCCAATTTCCTTGTGGAAATGGACGCTATTGCTGTTATGCCTCAGTAGTGATTAAAGGGGGGATATGGGGGAACTGATCGTGCTGATTGGCTGGTTCCGATGATTGAAGAGTTTCTCAATGCGCCCATGCCAGATGCTCAGCCTTTATAGACATATCATGCGTATTCTATCTCAGGTGTATTAAGCAACCTGTAAACCGGTCACTGGCAACCCCGAGAAGCTCCCGGATGCATACTGAATAGCAGTAAATATAAAAAGGGTCCCCTGACAAAAAGAATAGAACCGGGATAGGGAATGCCATTTATAAATTTGGGGGCTTTATGTCTATATCTGTAACTGAAAGCGGCTTAAACGGGAACCTGGAAAAGTACCTGAAAAACATGATACTGGAAGATAGGGATAAAATCTGTAATTATGTAGAATTATCGGCCAGAGAGGTATTACCAATTACCCGCAGGCTTTTCGAAGAAAAGGTCTCTCTTGCCTACGACTTTGAAATCTCACAAATTGTAGAAAAAGAAAGGCACCTGATAATTTACGGAGGTGCAGGTTCGGGAAAGACGATAACCCTCAAATGGCTGAGTACTGTCTATGCCAGGCAGTACCTCCTGAAAAAGGAAGGATTTGTCCCGATCTATGTCGCACTTGATTCCTACGTTAAGGGTTCTTTCTACAACTACTTAAAAAAGAAAGTAAAGGAAAAAGGCATCTCTGAGGCAGAATTTAAGAGATTGCTCGAAGGAAAAGCCCTGCTGCTGTTGGATGGGCTTGATCTTCTCACACCTTCGGATGAGTTTTCCCCTTTTGATGAGGTTTCTGATTTTATTTCCGAGTATGAAGACTGCAGATACGTTGTTGCCTCGAGACCCGAGCCTTTTGACAGTTTGAAAAGTACACTTGCACTGTCGGAACTTGAAAAATTAACTGATGAGAAAATCAGGTTGTTTATAGCAAAGAATGTCTCCAATGAGAGACAGGCAAAGCTTTTGACAGCCAGGAGTTTGAGTGAGGTCTATTCAAAACCAATCCTTAGAAACCCCCTGCTGCTTTATATCTGGATCAAACTCTCAACAGTACATATGGAAATAGGGGAAAAGGCTGGAGGCATTCAATGCTTTACCCTTGAAGGTTCTGTTCCCTCGAGCCATACGGAAATCTATCAGGCTTTCATTTCTGAGCTTTTTGGAAATAGCAGGTTAAGAGAGGAGATTTTCAAATCTCGAAACCAATTTCATCTAAAGATAAGTTCTGATAGAACGAATCATAAAAGAATTCCTCGTGGAAGAATAGATTCTCAGGAACTGAGTACTGGAAAAACAGACATCGAAAATTTCCTGATGAATCTGTCGTTTGAACTCCAGTGCAGGAACAGGATCTCATGTAAGTATAGCTACGCCCTTGAAGTGGCAGAAAGGTATACTGAGTGCGGCAGGTCTGGAAGAACAAGAGCCAGAAAGCTCCTTAAATCCTGTCTGGGGATCGGGCTCCTTATAAGAAAGAGATCCGAAATAAGGTTCGGAATAAATCGGTCTTTTCAAGAATACTTTGCGGCGTTAAAGCTGAAAGCGTGCCTTGAAAGCGGAATGGACATCTCAAAGACGTTCAGGAACCCGAGATGGGAAAATGTGATAGTGCTTACTTCGGAGTTAGTCGAGTCCGGAGAAGAACTTGTAAACTCAATAATCTCAAGCGGAAACTTAAATTTAGCCTCAAAATGTGCTTTGAGAGCCAGTGCTAAGACAAAAGGGAAACTGTGCGAGTTGCTTTCCAGGAAATTTGACAGTAAATACACCGTAGAGAAAGTAAGGGCAGTTCAAAGCCTGGGGAGGCTGGGTAACTGTGGAATCATAGCCAATTTAGGAGCTCTTGAAGATAAGGACATCGGGGTAAAAAGGGAAACTGCAAAGGTGCTTGGGGAAACAAGGTCAGAGATAGCGCTCGCTCCGCTTGAGGCTGCAATAAGAGATGAGGATTACTCTGTGCGTATAGAGGCTGTAAAGTCTCTTGGGATAATCGGGTCCGAGAGAGCTATCGAACTGCTCAGGAGTACGTTTGAAGATAAGAACCGGGCTGTCCGTCTGCAGGCTGTGGAAGCTTTGATGCAGATAGGATCTGAGAAAGCCCTGGAGATCCTTATTTCAGCACTTGGGGCTAATGATGATTTCGTCCGTATAGGGGCTATGGGTGCGCTTGGCAGGACAAATTCCAGAAAAGCGGCAGAAGCTCTTATAAAAGCGTTTAAGGAAGAAGACAGGCTTGTCCAGATGGGAGCTGCCGAGGCTCTTGGTCAGATGAAATCGGAAAAAGCAGTTGAATTGTTTATAAACGCCCTGGAGGATGAAGATGAATTTGTGCGCTGGATCGCCACAAAAGCACTTGGAGAAATAAGATCAGATAAAATATCAGGCACATTTGTCAATATGCTTGGAGATAAGAGCCGCTTTGTCCGTCGGGAAGCCGCTAAGGGACTTGGCATGGTAGGGTTGGAAGGAGCCCTCGATCCCCTTGTGTCCGCGCTCTGGGATGAGGATGAGTTTGTAAGGAAGACAGCCGCAGAATCCTTAGGGGAAATAGGGTCTGAAATGGCTGCTAAAACCCTGATAAATAAACTCCATGATGAGAGCCATTTAGTCCGACTGGAAGCGGCAAAAGCCCTGGGTGCAATGAAGGTCTGCAAAGCTATTGTTCCACTTCTTTTTGCACTGGGGGATGAAAACCGTTTTGTCAGGAAGGAAGCGGCAAACGCACTCGGGCTGTTTGAATCGCAGGAAGTCTTTGAACCGCTCATTCGGATTTTTAAGTCAGGGAATAATCTTACAAGGCAGGGGGCAGTGAGAGCTCTGGGCAAGATAAATCCTGATGACATCCCTGACTGGATATCGGATAGAACCTTTGATTTCATTGATTACGCGATCAAAGACGAAGATAAGCTTGTGCGGAGGGAAGCCGCAAAAGCCCTGCGAAATCTGTCGGAAAGCAGGCTCAAAAGAGCTTTTGAATCCCTGATCAGCGCCCTTGATAGTGAAGATGATGAAGTCAGGAGGCTTGTAGCCGAGTCACTGGTGCTTTTTGATTGTGAGATGGCGGTTCCCCCGTTAATCAATGCGCTCAAATCCAGAGACGCAACTGTACGCAGGTTTGCAGCTGTAACCCTGGGTAGGATAAGGTCAAAAGAAGCCCTGCAGCCCCTTATAGAGGTTCTGGTTTTTGATGACAACGGGTTCGTAAAAGAGGAAGCTGCAAAATCCCTCGGAAAAATAAAATCCAGAAAAGCTGTAGAACCCCTTATTGACGCACTGATGGATAGAAACAATGAAGGAAGATCGGGAGCAGCCGAAGCTCTTGGCAGGATTAAAGCCTCAAATGCGGTGGATCAGCTTATTGCTGCTCTTGAGGATCCGGACGATTTTACCCGGCTTGCTGCCGCAAAAGCTCTCGGCAGGATAAAACCGAAAAGAGCTATCGAACCTCTTATAGACACCCTTTACGACTGGAACCGCTTTGTAAAAGCTGAAGCGGCAGGGGCTCTAAAAAAGATCTGTACTAAAGAGGATGAAGTGAAGTTGAAGGCTTTACTTGACTCAGAAAATGAATTCGTGGCAAACCTTGCTTTTGAGATCCTTGAGGGCATCGAGATGAATGAAATCTTAAAGATCCATTCGTGGGAGTGCCCACAAGATAATTTTTTTCGGCAGGAGCTGACAGTAAAAGCAGGAAAGTATAGCAGGAAATATAACAGGAAATGTAGCAGGAAATATAACAGGAAATATAGCAGGAAATATAGCAGGAAATATAGCAGGAAATGTAGCAGGAAACCAAACAAAAAAGTCATTGAATTTGAAAGATGAAGTTTTACTTATTTTTACTGCTTTTCCATTCGACAAGTATCTAATGCACCCAGATCTAATGCACCCAGAATATGCCTATAATTGAAAACAAGATAGTCTCGGTAGAGACTTATGAGTCTTCAGGTTTCCATTCTTCTGAGCCCTCGTTCTTACCGATGAATCTCATTAACTTAACATCGTCGTCAATTATTTCTATATAAAAGAGTTTTCTATTTGCAGGATTGTCCTGGACGCCCCAGCAGCCGGTATTTGCAACTTTTTTTATCTTATCAACATATGCATCATGGGTATGACCATATATGAGGTACTGATCTTTTTTAATTCCAAACATATAATTCCTGGCATCCGATTCAACCAGTTCTCTAATAGTAAAATAGTCAATATCCTTTGAAATTTTAAAATTGCGAATCCATTCATAATATTGCTTGAGCTTTTCATATAGTTCAGGGAATATCTTCTTGAGTATCTCGGAGCTTGAGTCCAGATATTTTTTGATTAGATGGGATATATTTTCCCTCAGTTCAGATAATTCCGTCATATCTGTCCTCAAGTTTCTCACGTTTTCCTCTCTTGCTTTTATCCTCTTTTCCGGGGGATCAAGAAGACTAATATCACTTTCGGATAACTCTAGTTTTTTAATTAGTTCTTTTGACCTCTGAGCTTTTTCGGCAAAAGCCTTCACCTGTTTTTTTATCTCATCTATTTCCTTTATTATTTCATATGATTCTTCAGGTGAGAGCCCACTTAGCTTCTGCTCTTTTTCTGTAGATTCAATCTGAGACAGGAGTTCTCCAGATTTACACGATATTTCTTCTGTCAGAGTCAGTGGTGTAACATATGGTGAAATTTCTCTGGATTCAAAATCGCTCTCAAGTTCTTTTAATTTATAATTTTCGAACTTAAATGTTTGAAATTCTTTTAAAGAGCCTGGGCTTTTTGCTGCACGTGTTATCTTTTCGAGATAAAATTTCCACAGATTATCTGCAAACCGACTTCCTTCTTCACCAATCAGGCACATATCTTCACAAAATTTTTCATACAATTCAAGCGGTTTATACAAATTCCAGCTTAACACTTCAAACTGATATCCATGAATAAAATAAAACACTTCATCTTTACTCCTGATTTCGACTGATTTTTTTATATCGATAGAATAATCAGCCCCGTTTTCGTTCAGCCAGAGCAGGTGATAATCGTGATTGCCGACAATATAATGAAAATTTGTGTTAGTATGTTTACATTTCAGTTCTTTAAACTTATCTAGATAATATTTTTCGTTAACAATGACGCTTAAGTAGTCATGTCTCCAAAAATCCAGTATATCACCGAGAAGAATAAAGTCGCTTATCTTGCTAAAATCCAGGGTGTCTAAAAAGTCTCCGAACTGAGCTTCCCTATGTTTTTCTTCTTCTGGTCTATCTTTTCCAATAGTCAATCCAAGATGAACATCGGATACAGCAATTATTGATTTTCCTATCATAGCTTCTTAGCTCTCCCCTTAGCCAAGTCTCCTATATGGCCGATTCCAGAACCTGAATGGTCACAGAATTGGTTTTCAGAATCCTGTGTATTTGAGTAATTAATTATATCTCTTTATGAGGAACTTGAGATTTGATCCCACAGTAACCATACATATAACAAAATTATAGATCAGGTCAAAGTACTGTTTATTATTGTGCTTTCAGGTGACTGCGTAGATTCTGTTAAGATTAATTAATAATTACAGGTTTATAACGGTACAACTATTTTTATTCCTGACTTATTTTTCTGCTACCCTCAACATCAATTATTTTCATATTTATATAATACTCCATGCCAAGTCTCATAGCTCCACCTTGCTGGACGCCCTGAGGGTTACAAATTTTGTTGGCATAACCAGAAACCAGCAAGCGTTCTATAACGTACGTTCCAAACTCGAGAACAGGTACATTGCTAACCAGCACCAGGAGGGAAATAAGAAATGACAGATGCGCAAGCGCTCGAAACCGAGCAGAAGATGACTGACGACGAGCGGTTCTCGATGATTATCAGCATCCTTGGAGCCGCCTCTCTATTTCAGCGAGACAAACGAATCCCTGAGGGCGTCCCCATGAGCGCTGGCTACACGCCCGGTGTGCCGAGGCTCGGCATCCCAGCGCTGCGAATGAGCGATGCGAGTCTCGGCGTCACCAATCCAGGCTACCGGCCCGAAGACAAGGGTGCCACGGCATTGCCGGCGTCCATTGTTGTCGGCTCGAGTTTTAATCCGCAGCTTGCGCGTGAGGGTGGCTCGGTACTTGGTCGTGAAGCGCGTATCCGGGGATTTAATGTGATGTTAGCCGGCGGTATCAATCTCGCCCGAGACGTGCGCAACGGCCGAAATTTCGAGTACTATTCCGAGGACCCGTTGCTCAGCGCAGTCCTTGGCGCGGAGGCTGTCAATGGCATCCAGGGAGAGGGCGTCATCTCGACTCTCAAGCACTATTCGCTCAATTGCAACGAAACCAACCGCCACTGGCTGGATGCAATCATAGACCCGGCTGCGCATCGAGAGTCTGACTTGCTTGCTTTCCAGATCGCAATAGAGCGCTCACAGCCTGGCTCGATCATGAGTGGCTACAACAAGATCAACGGCGAGTACGCCGGCGGCAACAACCATCTCCTGAATGAAGTGCTCAAGGGTGCATGGGGCTATAAGGGCTGGGTGATGTCCGACTGGGGCGCGACTCCAAACTGGGACTTCGCCCTCAAGGGGCTCGACCAGGAATCCGGCGTGCAGGCGGATATGATGATGTGGCAGGTCGAGCCATTCACCGAACCTCTCAGGAAAGCCTATGCGGAAGGCAAGCTTCCCAAGGAACGCCTCTCCGACATGGTGCGCCGCATTCTTCACTCGATTTACACGATTGGCATTGATAAATGGGGACCGGCACCCAAAGTAGACATGGCAAAGCACAACGAGGTGGCTCTCGAAACAGCGCGGCAGGGAATCGTGCTGCTGAAAAACCAGGGAGTGCTGCCGCTTTCAACCGACAAGCCTCTTAAGATCGCAGTGATCGGCGGCTACGCACAGCTTGGTGTGCCAACTGGTACCGGTTCGAGTGCAGTCCTGCCAGTGGGTGGTTATGCAGCCGTCATCCCGATCGGCGGTCCGGGCATCGTGGGGGAATTGCGCAACCTTTACCTAATGCCCTCATCGCCGCTAGCGGAGCTGGAAAAGCTGCTGCCCAGGGCACAGATTGAGTTCGATCCTGGGCAAACTCCGGCAGAGGCAGCCCTGCTGGCACGTCGTTCGGATGTTGTCATTGTCTTCGGGATTCGCGTTGAGGGCGAAGGTTTCGATCTCCCCGATTTGACGCTGCCCTGGGGTCAGGATGCCATAATCGACACCGTGGCATCCGTCAATTCAAACACGATCGTTGTGCTGGAAACCGGAAACCCGGTTGCGATGCCGTGGTGCGACAAGGTGAAGGCGATCGTCCAGGCGTGGTATCCCGGGCAAGCAGGCGGCCAGGCAATCGCTGAGGTGCTCACAGGCAAGGTGAACCCGTCGGGCCGCCTGCCGATCACCTTCCCGAAAAGTCTCTCTCAGACGCCAAGACCTGAGCTTCCCGGGCTGGGCACTCCATGGGGTACGCCGACCACTATTCGCTACGACGAAGGTGCAGAAGTTGGTTATCGATGGTTTGCAAAGAAGGACGAAAAGCCGCTCTTCGCCTTTGGTCACGGATTGAGCTACACAAGCTTCGCCTACAGCGACCTCAACGTCAGTGGTGGTGAGACCATCACTGCTAGCTTCACTATCACCAACACCGGTAAATACGCGGGTGCGGATGTTCCCCAGCTATACCTTATCGATGCGCCCGCTGAGAAGCGCATGCGGTTGCTTGGCTTCGAGCGCGTTCAACTCTCTCCCGGTGAATCAAAACAGGTAACAATTACAGCCGATCCGCGCCTGCTTGCGTGCTTTGACGTCGGGAAGCAGCAGTGGCGCATTAACGAAGGAAATTATGTTGTGTCTCTCTCGCGTTCAGCCGATGCTCCAATCGAGAAAATGGAAGCCCGCCTTTCAGGGCGTTTCTTTGGATGGTGATTCTACATACGGTTTGTTTGTGAAACTACAGGTGACGTGGATTTTACAGAGCCTCCAGACTCTAGGATTCTCATCATTTCACTTCAAAAAACAGGCTCCAGCTTTATAGCATCTGTCTTCCGGTTTCCTGTGAAATTAAGTTCCTTTAAGGTCTCATTCAGGGAGAGGAGGAATTCAGCTTTGAGCTTTTCGGTCAATTGCTCAGGGTCTATGCTTCTGAAAATGGCAGGAGTTCCTTCTTTAACTTCCACATATCCCTTTTTTGCCATCCTTTCCAGCACAGAATAGATTTTTGGTCTGGGCACATGAGTAAATTCATGAATTTCCCTTGCTGTAGCTTCATTCAAGCTCAGGAGTCCGACATAAACTTTTGCCTCGTTCTCCGTAAACCCCAGTTTCTTTAACTTGTCTATAAGTTCGGTGCGCATTGAAGACCTCCTCTAGATTCTTTTATTCAGGCAGCCTCATCAAGCTTCTTGAGCGTTGCAAGGATTGTCTTCAGGCTTTCCTGGTATGCAAGGATATCCTCTTCACCCAGCCTTCTAAGGATCTCGGAGGCATTTTTTTCGAGTTCCTCCATAAACCATTCCCTGTAAGCTTTCCCCTCTTCAGTAAGGGAAAGAAGTGTTTTTCTCCTGTCCTCAGGATCTCCTTTCCTGTAGACAAGTCCCTCTTTTTCCAGGGCATCAATCATGCTTGTCAGGCTTCCTTTCTGAAGATCAAGGCACTTTCCCAGGGTTGTAGGCATGATATTATCTACTGCCCCGATAATCATGATAGCCCGGTTCTGGTTTTTATTCAGGTTATAAGGGCCGTCTCCAGTTTGGTGAAAGATCCTGGCAAAGTTTTTATGAAACAGGTTAAACATCTCAAACTGAAGTTTTACTGCTTCTTTTATTCTTTCTTCTTTCATTGATATCCACAGCCAGAAGTTTTTCCTAATTCGGATGTTGAATTGAAAGAATTTCTCAATAAGCCTTTAAATCAGAACTTATAATGAAGATATTAAGCCTGTTTTTCAGCTCATCTGTTAAATTGATCGTTCATATTCTTACTGTTCAATTATTTAATTGTTTGATTTCTTACTAATTCAATCTAAATTCTATTTATACTTTGTGATTCAGAGTTCAATACTTCATAATGTTAGCAGTTCTTTAAACTCATATCCGTACGAATTAGACATTTCAGGTATGTATGTGCCCAGATGAAAGTAATCAGTGAACCAATTACCGTCCCCGCAACAAGCCCCCACCAGACGCCAGAAAGCCCCCAGTTGAGTCCGAAAGCAAAAATTAAGGCAAAGAGAGGGGTCATGATCAGGCTGCGCAAAAGCGTAGCTATAAGGGCGTTAGTGCCTTTTCCTGCTCCCTGGAAGAAAGAAGCGGAAAGCATCCCAAAAGCGACTGCCGGATAGAACACTGTCATGATCTTAAGGAGCCTTGTAAGTTCAGGTGCGATCCGGGCAGCGTCTTCGGTCTGTGTAAAGACAGCAGCGATTTCTGGAGCGAAAATGAATATGAAAACCGCAATTGCGGCTTCAACCAGAAATCCGATTTTAACTGCGTAAAAAAGGGCATTCTGGGCTTTTTTAAAGTCCTTTTCCCCGAAAGCAGCTCCTCCAATTGAGACAATGGAGATCGAAATTCCTATCAGAGGCGTAACTGCTATGCCTGTCACTCTCCAGGCTGTGGCATAAACCGCAACCCCATCCGTACTGCTGACATTCGCGATTATAACATTCATTATAAGTGCGGTTAGCGCCAGGGCGAGCTGCTCAACTGAGGAGGGTATTCCGACTCTGAAAATATCTTTTACTATTGCCCTGTCAAATTTGAAGGAACTGAACCTGAAAGCTACATAGGTATCTTTTTTGATGAAAAACCAGTAAAACATCAGCAGTCCGGAACTGGCATAAGCGACAACGGTTGCCAGGGCGGCTCCTGCAATCCCTAACCCCAGAGTATATATAAATATGGGATCGAGTATTACGTTCAGGACTGAGCCAAGAATCATTGACTGCATAGCCCTTTTTGAATCTCCTTCACTTCTCAGGATGGAGTTTGCAACATTAGTAAAGAAGAATATAAAACTGCCCCCGAAAAACACCCTGGCATAACTGATTCCGAGCTCCGTCGTTCTTCCGGCGGCTCCACTGTATACGAAAAGATCTTCCACAAAAGCTAATCCAAGCACGGTCAGTACAGCTGTCAGGGTGAGCATTATCACGAAGGTATGCAGGGCAACGTTATCTACGCCTGTTTTATCTCTGGCTCCGATCCGCCTGGAAATTGCAGACCCTCCTCCAACTCCCAACCCGCCTGTAAGTGCCATCTGGATAAGGAAAAAAGGAAATGCAAATCCCATAGCAGCCAGAGCATCAGTTCCCAGCCCCGCAACCCAGAAGGTGTCTGTAAGGTTGTATATTGTTTGCACAGACATTGCAACTATTATAGGAATTGATAGCTTGATAACGGCTTTCTGGGGGTCACCGAGAAGAATATTTACTCCTTCTGTTGTCTCTTTATGCACAAGAAAACCTTTTTCTTCGACCAAAAAACTCCTCTCATTTTTTTACGGCTTTCCTTTTTTCCTCTGCTTCTTTTCTGTATATATCTTCGTTGATTGTTGAGTACAATTTTTTATCATTCCGTCTTCTACCATTACCGTTTACTTATTTTATGCAATTTTATTGATAGCTGTATGTGTGTTAATATGGATGTTAACTAAGATATACTCTTAACATTTCTTGTGAAACCAGACTGGAATAGATTGACTGGCATTAGACTGGCATAATACGTATTAATTCCAGTCCACAGGTACAACGGGTCACGGCCTTTATATACGAAAAAGTAATTCTCGGGGTTACCAATTGTTAGAATAAAATCCGTTCTTATACTATTGAGAACTAAATTACAAACCACAGATAACAAATAAAGACTCGCAGATAGAGACAAGTCATATGAAACAGTGAATCTTGAATCATAGAGACAAGTCATATGAAACAGTGGATCTTGAATCCAGGGATTCAATAAATTTCATACCTCTTTCTCTTATAGGGCAGAAGAAAATCTTGATTTTTGGTCTTAGGGTTTGAATGCATAAAACTTTTATTTCAAATTATGTTTTTGCCCGGATTTCTGGAAAATAAGGTGAAGAACTATGTTATCCAAAACAGAACTCAGGGAAGCAGTGAAGTCTATGGGTCTGGTTTTTGGTGATATCGGGACCAGTCCCATTTATACCCTGACAGTTATCTTTCTTCTTACAAAACCGACTGAAACTCATGTAATAGGAGTTTTATCTCTAATTATCTGGACACTTATCATTATCGTGACTATGGAATACGCCTGGCTTGCCATGAGCCTTAGTAAAAAGGGTGAAGGAGGAACTATTGTCTTAAAAGAAATACTTATTCCCCTTTTAAGGTCAGGCAGAAAGGTTTATTTAGTCACAATATTAGCCTATATAGGTATTTCATTCCTTATTGGAGACGGCGTTATTACGCCTGCAATAAGCATACTCAGTGCTGTTGAGGGAGTACGCATTGTTTCCGGTTTTGAGAATACAGGACAGAGTGTTCTGATCTTAATTGCCGGTATAATTGCTATAATCCTTTTTTCAGTCCAGAGTAAGGGAATAGAAAAGATTACATGGGTATTTGGCCCGATAATGTTTTTATGGTTTTCATCCCTTGCATTTTTTGGAATTTCTTCAATATTTTATGTGCCAGGCATAATTAAAGCCATCAATCCTTATTATGCTATCAGCTTTCTTCTGGATAGTGGAATTGCGGGATTTTTTGTACTATCTGAAGTGATTCTGTGCGCAACCGGGGGTGAAGCATTATATGCCGATATGGGCCATCTAGGGAGAAAGCCCATTTTAAATGCCTGGAAACTGGTATTTGCAGCATTGGTTTTGAATTATCTCGGGCAGGGATCATTCCTTATAAGAAATCCAGACTCAAGAAATGTATTATTTGAGATGGTGTCTCAACAAGCCAGTGTTATTTACATACCATTCCTTGTCCTGAGCATCGTGGCAACGATTATTGCTTCGCAGGCTATGATTAGCGGTGTATTCTCAATAGTATATCAGGGAATAACAACCCGAGTAATGCCAATGCTAAAGATTGATTATACCTCCGGGCAATTAAGATCACAGGTATATATTGGGGCAGTAAACTGGATGCTTCTAATCGCTGTATTATTTATGATGCTTGTGTTTCAGGAATCACACAATCTTGCAGCCGCATATGGACTGGCAGTTACCGGGGACATGACAATTACAGGCATACTGATGGCTTCAATATTCTATTACAAAAAAGATATACTGAAAACTATAATCGCGCTGTTCATAACATTTGTTGACATTATATTCCTTCTCTCAAATACTTACAAAATCCCACATGGAGGCTACTGGTCAATTATTATATCACTCCTTATCTTTTCTCTTATTATAATATACACATCGGGGCAGAAGAGACTTTATGAAGTGCTGAAACCTGTAAAAATCGATAATTTCCTTGAAAAATATAACCGTCTATATGCCACTGAAAATAAAATCAGTGGAACTGCACTTTTCTTTACACGGGATATAACCAGAATTCCACAATATATTTCCCATGTAATGTTTAAAAATAACATCATTTATGAAAATAATATTTTTGTTTCAATTATCAAATCTGACAGTCCTTTTGGAGTAGAAAGCTCATTTACAGCAGAACCGGCAAAAGGATTAAAAGTTTTTGAGATAAAAGCGGGATACATGGAGATAGTTGATGTTGAGAAGATTCTTAAAGAGAATAATATTTATGAAAAAACAATTTTCTACGGAGTAGAAGATATATTTACCAGTAATATAGTCTGGAGAATATTTTCCGTAATTAAGAAATTGTCGCCTTCATTTGTCCAGTTTTACAGGCTCCCTACCGACGAGCTTCACGGAGTTATGACAAGGTTCGAAATGTAAAAATGGAAAAGTACAATGGGCTTTCAGCCCTAAATAGAATTAAAAAAGATGATATAAGTTGGAGTACTGTCTAAAGATTACCCATCGATTAGATAAGATATCTGAATAAACTGTATAACTGGAATCAGTCAGATAAAATAAAGACATAGAAGCCGATTTATAAACTAAGTTTTTTATATGAAACAATCATTCGTAATAATATATATTCTAAGTTAACACACCTTATTTTATTAAGGTCCATATTTTGGGTTCTTGCTTTTTTGTACCAATCAATTGTACAATAATGCCAGTTAATATATACATCCATGTGGTATCGGCAAATAAAGAAAATAATCGATACCTATGGATATTACTTTTGACTATGGATTTTAATAATATTTAGTCTGCCTGAATAAATAGTTCGTTCTGGATGATTAATCAGGTTTGGGCGTCGGTGCGCTTTGAATAATTATCCAAAAAATTCAAAAATTCAGGTGTGTAGAACTGGATAAAATGGAGGGATCTGATTGGATAAGCAGTATTTACTATATCTTGCTGCAATTCTCTTTGCTTTTCTCATAATCGCACCAGGTGTTGCAGGAGCCGAGGGCAGCACATACACAAATGTAAGTGTTAATGATGCCAGGAATATGATTAAAGAAGGCAATGTCTTCATTCTCGATGTACGTACCCCTGATGAATTCCATGCAGCGCATATCAAAGGAGCGGTATTGATACCGGTCGCGAGCCTCAAGAATCCGCCCGGAGAACCAATTTTGCCTTATGAAAATCTGCTGGCAAATCGAATAGACGAGTTACCGGATGATTGTAATACAAAAATACTTATTTATTGTAAAACCGGGGCACGAAGCACAAACGCAGGCGAAGTCGTGGTAAACGCCGGTTACAGCAATGTTTATAACATGAATGAAGGGATCAAAGTCTGGATAGACGCAGGATATCCCGTCGTAAGCAGCTTTGTGGATTAGCTTGACTGCGCTGATGACTCAACTAAAACAGCCCTCAACGCAAAAGTCAACAACATACTCTGTCATCTTGAAAAAGGAAATGATGCTAAAGCTATAAAGAAAATTGGCACTTTTAATGATTTCGTTAATAAAACGGAAGCTGAATGCAGGTTGGATTCTACCGAAGCCGATTACCTGATCCACGAATCCACAGTCCATCTTAAAGACCTTATCTGATTTAAAAGACCTTATCTAGTTTATTATTCATGCAGTTGCCTGCAGAACAGGCAACTTTCAATTTTATGCTCTCACAATAACAAAACCTGCTTCTAAAATTCAACTTTAATTACATTGAGCGCCTTTTTAAGAAAAATACAGCTATTAATACAAATACCAGGCTCGCCAGTGTGAATCCGGGCAGGTTTTCTTCCACAGCATACGGCTTTTCTTCCACCTGTATAGGAAGGTCAAGCGTATAATCTTCCGCGTTTTCTTTATCTTCGCCGAAGTAATATATTACTCTGCCTTTGACATTAAAATCTCCAGGCTGGTTAGTTTCAATTCTTACTTCAATATCCCTGCCCTGCCCAGGGTCCAGTTCATATGTTGTCGTATACTGACCTGCACCCGACTGGACAAACTCCGAGGAAGAGACACTCATTCCTGAAGGCGGAATAATAATGACCTGCACATGCATGACAGGTTTTGTGATAAGATTGACGGCTGAAAGTTTGAGCAGTATGTCTTCCCCAGAAATAACCCGGGTCTTTTCACCATGGAGACTGACACTTGCAGAGGGTGGTGCAGGTTTGGAGTTTCCGGTTGATTCTGTGTTCTCTGGAGCTGTTTTTTGTGCAGGCTCAGATTGTACGTAGTTGTTATTCTCAATTTTAGTATATTTTGAGCGTACTATATGATACGAGTTTCCTTTACTACGCGAAGATTCGCTCTCGGTATCCTCTGAAATTTCTGTCTCTTCTGAGGTTTGCGTTCCTGTATCATCAATTTCTATTTCCGTGTCCTCCGAGGGCTGAGTTTCCGTATTCTCTGATGATACTGTTTCCTTACTTTCCTGGGAATTTGCTTTGGTTTCCTCAGCCGGCTCTAATTCCGGTTCTTCCTGGGGATTGGTTTTTGTTTCTTCAGTCGGCTCTGGTTCAGGATTTCCCTCGGAATTTGTTTCGGTTTTCTCAGCAGACCCTGATTGGTTATTTTCAAAAGATTGACTTTCTTCCTCCTCCAAAGGCTTTACGTCTTCATTTTGGGTCTCATCGTTTTTTGAGGATTGCGTGTCTGTATCTTCTGGGGGTTGTGGCTGCTCTTCGAGATTCTGTGACTCCCGTGAAGGCTGCATTATTTCTTCTGAAGACTCCGCTTTGTTCTCGTTAGAATCTGCTGAAGCCTCTGACGCATATACATAAGAAACGTTGCTTACCAGGAAACAACCGACTAAAAGACAAACTATTAGAGTTTTTAAAATAGCCCTCTCAGACATTCCACCACCTTTTTGGGCTGCCATCTGTATACATCCGGTCAATTTTAGTTGAAAGGCTTTTTGAGATTATTGGTGCCTTTTCGTAGCTTATTGAAATATTAAAAAATAGGAAAAATGTATGTATTTTTCCTGAAATCGTGCTTATATTCTTTTTTAACCTGACTTATTTCCTCTTGGCAGCATATACTCCTAACAGGCCTATAGCTGCAATTAATATTCCAAATCCCGGAGCGCTAAATGAGCCTTCTCCTTCGGCTTTTATTCCTCCGTTCTCTTTAGAGCTGGAAATTTCTTCGGGATTGCTCTCCTCAAAGTTAGGAGCTTCTCCGGGATTTTTGGAAGCCTGCTCAACTATAAAGGGGTGGCTGAGTGAAATCGGGTTGTAATCGTCTTTGTTATCTCCAGGCCAGTACAGGCCGCTGAAGTGCACAGTGGAAGTACCTACTTTCTCTCCTTTAATGTTGATGTAGATTGTTCGGGCGCTTCCAGGAGGCACGGAAAATATCCCATAGACTGTACCTGCAGCACCTGTCTGAGCAAAACCCTGCCCGTATACGTGAATTCCAGCAGGTACGCTGATCCTTGCATCTACATTCAGAGTTACATCATTGAGGGAAGGGTTATCAATATAAAGTTCAACAATGCCATCTTCGTTTTCAGTTATAACATCATTAACCGGTCTCAGAGTGACTGTCGGGCCTACCCTGAATTTCTGTTCTGCCACAGGAACTGTTGCTTCAGTTTCGGTTACATTGGTAAGGCAGGTCTCATTCAGGGGCACGGATTGATTGATGGATTTATTGGCGGATTTATTGGTGGCGGATTGATTAACAGAGTTATTTATGGATTGATTAGCGGATTCATTCGTGTTTGAAATCTTTGATGCCGTGTCATTTACTAATGGGTTGTCGGCTGCACCTGCAACCGCCCCTGTTAACACAGACCCAAAAACAAAAATCGACATCACTAGTATGGGCAAATATTTTTTCAACTTATATACCTCCTTTTAGGGGTATTTAATTACCTGTACAATAGCTTTTTGAAAATGTTTTTCAAAATTTCCAATTGATTTATTACAGAATTTGCTTTGAATCAATATTTTTCAGCAGATATTGAGCATTTTTAGTTTAATTTACTTTCGGCTTTTTTGTTAATATCTTCAAAATTTTACTTACATATTACAATAATTTCAGGTGAAGCGTATAATTTAATATATCAATATTATTTTTTACCTGATATTCCTGTGTTTTAATTATGTTTTTGATTCCCATTTTAAGGGTATAGATGAATATGGGATCCAGGATGACATTCAGGAGTCCGCCTGTAATCCATAGCCTGCATGGCTCGCTTCGAGTCACCCTCACTTCAGAGAATAGAATTGGCGGCATTGGAAAAGAAAATAACGATACTTCCAAGGAAGGTAGCCCTGGCAATTTCTGATGCCTCGGCTATATGGAAAAATTTCTCACAAGAGCTGGTTTTAGTGCACGAAAATAAAATGCCTGGGATAAGGACAGGACATTTACCCCTGCAGTAAGTTTCCCTACAAGTGTTTAATATTGACAGGGAACGAATCTCAGGCTCAATTTTAACTCACATACTTTTTACAAATCCTCTCTGAAAAAAATTTGCAATTAGATCATAAACAGTAAAAGCCAGAATCTTTCCCCTAAATTTCAGGTTATAATGCGATAAAGTTCTTCAAGTGAACTATGATTTGAGGAGTCTCATACTGCGATTGCTATCTGAAAAAATATCAAGATATCCTTGATAATATTGCATGATACCTGTACTCGTAGTACATTGATTTTATATATTCCATGGTGAAACCGTTATTCTTGGCAATTTTCTCAATCAGGTAGGGGCTATGAGAATTCCCAATTATATCCCTGGGACGGTTTCTCAGGATAGCCGCTAGCTGCTTGATGCTCCCGAAACCAGCTTTAGGTAATGTGTTCCAGAGTTTGAAATTCTGTGAGAACCATCCCATTTTCCACAGGGAATAAAGCCTGGGATCAATTATGTCAAAAAAGATTATTTTGCCTCCTTCATTTAGATGACCACAGGCGTTATTGACAAAAGCATCTATTTGTTCAGGGGTCAAGTACTGGACAACTTGTGATGCCGTAATCCGGTCAAAAGAAGAACTCAACCTGTCCCATACTGTTTTGTCATCGGCAAGGAACAAGTCTACATTTTTATAATTTTTCTCCCAGATTTTCTTTTCAGCTTCAAAAAGCATCGAACTTGAGAAGTCAACACCTACCACCCTTTCGTAATATGGCACGTAATATATCAAAAGTTCTCCGGCGCCGCACCCAAAATCGAGAAGAGATTTACCTCCACTCAGGTGGAAAAGTTTCTCCTTAGCTTCCTTATATAGGAATTCATCGGTAGAATATCTATGGCCTCCTTTCTTCTTATCCGAAAAATATTCTGCCCAAGAGAACTTCGATTTACTAAATGACATTTCCATACCGGTAACCCCCTTTCTTCCGATTTTCCCATTTCACCTGCAGATGTCTGCAATTGAGTAAAGATAAAGATGATTAAATCTTCTTGCAGTCTCTCTTACAAAATATGTTTAATATTACCAATCTCACTTTATTTATTTATTGAAACATTTGTCCTGAGACCAAGTTCTGACCTACTGTCGGAAAATTTAATAACTATAGTAAAAATTGCTATAAAACTCCCAGGAAAATTTAATAACTTATAGTAATGGGTGCTATAAAAATCCTGATATTTACAGAAATCAGCTTTCTATACATCCATGCGATCATTTACAGAATTTTTAACTTTAATTATAGTATTGTCTTCCAGATACAGGCAGTGAACGTAAGTAATTTTATAACGAATAATATAGTAAAGTATTAAAAAAAGTAAGAAGATCATAAGTAAATGAAATTCGGATACTGAGAAGACAGGAGATAAAATTAAAATGGAAGATATGTTCAGATTTGCGGATGAGCTTGGACCATTTAAAATCATCCATATCTATGAACCATCAGTTGACCTTAAAGCGATTCTTGTAGTGGATAACATCGCCCGGGGACCTGCTCTTGGAGGGGTCCGTATGGCTCCTGATGTGAGTGCTGAAGAATGTTTCAGGCTTGCAAGAGCCATGACCCTTAAGAATGCAGCTGCAGACATTTCTTTCGGGGGCGGTAAACTTGTCATTTATGGTGACCCACGGATGCCGCAGGAAAAGAAAATCCAGAAGCTTCGAGCGCTTGCCAATGCCCTACGATACACAAAGGAATACATTTTCGCCCCTGACATGGGAACTGACGAGTTCTGTATGGCATGCATAAAAGATGAGATCGGAAGGGCAGTAGGACTTCCTTGCGGGGCTGGAGGAATTCCTCTTGATGAAGTGGGGGCTACAGGCTGGGGGCTTGCAAAGTCTACCGAGGTAGCGCTTCAATACTGTGACTTTGAGCTGAATGGAGCTCGTTTAGTTGTTCAGGGTTTTGGGGCAGTTGGGATGCACGTTGCTCGTTTCCTTACCAATAGTGGAGCTGTTCTGGTAGGAGTTGCCGATTCCCGGGGCGCAGTTCACAACCCAGATGGGCTTGATGTGGATGCCCTGATAAGGCTTAAGAATGAAGGAAAAAGTGTACATGACTATCCTGAAGGGAAAAAGCTTGACAGAGATGCAGTTATCTCCATTCCCTGTGACATATGGATTCCTGCAGCCCGTCCAGATATAATCAACGAGAGCAATGTCCATCTTCTGGATACTAAACTGATTATTGAGGGAGCAAACATCCCGATCACGGAAGGAGCTGAAAAAATCCTCTATGAAGCCGGTATCCTTTATGTCCCGGACTTTATCGCAAACGCAGGCGGCGTAATCTGTGCGGCGTCGGAGTATCAGGGAGCTACCCGGTACGCAGCTTTTGAGGCAATTGAAGAGAAAGTGAGGAACAATACGGCTCAGGTGCTGGAAATTGCAAAAACGAAAGGAATCCTGCCAAGGGAAGCTGCAGTCCAGCTTGCTGTAGAAAGAGTTAAGCAAGCCATGGAATACAGGCGGTGGTCAATCTTTTCTTCGGCTCCGGATTTTTCGTAACCGCCATGTAGTTCTATTCTCATCCTTTAACTTTTTAAGTCCCCGGTTGTTCAGGATTTTTCGGCTCAAACCGGGCTTTAACTTACTTTTTTCCTCCACACAACACCTTTGCTGCCCTGACTGCACTATCCGGGGTAAAAAAGACTGGCATTCTGGTGGCAGTAAAAGCTGAAGCTATTTCCCGGCTGAACTTTCCGCCTGGAGAACAGATAAGGATTGGTTTTCCGCAGCTATCTGCAAAGTCCCGAATCTTTTCCGCAACCTTTGGGGTAAGAAGAGGCGGGCCCCAGAGCAGGCTAACGATTGCAAGGTCGTAACCTTCCCTGAAAGCTTCCTGAAGAGCATAAATGTAATGCTCATCCCTTACACTGCCTGTCAGGTCTATAGGGTTTCTTACGGAAGCAAAAATAGGAAGCATCTCTTTTAACTTTTTTACAGCTTCGCCTGGGATTTCGGGAACTCTTAGCCCTGCCTCCTCACATGCATCGGCAATGGAAATTCCTATTCCCCCGCCGTCAGTTATAATGAGGACTCTTTTTCCTTCAGCCAGAGAATACCTGTTCAGTACTTTGCAGGCGTCTTTTAATTCCTCATAACTTTCAACTTCTATTACACCTGCTTTTCTGAAAGCGGCTTCATAGGCTTCATATCTCCCACTGACAGCGCCAGTATGGGAACTGGCTGCTCTTGCACCTGGTTCCTTCCTTCCTACTTTGAGAGCTACCACAGGCTTTTTTTGCACACATCTTGAAGCAGCAGCAAGGAACCTGCGTCCGTTTCTTACAGACTCGATGTAGAGTGCAATGGCTTTTGTTGCTTCGTCGTCTGTCAGGAATTCGATGCAGTCACTTTCATCTACATCAACTTTATTTCCATAGCTTACCACCCTTGCAACTCCTGCTCCTTCGTTTGCCAGCTCGTCCATAATCATAGCGGCAAAGGATCCACTCTGAGTGAGCACGGAAACCCCACCCCTGGCAGGTCTTTCGACCTTATCACTTTTTATAAAAAACGTATCTACATTTGAAACTGTATCGTAGATCCCAAGGCAATTCGGTCCCATAGCCCGAATACCTTTCTTATCTAAAATTTCTTTCAGACGAGTTTCCATTTCCTTTCCTTCGGATCCAGTTTCCCGAAATCCTGAACTGACAATTATGGCGCCTTTTATGTTCTCAACAGGTCCGTCAAGAATTTCAAGAACAATAGATGCCGGTACTGCAAAAATGGCTATATCGATTTTGTCCTCTATCTCCCCAGGATTTGGATAACATTTAAGTCCCCTGATCTCCTGGTAGCCTGGATTTACGGGATATATCTTTCCCTGAAATCCCATATTCAGGAGACTTTCCAGGATTGTATAGGAAAGCTTCTCAGGATTCGGTGACGCTCCTATCAGGGCTATGCTCTCGGGCTTGAAGAAAAAACCAATATGTTCTTTAGTGGTCATTTATGCCCTTCCGAATAATTGCAGATCATATGCAGATTATAGCTCTGAGCTTAAATACTTGCACCTATAAATTTTGGCTCGATAATTCTTGAAAACAGGGGAAGCATGGAAAGTGCCAGAAGGCAAGGAAAAACTCGTTACAGAACCTTAACGGACTGAAGTCAGAAAAAACTTAAAGCATGTAGTTCCTATTCCCCGTTTTTTTCTGTTTCTTCTATCTTCCGTTTCTTCTATCTTTTTGTTTCTTCTATCTTTTTGTTTATTCTATCTTTTTGTTTCTTCTATCTTTTTGTTTCTTCTATCTTTATTGTCCTTCCTTTCCATCTTCATTTATTCTTCAGCAACCCTAGCTCAGTGGTCACAGTACATGCAAATGGCTTTCTCGCACTCTTCATTCTGGAACTTCCACTTAAGCCCCCAGCGTTTGATTGCCTGTATTATCTTCACGAAATCCGTCCCGCTTTCGGTCAGGTAATATTCGGATTTTGGAGGTTTTATTGAGTCGTCAACTCTCTTTGCAATCAGGCCCTCGATTTCCAGCTCGTTCAGCCTTTCTGAAAGGATTTTAGGGGTTATGTAGCCGAGTTTCCTTTTGAGTTCGTTAAAGCGCTTTTCCTTTTTTTCTCCTTTGTGCAGTTCCAGAAGGATATGGATAGTCCATCTTTTCCCGATGATATTCATAGTCTTATAGACTGTGCAGTCTTTCATAGTATAAACATAGAAACTGCCTTATATATAAATTAGTATCTCTAATATACTGGTATCAAAAAGATACTATTATAAATGACATTTTATAAAATCTGTCTATATAATATATTGGAATAATCCATAAAGTTCAGAAGGATCAGCCATGAAAGACAACTTACCGGAAAAAGGTGCAATCGTTCAGAGAGACCGTGAAACATATGCAATCGCTCCCCACCTCCCAGGAGGAATTGTGGATCCGAAAACCCTCATGAAAATCGCTGAAATTGCGGAAAAATATGAGGCTGCTGCCCTCAAGTTGACTTCCGCCCAGAGGATTGCAATCGTGGGGCTTAAAGAAGAAGATCTTGACAATGTGTGGGCTGAGCTTGATATGAAACCCGGCGCAGCTATAGGGCTTTGTGTAAGAAGCGTGAAGTTCTGTCCGGGAACGACTTTCTGCAAGCAGGGAAAACAGGACGCTGTAAGTCTGGGCCTTAAACTGGATGAGAAGTACCATGGAATGCCCATGCCTTCCAAAATGAAAATGGCTGTTTCCGGCTGTCCTAATTCCTGTGCCGAGCCTGCCATCAAAGATATAGGGGTAATGGGTACTGCCAAAGGATACACTTTAATGGTTGGAGGCTCTGCAGCCGCGACTCCACGACTTGCTGAGGTTGTCGCAAAGGAACTGTCAGAAGAAGAGGTTCTTGAGACAATCGATAGAATTATTAACTTCTATAAGGGCTCCGGTACGAAAAAGAGGCTTGGGAGGTTCATTGAAGATATAGGTCTTGAAAATTTCAAAACCCAGGTAGGCCTGTAAACCCAGCATTCATTAACTTCTATAGCGCTTAAATTGCTTCTCGCCGTCTTTAGAAGAACGGAATGCTCCAGTTAAAAATGTTCCTTATGTAAGCACCCTTAACCCCAGATCTTATCTGGGGTTCTAGGGGCAAAAATTGTTATCAGTTCTCCAAAATTGGCTCCTGGAGTAATATGAAGTTCTGAGGTAATATGAAAGCTTATATCCACAGGCATATATGGGCAGATATTAGAATTGGATATGCAGGGAAAAAGAGCAATTGATAAGTAATAGAGCAATAAAAGTAATAAATAATCAAAAATTAGCCTGGAAATCTGGGGCAGACTATCTTGATTTAATGCTGGGAAACATCAAAATTATGGTCAAAAGGGGAAAATAGATGAAAATCACTGAGATGAAATCCTCACCTGAAAAGCCGAACCCCCACAATGTGAGCGTTCGGATGCTTTATGATACCGAAAACGCACAGGCAGTACATATAGAACTCAAGCCTGGAGAAGCGTTAAAGAAACATATAACACCAGTAGATGTATTTTTTTACGTGCTTGAAGGAAAAGGAGTAGTTGAGATTGGAGATGAAACAGAGGAAGTCAGCAGGGATATGTTGATCGAAAGCCCTGCTAAAATTCCTCACCGCCTTGTGAATCCTGGAGACGAGGTTTTCAGGGTGCTGGTTGTTAAAGCTCCAAGGCAAACCGAGGCTTCACGCCTGCTGTAAGACAGCCGGAATGTGTAAAGATGACCGAAAAAACAAAACCGAAAAAGATAGCTGTTGTCCGCTGTGAACTGGTCTCGGAGACCTGTCCCGGAGTGGGTTGCTTCAAAGCTTTCAATGAAAGAAAATTCAGCTTTGAGGGTTATGATACGGATACGCAGATGATAGCATTTTTCACATGTGGGGGCTGCTCGGGCAGGAGAGTTTACCGGCTGGTGAACACCCTGAAAAAACATGGGCTGGATGCTGTGCATCTCAGCTCCTGCATGCTTATGGAAGATAGTTACCCTAAATGCCCAAACCTTGATAGTATCAGAAAAACGATCAAGGACGCAGGCATAGAGATTGTTGAAGGCACACATCACTGAAAATTGATTAACTATTAATAATCTACATAATATGCCTCTAGCAACATGCATGCTTACCAGAAGACAATGCAGGGGAGTAAAGATAAAACTATTCTGGATAAAAACTATTCTGCGCCCTGAGTTCCTGTAAATTAAGTAATTTCGAGACTGAAACATGAGGTTCACCTGCAGTGAAGCCTTTTGCAGATATAGTTTTTAGAGGAACGCATTTGCGAATGAGACTTTTTAAAAAATAAGCTAACTTTTAATGAAATAAAACAAGTTTAAAAAATAAACTTACAAACAGAATCCGAAATATGCCAAGGTCGATAAAATGAGCCATGATATTACTCGGGATCGGAGAATTGAAGATGATGAGAACTACGAAGGTGCAGACCTTGAACTTCGGGATATTCCCCTTCCAAATACGGGAAATATTCTGGATTCAATTCTAAATTCTTTAAACTATAATATTGCAAACTTTTACGCTTATGCAAAATTCAGAGACTATCTTTCTCAGAATACTTTGGATCTGGAACTTCTCCAGAGAAGTATGAGTATTCACAGGGACTTCTCAGCCCTGCTGCTGCACACAAAAGAAGAACTGGTACTTATTTATCCGGAATTTCTGGAAAAAGCTGAGAAGTTACTATTCAAAGGGGGAACAGGTACGGATCTCATAGATTATACCCGTAAAATGTGCAAACTAGTTAACGACTATAAAGAAATGCTGCACAGGGAAGGCTATTTGCCGGACCTCAGAATGAAACTATCGCTGGACGACATCTGAGTCCTGTCTTTCGATTACATGCTAAATGATTTTTTTAACAGAAAAATCCCGAAAGGGGGATCGGTTTAATGGTAAAACGAATGATAATAAAAATTGACGAAAAAAAATGTACAGGTTGCGGAAAATGTGTAGCACCCTGCGCCGAAGGTGCTATTGAAATCATTAATGGAAAAGCAAAAGTCGTATCCGAAGAGCTTTGCGACGGTATGGGCTTCTGCATCGGGGTATGTCCAGAAGGCGCACTATCAGTCGAAGAAAGACACACTGTCGAGTTTAACCGGGAGAAAGCAGAGGCCCAGCCCAAAAGAAAAGATATCTCAATCCAGTGTTTCTCCTGCGGTGTCGGTGAAGATACCAGCTACCTCCTTCCTATCAGGCACAACATGCAAAGCCTGTGGGTCTGCACCCGCTGCCTTCCTAAGCTGATCCACGGTTAATTCTTTCAATCTCTTGATCAAAACCATAGCAACCCTTTTACGAAAAGGCTTGACCGAAACCGTTGCGCTGCTTGTCCATGCTGTTTTAGTTAAAGCATGGTTTTTGATCAAACTTTTTTCTAAAAAGTTTGCGGCTCTACCGCTTACTCTGGTTTTATGTAAATATCTCTCATAGTGTGTAGCCATCTGTGGAATTCCTCATGCTTTCCGGGGCCTATTATTTCAATTTCCACAGCTTCAAAACGTTCCAGCAAATCTTTCTGAACAGTCTCCGAAAGGTGCGTGTCAGCCATCGGGAAAAGCTTATTGTCTTCTTTCTCAATATGCGGATTTAGAAGTTGAATATAAGCCCTCGAATTCTCAACTATCGCTGGAAATTCTATATTGCCCTTTCCTGTAGCTATTTTTTCTATTTTGTTGACATACTGCCTTGCATGTTCATGTTCTTCTTTAAGTGAGGCTATTAACTCTCCTGAGCCGGAAATTCTTGTTTTTTCCATTTCAGGGAAAAGATAAGCTTCCTCCTTTGTGTGATGGCATCTGTCAACAAATACTCTCATAAATTCTATCAGTCCGTCAAGATGCTCCTGCTTAACGCTTTTCCCGGATTCTATATTTGTGCACATTCCATCAAGGATTCTCAGCATCAGTTTAACAGCTTTGTGTTCCTCTTTTAGGTCAACTGTAGGTCTCATCTTACTCCCCCTTATATTGGAAAAAATACTTCGTGTCTGAGCTTATGCATTTCCTTTCTTGTGTATCCTTCTATTTTTTCCCCATATCCTGCCCAAACTCTGTCTGGAACGCCTGATCAAATAACAACTGATGGTCAGGGTGAAGAGAAAATTCCTAGCTGCTGCATAAGCCCAAGGAGGTTAACCTCGCCCCATAACTCTGCAATCTTACCGTCTTTAATGCGGAAAATCTCTATACCAGTCATGGTTATAGGCTTGCCTGTAGCCGGTAAATTCATGAAATCGCCTTTATGTACGCCTTGAGCTGTAAAACGGGCGACCACTTTATCACCTTCAGCAATCATGTCCTCAATTGTAACATTGAGGTGCTCGAAGGCTGACCTGCATGTGGTAATTACTTCGTTTATTCCTTCAATTCCCGCCGGAGCAGGCAGAGGAACATGCATAGTGAAATCAGGTGATAACAGTTCATTAGCAGCTTTTATATCTCCCTTACAAGGCCCTACTTCGAAGAATTGACGAACTATTGCTTTGTTTTCTTCTGTGTACATGTTTCCTTCTTCCCTTTTTCTGATAAAAGTTAATACTGACTCAATTCAAATCGGGTGTAAGAACTATATTGTCATTAATATATGAGTTTGGGGAGGAAATGTACTTAAAAGTATTTGGAGACTTTGAAAATAAAATGGGGATTTTTGATTAGAGTTTATTTTTCAGAATATTTTTTAAGTTCCTAACTGTTGAATTACCTATGCAAAAGAAAAGGCTCCTTCAGGATATCGGGTTGACGGCTTATGAAGCAGCCGCATATCTTTCTCTTTTAAAATTCGGGGTTTCTGGGGCAAATTCTATTTGCAAAGACGCCGACGTACCCTATGGGAAGATATATACTGTGCTTGAATCTCTTGCAGGAAAGGGTTTTATAGAAGTTCAAGTCTCAAGACCTAAAAAATTCAGGGCGGTTGACCCTGACATGGCTTTAAATTCCTTTTTTGAGAAACGAAAAACCGAATTTGAAAAAGAAATATTGGTTCTGGAGAACTCTGTTGAGGAGGTAAAACAGGTTCTTAAAAACGTGCCTATTCAAAAGCAAAAAGATGAAATTTTCTGGACGACTGCCGTAACTGAGTCCGAAATCAGGAAGTTTGCCATTTCTGTTTATAGCGAGGTAAAAAAGTCATTATGTTTAATTCCTCCTGCACTTGGCATGCCCATAATTGCCAGTCTGCTGCCCGAAGTTTTGAGAGCTATTGACCGCGGGGTCAAAATCAGGCTGCTTGTATCCCATCGATTTACATCGCTTCCTTCCCTTCTCTCAATGCAAGGAGAAGATGATTTCGCCAAATTTAAAAAAGGCGTTGAGATAAGGCTTACCCAGAATCTCAACTCCTGTTTCGGTATTATTGATGAGAGTGCTGTGGTGCTATCTCAACTTCACCCCCATGATAGTGACCGTATTCTTTCGGTTATAAAAATCTGGGATATGGGGCTTGCAAAGAGTCTGGGTAAGGAATTTGAGCTCCTGTGGAATGGGGGAGAAAAATTTGATCTTGAAAAATTATCTGGAGACGGGTTAAGGAGCTTTAGGAATAGATAAATAATATACATACAGATACAATAATACTAAACTAATAACTGATATCTAATTATTCAGTTGAATTTCAATGGGGATTGATAAATATGGAAGAACATGGGGAAGGATGTTGCGGCGGCGGTCGTCGGGAAGAAAAAGAAGATCTTGAGCATGAAGAGTTACTGGAAAGCATGAGCGAGAAGCTAGGCTTCACACCACACATTCTTGAGATCATTGGAGAGCTTGACAGTGAAGCTCTTAAAAAGTATAATCGATGCAATAAAAAGTTACTGTCAGACGGTGCTCTACCTGCAAAAACAAAAATCCTTGTAGCACTTGCTGTTGTTGCATCCAAGCAATGTGAAAGATGCACAGTTGTGCAGATGCAGAGTGCACTCAAGAACGGAGCCACCAAAGAGGAAATAATGGAGCTTATGGATGTTATATTCATAACCTCAGGGGCACCTGCTGTAGCAGCTTGCAGGGATGCGTTGAAGTTGCTAAAGTAAATCAATTATTCGTTTTACAGAGAGTTCCTGAGTGACTTATTCAATTAATGACAGTTGAGGTATTATACAGAGCGATATAAAACTTCTCTAATAATACCTTCATTTTTTATTTTCCCTCTTTTCATAAGCTCATTCTGTATTTTTTGAAGAATATCTATCCAGAATTTGAGTTTTTAAGCGTAACTTTCCCCGAATTCTCAATAATATCAAATATATATAAAGTTAAATTACATTAATAGTATGGGAGTGAAGAAACTTTTCTTCTGGCTTACATTGGGATTCTTTGGGGGAATACTGCTTTTTTCAAACCTGGTTCCCCTGAGTATGGGAGTTATGGCTCAGGAATACGAGCCTGTAAATAATACGACCGCAATTAACACAGGTGCTGGCATTGAATCCGTGATCAGGTCACCAAAGGTCGCAGGAAACCTGACCTCAGACACTTCGAGAAACTTAACTTCAGAAGCGGGTGGGGGGGCTGTGGAAAATTCTGAGATTACGATTTATGAACAGGGAATCGCCCTTGTGAAGGAAAAGCGAGAGATCGAGCTGCAGAATGGGGTCAATCAGGTTGAGTATACGGATATTCCTTCCGGAATAGACCCGACTTCTGTTATCATCGAGGACACGGCGAATGAGGATACTGCTATACTTGAGCAGAACTACGAGTACGATGTTTTGAGCAGTTCGAATCTGCTTGAAAAATACCTTGGCAGGGAAGTCAATGTAACCGACAGGAACGGTGAAATGTATGCCGGCACATTGTTAAGTCATTCAGGCAACAGCATAGTCCTTAAAACCGAAGCAGAACAGGTCGTGGTAATTGAGGATTTCTCAAAAGTCGAGCTTGCAGATTCGTCCGGGCTTTCTATAAGACCTGCTCTCATATGGCAGATTTATTCTCCTGTATCCGGAACACGGGAGCTTTTAATTTCCTACCTGACGAGCGGAATGAATTGGAAGGCGGCTTATGTCCTGATGAGCAATGCGGAAAATACCGAGGCAGATATCAGGGGCTGGGCTAACATTGACAACAGGGCAGGAATAACTTTTGAAAATGCAGTCCTGAAGCTGGTTTCAGGCCAGATAAACCGTGTTTCTGAAGCAGTGGCTCCGGTTATGGAAGAAAAAGCCGTCGTTGACGAAAGAGTAACACAAGCACCTTTTGTACAGGAGCCTCTTTTTGAATATCACCTTTATACCCTTGAAAACCCGGTAACCCTGGAAAATAACCAAGCAAAGCAGATTTCTCTGCTGTCTGCTGATTCCGTGCCCATAGAAAAGAAGCTGATCTATGATAGTTCTGTGAGCGAGAAAGTCCTGGCTTATCTTACGCTTCAAAACACAAACGAAAGCGGGCTTGGGATGCCTATTCCAGCAGGAGTTGTGAGAATTTACAGTACTGATTCTTCAGGAGGGCTCCAGTTCCTTGGGGAAGACCGGATAAAACACACCCCCGAAGGCGAGGAGTTAAGAGTGACTGTGGGTTCAGCTTTCGATCTGACAGCCAGGCGGAATGAAACCGATTTCCAGCGCATAAGCGATAATGTAGAGCGGGTCACCTATCAGATCGAAATTAATAATAGTAAATCTGAGGATCAGTCCGTCACGATTGTGGAACATCTCTACGGAGAATGGGAAATTCTGGAAAGTTCAGACAGTTATGAAGAAATCGATGCCTTTACGATAGAATTCAGAGTAACGGTGCCTGCCAGAGAGACGAAGCTTGTCACTTACACGGTAGAACGCCGTTTCTGAGGATATAAAGAGTAAAAGGAGAACACAAGAACGCAAGAAGAACATAAGAACGCAAGAACGCAAGAACGCAAGAACGTAAGAACGCAAGAAGAAAGTAAGAACGCAAGAAGATAATGAAAAGAGATTCATAGTTTGCATAGAAGCTGGCGGGAAAAACGTCTGATTCGACGGCCGCCGGCAATCTCCTCTAAAATTTATATTAAGAGGAATTTCCTCAAAAATTTATATTAGAGGAGTCTGACATTCTGGAATAAAGAAGTGAAAAAGATGTTTGCAAGACCGGGTACAGAGGATTTCTGTAGCCTGTCTTTTTTCTCGATTATCCTTCGAGTACGATCTCGATATTGATATCTTTAGGGACCTGGATTCTCATAAGCTGACGGAGTGCCCTTTCATCAGCTGCGATATCAATGAGGCGCTTGTGTACGCGCATCTCCCAGTGGTCCCAGGTTGCAGTTCCGTCGCCGCTCGGGCTCTTTCTTGTAGGAACTACAAGTTTCTTTGTGGGAAGCGGAACAGGTCCCGAAATATTAACTCCTGTCCTTTCCGCAATAGATTTTACCTGATTGCAGACTCCGTCCAGATCTTTAGGACTGATGCCTGACAGTCTTATTCTAGCTTTCTGCATACCTTTTTTCTCCTCAAAAAATGAAAAAGGAGAGTGTTATTTCTGTTTAACACTCATGCACATGCCGGCAGCAATGGTCATACCCATATCACGGATAGCGAATCTGCCGAGCTGTGGAATTTCTTTTACGGGCTCAATAACCATCGGCTTTGTAGGTTTGATGGTAACAATTGCTGCATCTCCTGCTTTGAGGAAGGTTGGGTTTTCTTCCTTAACCTGCCCGGTCTTCGGGTCCAGCTTCTTGTTAAGTTGAATCAGCTGGCATGCGATCTGGGAGGTGTGGGCGTGGAATACAGGAGTGTATCCGGCAGTGATTGCGGAGGGGTGCTGCAGAACGACAATCTGTCCTACAAACTCATCGGCAACCTTTGGTGGGTTGTCAACATGACCACAAACGTCTCCTCTGCGGACATCGTTCTTGCCGATACCACGGACGTTCCAGCCGATGTTGTCTCCTGGGAGAGCCTGTGGGATTTCTTCATGGTGCATCTCAATGGACTTAACCTCACCAGATGCTCCACCTGGCATGAAGATGACCTTGTCACCCTTCTTCATGACACCGGTTTCAACTCTGCCTACTGGTACAGTTCCAATACCTGAAATGGTGTATGCATCTTCGACAGGGATCCTGAGTGGGAGGTTGGATGGTTTTTCTGGCTCTTTAAGGTTGTTAAGAGCTTCCATCATAGTTGGACCCTTGTACCATGGGGTCTTGTCGCTGTGATTAAGAACGTTGTCACCAAAGAATGCGGAGATTGGAACGAAGGGGATTTCGCTTGGCTTGAACCCGATCATCTTAAGGATGCCGGAAACCTGCTCGACGACTTCCTTATATCTCTTCTCGTCGTAATTTACTGCATCCATTTTGTTGATTGCGACAATAAGCTGGTTGATACCGAGGGTTCTGGAAAGGAAAATGTGTTCCTTAGTCTGGGCCATTACACCATCAGGAGCTGCAACGACAAGGACAGCTGCGTCAGCCTGGGAGGCACCTGTGATCATGTTCTTAACGAAGTCACGGTGACCAGGGCAGTCTACAACTGTGAAGTAGTACTTGTCTGTGTCGAATCTCTTGTGGGCGATGTCAATTGTAATACCTCTTTCACGCTCTTCCTTAAGAGAGTCCATAACCCATGCGAAGGCGAAGGATTCTTTACCCTTCTGCTTTGCTTCTTCCTTGTATTTTTCAATGATGTGTGGAGGTACAGCTCCTGCATCATACATTAAGCGTCCTACGAATGTTGATTTTCCATGGTCAATGTGACCAATCACTGCTAAGTTCATGTGTGGTTTTTCTGCTGCCATATTATAATTCTCCTGTAATTCTGGATGAGTTTCAATGGTATATCAAATATTTACTATATTAAGATTAGGGCGGGTCCCAATATTGATTCACACGTTTCTATATTCTTACGCCTTATCAATATTTAATCAATATTAATATTTGATCAAATTTTCAGCATCTTTTTCCGGACTCCTTTGTGAACCGCCGCTCTATGAATTTCCAGTGGTCTGGACGTTTTCCCCAATATAGGCATACCTTGTCTTAAAGCTTTCCGATTGACCGTATCTCCGAACCGATAGGGATTCTCTTCCCTTCCAGATCAGTCGGGTACTTTTTCTGTCCTGCTTAAGACAGATATAACCTTAAAAATATTAAGGTGAAGCGGAAAATCCGCTCACATCGAAAGGAAGTCGGAAGCTTTGGGCAGTTCCTTCTTTAGTCCTTTCCTTTCTCTTATCTGGCCAACAATTTCATTCTGGATGCTGGTAGGCACAAAGTCAAAGCCTCCAAACTCTGTGCTCCACATTGCGCGTCCCTCAGTTGCAGACCTGATCTCACCTGCAAATCCGAACATCTCAGCTACAGGCACTCTTGCTTCAATAATTGCCAGGTCTCCTTCCGTGGTCATATTAAGAATAACTCCACGGCGGCCCTGCAGTTCCTTTGTTGCACCACCCATTAAAAGCTGGGGCACCTGGACAAAGACCTTCTGGTAAGGTTCGAGCAGGGTGTCGTCAGCCATAAGCATACCTGCCTGGATGGCCTGCCTTGCAGCAGGAATAACCTGAGCCGGACCTCTGTGGATTGCATCTTCGTGAAGCTTGGCATCTACGAGCACGCATTTTACATTTGCTACTGGCTCCCTTGTGAGTGGGCCTGCACGCATAACTTCTTCAAATCCGTCAAGCACGAGTTCCATTGTCTCATTCAGGTACTGGATACCTTTGGTTATATCAATGAAGATATTGGAATTGAAGATCCCAACAATGCCTTTTGCCTCTTCTTTGTCCATTCCGAGGTCAATGAGCTTCTGCCTGCGTTCAAGTTCGGGCATATTCATGGTAACGTCGCCGGCTTTGATAGCGTTGACAATCTCAGGGTCAAGAGGTTCAACATAGATATAGAACCTATTGTGCCTGTTCGGGGATTTTCCTTCTACAGGTTCGATCTTCTTCTTAATGGTTTCCCTGTAAACGACAATTGGCTTGCTCGTGGTGATTTCCACGTTCTTGTCCCTTTCGATCCTGTGGGCAATAACCTCAAGGTGAAGTTCTCCCATACCTGCCATAAGGTGTTCCCCGGTTTCCTCATCAAGAGTGATCTGAAGGGTCGGGTCTTCCTTTGCAACCTGTCTGAGTACCTCAATTAGTTTGGGCAGGTCCTTGGTGTGCTTGGCTTCCACAGCCACAGTCACCACAGGCTCGCTTACGTGCCTTATGCTCTCGAAAGGTGTCATGCCTTCAAGGGTTGTTACAGTGGAACCCACGATTGCTTCTTTAAGACCGGTAACTGCAGCAATATTTCCTGCAGGAATCTTTTCCACTTCAAGCCTTTCAGGACCCATGAAGATACCTACCTGCTGGACCCTGCTCTTCTTTACACTGCCTGAGGTGTAGACTTCCATGCCACGGGTAAGAGAGCCGCTGAATAACCTTCCAGTTGCAACCTCACCTGCATGAGGATCAACGGAAATGTCAGTCACCATGAACGCGAGGTCTCCGTCTGCATTTGCGTGGATCATAGACTGTCCGATATCTGATTCCGTATCCCCATGCCATATAATAGGTACCCTTCCCTTCTGGGCGTCAATCGGGTTTGGCAGGAAGTGAATGACCATATCAAGCACAGCTTCGTGCAGCGGGCACTTCTCGGCCAGGGACTTCATGTCTCCAGCTTTGCAGTAGTCGAATACTTCCTTAAAGGAGATCCCTGTCTTCTTCATCATAGGCACACTGATTGCCCAGTTGTAAAGCGCGGACCCGAAAGCAACAGTTCCGACTGCAGCATCAACTTTCCAGCCTGCCTTGAACTTTTCAGGGTTCATGTTTTTAATGAGCTTGTTCACGTGATCAATGACCTTTCCAAGACGGACCTGCATTTCCTGAGCATCGACCTGCAGCTCATTGATCAGCCTGTCTACTTTATTAACGAAAAGTACGGGTTTGACGTGTTCCCTGAGAGCCTGTCTCAATACGGTCTCAGTCTGGGGCATTGTACCTTCGACTGCATCTACAACCACGACTGCCCCATCCACAGCTCTCATGGCACGGGTAACGTCCCCACCGAAGTCAACGTGTCCTGGGGTGTCGATCAGGTTGATCAGGTAATCTTCATTATCAAAAGTGTGAACCATTGAAACGTTAGAGGCGTCAATTGTGATACCTCTTGCCTGTTCTTCTTCATCGGAGTCCATAAACAACTGTCTGCCTGCAAGTTCCTTTGAAATCATGCCGGCGCCAGCTAACAGGTTGTCCGATAATGTAGTTTTTCCATGGTCAATGTGCGCAACGATCCCGATATTTCTAATTTTTTTCGGCTCATTCATGAGCGTCGTTACGCGCTCGACCATCTTCTTTCTTCGTCCCATGCTAATACCTTTCTAATCAAATGTAATTTGTTAAAATGTAATCTGTTATTTAATCAATTTTTAAATCGGGCAACCCACATAAACGATTAGCGTGCTGCCTTTGCAACTCTTTCCTTTGCATCTTTTCTGTTGATAGAGAAGGATTTCGTATCATAATTTGCAGCGCCTATCAATTCCGTTGCTAGACATTCTGCAACCGAACGCTTGGATTTAAAGGCTGCATTATTAGTTCCCATACTGATATAGCGCAGAGCTGTATCCACACGCCTCTGGGGTGCAGTGTCTACTGCTTTTGGCACGGAGATTCCACCATACTTCAGCCTCACTACTTCTTCCCTTGGGCCTGCGTTGGCAATGGCGTCCACAAGTACCTGGATAGGGTTCTGCTGAGTCTTCCTGTTCACGATATCAAAAGCTTCTTCAACTACGCGAAGAGTCCTCTGCTTCTTTCCAGTGTTTACTTCGCTCCTCATCAGGTTGTTTGCCAGACGTTCCACAATGGAAATCTCGGATTTGTTAAACTGCTGCCTTGCATGCTTTCCGCTGCTGTGTGGAACAATAACAGGTGTAAGATTGACATAACGCTTAATTCCGAGGTCTCTGACTTCAACTTCAGTGGGGTCCCATTTACCGAATATTTTGTACAAGAATAATCATCTCCTGGGTTTTTCCATTCTGCCGATGACCAGCTCGTTCAGGGACACGTTGTTTACGGCAATTACTTTGAAGCGTACACCTGGAATATCACCCATAGCACCACCCATGCGGCCTCCAATCCTTTCTACGGTCACTTCATCGTGTTCATCGATGAAATTCACTGCGCCGTCCCCTGGACAGAAAGCAGTTACCTGACGCCCATTTTTGATGAGCTGGATTCTTACGCATTTGCGGATAGCTGAGTTTGGCTGCTTGGCTTCAACTCCTACTTTCTCTAATACAATACCTCGACCCTGTGGTGCACCACCTAATGGATCGGCCTTCACGTTCAGCCCAAGCATACGCCTGCTGTAGTTTGTATCTTTCCAGCGGGCATCCTTCCTGGTCTGTTTGAGGATATTAGCTGCATATTTTCCTTTAGCCATTATTAATTTCTCCAAGTTAAAAATTGATCTCAGTTTTCTAGAGGCATACTTGATGCCAAACAGTCTTTCAACGCCGGATTAATGGATCAACGTAAATTATGATAGATTACTGCAAGATCACATCTTCTATGTTATGATGGCGACGGGCAAGCATCTTTACTTTTTCAATGTTCTTCCCGTTGCGGCCTATAGCAAGACCCTTCTCTTTATTGGGTACCTCTACATAAGCTAAACGCTTGCCATTTTTGTTTATAATATTTACCGAACTCACGGACACTGGTCCGAAGGCGTTCTTCAAGAAGGTTACGGGGTCATCTGAATATTCCACAAGTTCTATGGGTTTGTCCAGGGCTTTTTTAACGCGGTTTATATTCTCTCCATTTTTGCCTATAGCAAGTCCCATATCACCCTGTTTTACGACATAAACGAGCCTCTCCTCTTCAGGGATACAGTCGAGAATCTTGGCTCGTGTCATATTTTCAAATAACGCAATGTACTGGATGCTTTCTGCAGTAAGTCTTATTTCACCCAAAACGTTGCCAACTCCTTCTATCAAACTGTAGCTGCCAGGATATCGGATTCTCCTACATCGAGAATTGCCATGGCTGCAATAGTAAAAGGCTTGCCACATACGGGGCCGAGTTCTACACTTGTGCCTTCATACTCCAGAACAGGGACATTTGTTGCCTGAACTTTCTGTTTAATGTCTTCCGGGCAGTTTGATGCCAAAACTACCATTTTTGCTGTACCTTCTGTAGCTGCATCTATGGTTCGGTTGGCTCCAATAATTACTTTTCCTGTTTTCACAGCCTTGATAAGAGATTTATCAACATTAATCTTCATTTTCATCAACTCTGTCTCAAATGAGTTCGTCTACTCGACCTCTTTCTTAATAAAGATTTTCCAAGTTCGGTGAATATATGGTACTCTAAATACCTGATGCTTTATATTTATTTTCTGGTTAAGAGCCTCGCGGACTCAAGTTTTTGTAGCAGGATTCTTTGAGTCTTATAAAGGTAATGTATACCTGATCTGGACTGGTCTTCTATCAGGCTACACGTTTAAATAATTATAGGTTGGGTTTCAGGTCAAAACCTGAAACTTCACTCTTCCTCAGCTTTAATTTCCTCTCTTCTTCGGCTTATCAGGTGTACGTCCCCGGTACCCATACGGATAGGCTGACCGACAATAATGTTTTCCGTGACACCCTGAAGCTGGTCCACGTCCCCGCGCATCCCTGCATCCAGCAGGTGATTTACCGTAACTTCAAAAGCTGCACGGGCAAATACACTTGCCTTCTCACCTGAGATTCCGTGCCTTCCGATCTGCTTTACTTCTCCGTCGCAGGTCATGAGGTCTGCCACAAGCATAATGTGACGAATATCCACAGTAAGACCCTGTTCGCGCAGGGTATCGGTTGCTTCCTTAATAATCGCATTTCTTGCTGCTTCTATTCCAAGCACTTCATAGATCTCATTAATATTATTCGTGCTCGTCCTTGTTTTATCTACACCTTCAAACTGAAGAACTTCACGCAGGGCTGAGCCTTCGGTATAGAGGGTATATTCTTCCCCTTCCTTACGGACCACTACCCGCTTGATTCCTTCAATGCCTTTCAGGGTGACGTTGTGGATGCTCTTTGCAAGCTGGAGAAGTTCCCTATAAGAAGGCTCTCCTGGGGCAATGATAATCTGGTTGTCTATATCCGGGGAGATGGTAACCATCACATTCAGTTCTTCGTTGAACTTTTCCTTTACCTGGTCTATAGTAATGTTCCTGCTTTCCATTGCTTTTTCATGCAGGTCTATTATCAGCTGCATCTGGGAAAGGTCGGTTGTCACATCAGCAATGTGATCTATCTTGGTTGCTTCAATTTCCCAGGCAAGAGCTCTTGTTTTCTCCCTGTCGTAAGCATAGTCTTCTGGATGTTCTTTAGAAAGGGCAATTGTCATCATAGGAGTACTCGGAATTTTCCTTGCATCCACGATTTCGATAAGACGAGGCAGACCGAGAGTAACGTTAATCTCGGCAACACCAGCATAGTGGAAGGTACGCATCGTCATCTGGGTACCCGGCTCTCCTATAGACTGGGCTGCAACCACACCGGCAGCATCACAGGGCTCAATGCATGAGACATGATACTCTTCCATCAACTTTTCTATAATCTCTTCCATTTCCTTCTTGCTTACTCCGGCTTTAATGGCATCTTCCCTAAGCGTATTAAGGATATTTGAAGGAAGAGGCAGATCTTTTATCATGCTGTCGATTGTAGCTTCACTGATACTCATCAGGCCACCTCCTTGTTTACTACCGAGTTGACAATCCTGTGGACTGTATCGGGTTTGCTGAAATCGCTTTTCGTGGGGTTAATCCCGTCTTCTCCAAACTTGAACTGTACGAGCACGCCTCTTGTATCCCTTACTGTAAGGTCATACTGAACTTCCAGATCCTGAAGAGCGTTGACAAGCCTTCTCTGCAGGTACCCTGACTGTGATGTTCTGACCGCAGTGTCTACAAGCCCTTCCCTACCACCAATTGCGTGGAAGAAGTATTCAGTAGGGTTGAGCCCGCTCTTGTAGCTTGCCTTTACGAACCCATGAGCGTCTGAGCCAAGGTCTCCTTTTTCGAAATGGGGCAGTGTCCTGCCTGCATATCCTCTGCGTATACGTTCACCACGCACAGCCTGCTGTCCAACACAGGCTGCCATCTGGGTAAGGTTCAGGATGGAACCTCTGGCTCCTGAGCGGGCCATAATAACAGCAGGGTTTTCAAGTCCCATGTGACTGTCTGCTATGTTACCGGTCTCGTCCCTGGCCTTTCCGAGCTTCTGCATGATGCTCATTTCAATCGTTTCATCAAGGGTTCTTCCTGGAAGGGGTTCAAGTTCCTTGTTCTGGTAAGATTTAATGAGATTCTGCACGGCATCCTCAGCTTTGCCGAGAACTTCATTGATCTGGATCCTCGCTTCTCTCGGAATGTCTTCATCAGCTATTCCGAAACTCAGGCCTGTCCGCATGAGAGCTCGAATTGAAAGCTTTGTCATGTCATCCACAAAGCGGGCTCCGGCTTCAGGGCCTATCTCCTTGATAATGCGGTCCTGGATCTTTCCTTTAAATGCTCCGATAGCTGCCTCATCTATTGTGCCAGTAATGAGTTTCCCGTCCCGGATTACCACATAGGCATCGTTCTGACATTCTTCCTTTTTACAGGTGTCACAGTGTGAGCAGACCTGAGCTGTAAACTTCAAATTCAGGTTTTCGGGCAGGATTTGGCTGAAGATCTGCTTTCCTGTCCAGTAGGGTTCTCCATCGGGATCATACCCTGCAGGCTCTGGCAGATCTCGGGCACTGCTCTTCCGGAGAATATCGTAAGCGTCATGCTTGGAAATGTGGTTTTCAAAGCGTGTCAGCAGGAAAAGCCCTGAAATATGGTCGTGAATCCCGCCTATAATGGGACCTCCGAAACGCGGGGAGAGAATATTTTCCTGAACCTGCATGAGAATCTTTGCCTCAGCTCTGGACTCTTCAGTCTGTAAGGCGTGCATGTTCATTTCGTCCCCATCAAAGTCAGCGTTATACGGAGGACATACTGCAGGGTTCAGCCTGAATGTTTTATCCGGGAGCACCTTTACAGAATGGGCCATAATGCTCATCTTGTGCAAAGAGGGCTGCCTGTTAAAGAGAACGGTATCCCCATCCTTTAACTGTCGTTCAACTACCCATCCGAACTCCAGTTTTTCGGCAAGGTCTTCTTTATTCATATTGGTGACTTTTATACGCCTGCCGTCAGAACGCAGTACATAATTTGCTCCGGGGTGTATATCCTCACCATTGCGCACGTAAATCTTGAGCTGCTCTATGTTCCTCGGTGTTACCACAACGGGCAGTGTCAGGGTACGCGCAATGGGCATAGGAACCCCTACCTCATTAATGCTCAGGTTGGGACCAGGAGAGATTACGGTACGGGCGGAGAAATTAACACGTTTACCTGACAGACTTCCTCTGAAACGTCCTTCCTTACCCTTCAAACGTTGGGAGAGGGTTTTTAAAGGTCTGCCTGACCTGTGCCTTGCCGGAGGTATCCCTGAAACGGAATTGTCAAAGAAAGTTGTAACGTGATACTGAAGGAGTTCCCAGAGATCCTCAATAATGAGCTGAGGGGCTCCTGCTTCCCTGTTTTCCTGGAAGCGCTGGTTTATCCTGATAATGTCTACCAGCTTGTGTGTCAGGTCGTCTTCACTGCGCTGCCCGGATTCAAGGGTAATTGAAGGGCGAACCGTAACAGGAGGTACGGGCAGAACTGTAAGAATCATCCATTCAGGTCTTGCATTCTTCGGATCCATTCCAATAACCCGGATATCCTCGTCAGGAATGTTCTCGAAGCGGTCCCTTATTTCAGTAGGTGTCAGTTTCTCCCCGTTCTCAAGGTATTCACTGGGTTTTTCGAATTTAATTTCGAGCTGTTCCTCATTGCAGTAAGGACAGGTCTTTACTTTGCTGGCTTCCTTATATGCCTCATTGATCAGGTCATCAGGCATATGCCCGATTTCCTCAATGCCTGTAAGGTGCTCCAGAAAGTGCTGTTTCTGTGCAGGCTCAAGGAGAAGCCTGCTGCATTTCCTGCAGGTTGCCCTGAGGAGTTTTCGGATTACTTTGTTGAAACCTACATGGACTACTGGAGCAACAAGTTCAATGTGCCCGAAGTGCCCTGGACATTCGCCTGCTCTCCCTGAGCAAGTTTTGCAGCGAAGCCCGGGGTCAATAACCCCGAGTTTCGTGTCCATAAGCCCCATGTCAATCGGGAATCCGTCATCATCATACGTGTCGGCAGTGATAATTGGCGTTGCACTCATCCTACGGATTTCCTTAGGGGACATTAAGCCAAATTTAATAGAAGCAATTCTTTTCGGAATAGGAGGTATGTTTGCCATATCTACCTCACCTCATACCGCATCTTCAAGATTAAGCCTGGGTGCGACTCCCAGGGATTTTATTTCGTCAAGCAGTAGTTTGAATGCGTAGCTCATTTCCACAGGATATATGTCCGTGTCAGCCCCGCAGGCTGAACAGAATGCGACATTCCGCTGCTTGTCATACGTTGCAATCATTCCACAGTGAGAGCAGACAAGTTCCACAACTTTATCCGATTCGTCAAGCAGCCTCTCTTTCAACGACATGGCAGCTCCGTGCCCTACCAGCACATCACGCTCCATTTCTCCGAATCTGAGACCACCTTCTCTTGCCCGGCCTTCGGTTGGCTGGCGAGTAAGCACCTGTACGGGTCCGCGTGATCTTGCATGCATCTTGGAAGTGACCATGTGGTGCAGTTTCTGGTAGAGAATAACCCCTACAAAGACATCTGCCGGAATCATTCTGCCTGTCGCTCCATCGTAGAAAATCTCTTTTCCGGTATGGGCAAACCCATGCCTTTTCAGGGCTTCTCTAAGGTCTTCTTCTTTTTCTCCAGAGAAAGCTGTCGCATTTACTCTCCGGCCTTCCATGGAACCTACTTTCCCGCCAATCATTTCCAGAACGTGACCTACAGTCATACGGGAAGGAATTGCATGCGGGTTAATCATCAGGTCAGGGGTTAGACCGGACTCCGTAAACGGCATATCTGCAATCGGGACTTTAAGACCTATAACACCTTTTTGCCCGTGTCTTGAGGCAAATTTATCTCCTATATCAGGAATCCTTTCGTCTCTTACCTTTACCTTTGCAAGTCTCGTTCCGTTAATGGACTCGGTTAAAATTACCGTATCAACAATTCCTTTTTCGTTGGACCGCATGGTGACAGAGCTTTCTCTTCTTTGCTCAACCGCAATCCCGAAATCTGATGGTTCTTCAAGGAATCTTGGAGGGCTAGTCTTTCCGATCAGCACGTCGTTAGGTCCGACCGGGGTCTCTGGGTTTACAAGCCCATCGACATCCAGATTAGCATACGCTTCTGCGCTGCGAGCTCCACGGTATTCGGAATCGGGAATCTCGAACTTATCTTCCTGTCCGCCCGGATACCTTCTTTCTTCACCTTCGAAAGTCCTGAGGAAGTGACTTCTCCCGAGACCTCTTTCGATTGAGCCTTTGTTAATAACCAGGGCATCTTCAATATTATATCCTTCATAAGACAGGACTGCAACTACGAAGTTCTGCCCTGCAGGTCTGTCGTCAAAACCTATTGCTTCCGAGGTTCTGGTACTGGTAAGTGCCCTCTGAGGATAATGAAGGACATGGGCACGGGTATCAGGTCTGAGTTTCTGGTTAGCAGTTGCAACCCCGATACACTGCTTGATCATGGCTGCACCCATAGTGTTACGCGGAGATGAATTGTGTTCCGGATAAGGCACCATTCCCGTAGAAATCCCTAATATAAGTTCAGGATCGATCTCCATGTGCGTGTGCTTTGGAGTAATGTCAGCCTCGTAGAGCGCAATATAGGCATTTTCTTCCTCTTCGGCATCGAGATACTCTATACAGCCCTCTTTTACTAGGTCGTCAAAAGTGATCTCCTTGTTCTTAATTTTCTCTATGTGATCAGGAGTTATTTTCAGAGCTCCATTCTCCACAACTAAGAGGGGCCTTCTTGCTCTGCCCATATCGGAGTTTATAATTACTTCTCTTGTGTTATCGTTAAGAGCGACATTTACCTGTCTGGATATGAATCCCTGCCGCCTCATTTTTCTGAGCTCTTCTACAAGCTCTGCAGGGTTATCATGGGTCCCGACAAGCTCCCCGTTTATGAATACTTTTGCTTTAGTCATCTGACATCGACCCCTCAATCATCGTACATAGATCCGAGATCTTCCATATCTGAATAATCGTAGAATTCATCTTCTTTATATTTGGTTTCGATTTCTGAAGGCTCTTCAAACTCTTCTACAATCTCTTCTCCGAACTCGTCAAGTAGGGTTTCCTTCAGCTTGGCTGGAATTTCGGGTACTTTTACAACCACACGCTCGACATTCAGGTCGTAGAGTATTTTCTTCAAGCTATCGGTATCTTCTATTCCTGTTGAAAGCTCAACCATTTCGGCAAAGTTTTTCACCAGTCCACAATTCGGGCCTTCAGGAGTTTCCGAGGGACAGAGCCTTCCCCACTGGGTTGCGTGCAGGTCTCTTGCCTCGAAGTGAGGCTGGGCACGTGAAAGCGGAGATATTACACGGCGCAGGTGGGAGAGCGTTGAGATATAGTCGTTTCTATCAAGGAGCTGGGATACACCTGTTCTTCCTCCAACCCAGTTTCCGGTTGCAAGAGGGTGCTGCAGGCGGTCAGTGAGCACATCTGCCCTTACTATTGTGGCGACGTTCAGTTCTCTGTTCCTCATGTTTGCGCGCTCCAGCTGGTACTTTATGTCTCTTGCAAGTCTGTTGAAAGATACTCTGAAAAGGTCTTCCATCAGGTCACCTGCGAGCTTCAGTCTTTTGTTTGCATAGTGGTCTTTGTCATCTTCCGCACGCTTGCCAAGTGCCAGCTCAAAACAGGATTCAGCCATTCTTGCTAGGAAGTGAGCTTTGGAGACCCGGTCCCTTATATCGTTCCCAAGATGCGGGAACAGGTACCTGTCAATAACGTAATTTGCTCTTTTTATCTGGTATTCCTTAGCCTGACCTGCAGCAACCCTTGCTCCTATTTTCTCGATTGCTTCTTCCTGGGTTTCGACTTCGGCTTCTTCCAGGTTCTCCAACATAAACTTGATAATTTCGGGATCACTTGAAACTGCATTTACGATATCTTCATCAGTTACTATCCCAAGTGCTCTCATAAGGGTAATGAAAAATACCCGGCCTGAGATAGAAGGGAAAGAAACTTCAAGCAGGGATTTTCTTCCTCTTTCCACGATCACGAGCGCCCTGTATCCGCGTTTCTGGGAGAAAACTTTTGCAACCTCTATAGTATCGCCGTACCTCTCACCATATTCTACAAGAATCTTATTAGGAGCGAGATCCTCAAGGGTCATAACCACCCTTTCGGTACCGCCGATAATGAAGTATCCCCCTGGGTCAAGTGGATCTTCCCCATAGCGGATTTTTTCACTTTCGCTAAGTCCTGGAAGGTTACAGATCTTGGATTTGACCATGATCGGAAGCTGCCCTATTTTTGCCTCCATTACCTCGGATTCAACCCCGTCTTTTACCACGCTCATCTCAAGATAAAGAGGGCCTGAGTACGAGAGGTTCCTGAGCCTTGCCTCGTTGGGATAAAGTTTTTCAATTGCCCCGTCAGCTTCCTTTACCACAGGATGTTCTACCCGTATCTTGCCGAGTTTCAGGTAGGTGTCCTCGATATCGGTTTCTATTATTTTTTGTTCATCTATGATCTTTTGCAGCCCGTAATCTATAAACTTATTGAATGAGTCTATATGGTGCTGCACTATCTTGTCCCGTGTAAAATAAGCCTGCGACAGTATACTGGTATCTACTACGATGATAGCACCCTCTTTGCTTTGTTATAATGAAAATTAAGGAGTTGTGATCTTCTGATCGGTATGCAGTTGTTAAATTTTTCCGTACGATGGTGCATGGGATTCAAAAAAACATTCCTTAAAGAATACATGAGATCATGCAAGCGGTCTACTCCCCTCCGCTTACTCGATCACAAGTCTGTAATACTCTGCCTCCCCCGCAGTTTGACTTTTTCTTGTGATTTTCACTACGTCTCCGACGACAGCTCCTATTTCCTTAACAACAGGATCCTGTGCTTTGATTTTCGGAAGTTGTTCCTTTTCAATGGAATACTTGCTTAAAACAGACTTTAACTCGCCCTCAGACATGATTTCATGTTTAGGGACCAATTCATGGTCGAGCAGGCTGAATTTTGTCAAATCCTTTCCTCCAAAAATAAAGTATTAAAAAAATTTGGTTAAACTCTCCAGCGAATGGCCTTTTCGCCGGGTATAATAAAGAGTATGGCGGGCCCGTAGGGATTTGAACCCTAGGCCGACTGGTTAAAAGCCAGTCGCTCTGCCTGACTGAGCTACGGGCCCAGTTGCTTTTTTCTACTTTACTGATTTACACCTGATGATATTTTTCATGCCATTCTGCTGCCCCGCTGCCTCAGGGAGCACCTCTCACACCGATGCAACCCTCTAATTATAGCTATTCTATAAATAGTTTCTGGTGAGATAATTTTTTCTCCCCCGATTTCTATGAATTTATGCTAAATTTCTTCCTTACTTTCAGAATTTTTCGAGATTTTTTCCTGATTTTACTGGAAATCTATATGTACGATAATTTTCATTTTTTTAAGAGTAGGCCAAAAACTAATTTATCTCTCCATAAATGCGGGTAAACGGGAGACATTTGCCCCGATTCTGAATAACGTCCCGATTTCCCATCAGTCAACCCCTCCAAAAATAAAACCATTAGACTTAAATTAATGTTTTTAAACCTAAACAATTTTTAAAAATTTAAGTAGAATAATTAATCTTAATAGACAAATTAATTCCTGGCTTTGCTGCCCGAGTTCCGCAAATCTTTTTAAAAAATAGCTTGAGCGCAAACTTTTTAGAAAAAAGTTTGATCAAAAACCATGCTTTAACTAAAACAGAGTGGTCAAGTGGCGCAACAGTTGGTGATCAACCAGCGCAGTGTTGTGCTTGAGCGAAAGCGATGAGATGGCTTGGTTTTGGGCAGCATGATTCATTAGTGAGACCTTAGTGTTCTCTTTAAACCTTTATCTTTGCGCCAAGCAGTTCGATAAAGGCTCTTAACCAGGCAGGGTGGTTTGGCCAGGCTTGAGCTGTTACCAGATTTTTATCCGTAATTACGGGTTCAGACTGCCAATCAGCACCTGCTAGCCGGCATTCTGCAGCACATGCCGGATATGATGTTACCCGATAGCCTTCCAGAACCTTAGCGGCTGCCAGAAGTTGCAGGCCGTGGCAAATGGCTGCTACAGGCTTGCCAGCCGAAAAGAAATCCTGTACGAGTTTAAGGGTATCATCATGCATACGGATGTATTCAGGAGCTCTGCCACCCGGAACAACAAGACCTTCATATTCATTCGCGTTTACTTTAGCAGCAGGGATATCTACCGGAATACGATGCCCGGGAAGCTCAATATAGGTGTCGAGCGTAGTAAAATCATGTACGACCAGTTGCAGCATGTCACCGGCTTTTTTATTGGGTGCCGATATATCCACCTTGTAGCCCAGCATCTGGAGTGATTGCTGAGGTACCTTAACCTCATAATCCTCAGCGCAATCCCCTGTTAGAATAAGGATTTTCTTTGACATATGTTCCCCCCTTACAGTTTCACCAATTTCTGAACTATAGAGTTTTTTCCACAATAACCTGCCCAGTCCAAAAATCAGTGACTAATTAAATGCAACATCATTACATGAAAGAATTATACACATGGTAATGACGTAAAATGTAAGCACAATAACAATAGACTTTAACATTATTAATTTTTTCTATATGCAATTTTTCTCTGCCAATTTAAAGCAATTCTGACAAATAATGAGTATCCTGATACACCACATATATCAAAAATAAGCCTAGAACCAAAAATAAGACTGGAATCAAAAATAAGCCTGGAGAAATTGGTAATTGACCGTTTGACCATAATCAGGTTAGAAAAGTAAAGTTTTCTGGAGATTCCAAATGCTCCTGATAAGTATCCTGCTGCTTCTCTGCTACCGAGAACTCAATAATAAACTCAGTTCCAGAGGTCCTGTTCAACTCGAGTATTCCATCTAGCTGGTCTACCAGGATAGTTACCAGCTGTATCCCTAATGTGTCGGAATCTTCTATATTGAGATTCTCAGGTATACCTGCTCCGTTGTCTGAAATAGTTAGAATGTAATTTTTACTTTTGCACCCTTCATTCTTGCCTTCGATCTTATCATTCTCGAATTTTTGATTTTCTTCCCTGGAAAGCTTAATCCGAATTTCTCCAGATTTTTTGTCTGGAAATGCATGTTTGAGGGAGTTTGATACAAGTTCGTTGACAACCATTCCTAAAGGAACTGCGATATCCATGTCAAAAAAAGTATTTTCCTCGATTTCCAGACACAGATTGATTCCTGAGGCTCCGACATTATAACACCTGAAGAGATCTTCGGTCAGCTTCTGCAGGTATGTTCCGAAATTAAGTGTGCTGACCTCTCGCGATCCATACAGCCCTTCATGAATAAGAGCCATAGAAATAACCCTGTTCTGGCTGTCCTTGAATGCTGCAAGGACTTTTGAAGTGTCATAGCTGTCACTACCTGCGAATTTCTCAGCCTGGAGATCGAGCAGGGATGAGATGACCTGCAGGTTATTTTTTATCCGATGATGAATTTCTTTTTTACGAGCTTCTTCAATCCTTTTTAGCACATTTTCAGCCTTTTTCTTTTCCGTGATATCTTTCATTATACCAAAGACTTTATTTGTGAGATAATTCCCTTTTTGAAGGCAAACAACATGTTCCTCGATATAGATATATTCTCCGTCCTTCCTTCTAAAACGATATTCCAGGTGGAAATTTCTCTTATTTTCAGCGTTTTTTATTTTCTGGATGCAATCATTCATTTTCTGGTTCCAGACTCTTATCTGGTCGTCAGGGTGGACATTATTTATCCATAGTTCAATCCCGATATTCATCAGTTCTTCCTGAGTATATCCTGTGACCTTTTCTATGGCACCTGCCCAGTAAATTCTACCATCCTCAGTATCGTATTCGTATATGAGCTGCCCTGTCTGCTCCGCAATTATACGATACCTTTCCTCACTTCTCTGAAGCCTCTCTTCGGCTTTTTTGCTCTCGGTTATATCTCTGGCAATTATCGAGACTGCTGCAAGCTCTCCGGAGATGTCAAAAATCGGGGAAAGGGTCATTGACACATCTATAATCCTGCCGTCTTTTCTTACCCGTGAAGTTTCATACTGGTGAACCTTTTCTCCCCGCTTAACCATCTCAAGTAATCTTTTTGATTCGTTATCCAGCGCAGATGGTATTAAGAAATCTGCGGGCTTGCCCAGAGCTTCCTCAGCCGAATACCCATAGATTTGCTCTGCCCCTTTATTCCAGCTTGTAATAATTCCGTCAAGCGATTTTGTTATAATAGCATCATTTGATGATTCCACAACATTTGCTAAGTTCTGGATTTTTTCCTCGGATTTTTTACGTTCAATGGAATACTGGATAGAACGTATCAGTAATTTTCCGTCTACCTGCCCTTTGACCAAGTAGTCCTGAGCACCTTGCTTTACGGCATTGATTCCGATTCTTTCATCATTCATACCTGTAAGGATTATGATGGGAATTCGTGAGTTCCTTGCATGAATCTCAAGAAAGGTGTCAATACCATCGCTGTCCGGCAGCCCCAGGTCAGATAATATTACATCAAACGGTTTTTCCTTAAGAAGGTTCAAACCTTCGCTCAGAGTCTCAACTTTTATAAGTTCGTATTGAAAGTTAGCAAACTCTTCAAGCATCTCTTCAATCAGACCTGCATCTCCGGGATTGTCCTCAAAAAGCAGGATCTCGACCTTCTCATCCATAGTCAAACCGTCCTATCCAGCAGGTTATTCTGAACTCATTTCGTTGGCAGCTTTACAATTTCAAGCCAGAAACTCTCTATGGATTTAACTACCTTTATAAACTGATCGAAGTCAACAGGTTTGGTAATATATGCATTGGCATGAAGGTTATAAGATCTCAGTATATCTTCTTCAGCTTTGGAGATGGTTAAAACCACAACAGGGATATTTCTTAGTTTATCATCGCTTTTCACTTCTTCAAGAACCTCGCGCCCATCTTTTTTTGGTAAATTTAAGTCCAGGAGAATTATATCCGGGCGTGGAACATCTGAAAATTCTCCTTCACCACGTAAAAAGGCTATTGCTTCTTCCCCGTCTTCTACAATATGAAGAATGTTCCTGATCTTCGCATCTTCAAAAACTTCTTCAATTAGTCCTATGTCACCTTTACTATCCTCTACTAAGAGAATCTCTACTGGCCTAGTTGCGATGTGGGTTCTCATTTTTCTAACCTTCTTGATTATAGATTATAAAAAATTTCTCAATTTTAAAAGTTTGCTTTTGAAGTCTGCTTTTGAACTTGAACTGGATGTTCGAGACAAACCTTCATTATAAAGTCTTTAGTCTAGAATTGTCACAGGGATCACTGGCAAAGTGAAATAGAAGGTCGAACCTTTACCAGGTTCGGATTCTACCCAGATATGTCCTCCGTGCCTCTCTACAATCTTCTTACAAATTGAAAGCCCTATGCCTGTCCCTGGATATTCTTCTTTTTTGTGAAGCCTTTTAAAAACTTCAAAGATTCTCTCAGAGAATTTAGGATCAATTCCAATTCCGTTATCCTGTACGGAAAATAACCATTCGTCTGCCTTTTTCTTTGCAGAAATTTCTATTTCCGGGGCTTTGTCGCTGCGGAATTTTATCGCATTACTGATAAGGTTCTGAAATACCTGAGCTAGCTGTATGGAGTCAGCCATTACCACGGGTAAAGTACTATAAGATATACTGGCTTCGTTCTCTTTTATGGATACATCTAAATCAAACAATACCTGATCCAGAAGAAGTTTACAATCTGTTGGCTCGAATTCTCTAGCTTTGGTGGTTACTCTTGAGAACTCCAGGAGATCGTTTATCAGGTTTTGCATGCGGGAAGCCCCGTCAACGGCAAAATAAATGTATTTATCAGCCTTCTCGTCGAGTTTTCCCTGGTATTTTCTATGTAAAAGCTGCAGGTAGCTTGCTATCATTCTCAAGGGTTCCTGCAGGTCATGGGATGATACGTAAGCAAATTGTTCCAGTTCTTCATTTGAGCGAGCAAGTTCTTCTAATTTCAATTTTAGCAATTGTTCTGCCTTTTTCTGCTCAGTAATATCGCGGGCTGCTGCAAAAACCCCAATAACTTCACCAGCCTCATCTCGGTAAACCGACGCATTATACAGAACCGGCGTAACATTTCCATTCCTGTGCTGAATCGCAAGCTCATAATCCAGCACCAGCCCTTCTCTGAACACCTGCTGGTATCCTTCTCTGGCTTTTTCAGGCTCTGTGAAATAGTCCGAGAAATCAGCTCCGATTAATTCGTTCCTGGAACACCCTGTAACCAGTTCTGTAGCTCTGTTCACATCAGTTATTTTCCCGTCTGGCCCGATAGTGACAAGAGGATCCAGACTGGTTTCAAGAAGGCTGCGGTTGTAGATATTTGATAACCTTAGGGCTTCTTCCGTTTTCTTCAGTTCAGTAATGTCACGTGCAGCTGCAAAAATTCCAATGATCCTGCCGGACTCGTCTCTGTAAACCGATGCGTTATACAGAACCGGTGTTAAGTGTCCGTTTTGATGTCGAATTTCCAGCGGGTAGTCCCTTACCAATCCTTCCCTGAACACTCGTTGATAACCCTCTCTGGCCTTTTCAGGCTCAGTGAAATAGTCCGAGAAGTCTGTTCCTATTAATTCGTTCCTGGAACACCCTGTAACCAGTTCTGTAGCTCTGTTCACATCGGTTATTTTTCCGTCTGACCCGATAGTGACAAGAGGATCCAGACTGGCTTCAAGAAGGCTGCGGTTGTAGATATTTGATAGCCTCAGAGCTTCTTCTGCTTTCTTCTGTTCAGTAATATCACGTGCAGCTGCAAAAATCCCAACAACCTCACCAGCCTCGTTCCGATAAACCGATGCATTATACAGAACTGGCGTTATGTTTCCGTTTCGATGCCGAATTTCCAGTGGATAATTTCGCACCGATCCTTCCTGGAAAACCCGCTGATAACCTTCCCTGGCTTTTTCAGGCTCGGTGAAGTAGTCCGAAAAATCTGTTCCAATTAACTCTTTACGGGAATAGCCTGTAACGATCTCTGTGGAATTATTCACATCAGTAATTTTACCATCCGGACTAATAGTTACAAAGGGATCTATACTGGCTTCTATAAGGCTACGATTATAGGCATTAGCCAGTTTTAATGCTTTTTCAGCTTTTTTCTGTTCAGTAATATCCTGAACTGTTCCCCTCATCCGAACAGGGATATGTTCTTCGTTAAAAATAACTTCAGCCTGCTCATGTACTATACGCTCTTCTCCACTGGCTAGGATAATTCGGTGATCAATACTGTAGGTTTTTCCGTTTAAAGCTTCTTTAACAGCATTATTTACATACTCCCTGTCCTCTGGATGCACATAACTCAAAAATGAATCGTAAGTTGCTCTAAACTCCTGAGGGGTGCGTCCAAAAATTCGGTAAATCTCATCAGACCAGTATAATTCGTTATTTACTATATTCCAGTTCCAGTTTCCAAGGTGAGCCATTTTCTGAGCTTCAGCAAGATCTTCTTCACTCTCTTTCAATAATTTATAAGCTTTCTCAAGCTGCTCCTTATGCTTTTTTAGCTCTGCTTCAGCACGTTTCTGCTCGGTAACATCAATGTTCATCATGAGGATCATGGGCGAACCGTCAATGTCGGTGAATGGAATGGCATGGCAATCAGCTACGCTCCCGTCAGGGATGTTGCTTTCCCAATGATAGGGCTGACCGGTTTCAATCACTTTATATATTTCACAGAATTCACAGGGCTTGGTGCGCCCATAACAATATTCGTAGCAGTGTCGGTTGCTGGATTCCCCAAACTTTTCACGGAAGCTGCGATTGGCAAAGGCGACGTGATAGTCAGGTGTCATCAGGGATATCAGTGCCGGCAAAGTCTCAAGTACGTCAAAGAGTCGCTGTCGCTCTGCCTGAGCCGCCGCTTGTGCCTGTTTGATTTCAGTTATGTCAATTCCCATCTCCATAACGAGTGTAGATCCATCGAAATCCTTGAACGGATAGTCGTAGACGTCGTAATTGCGGCCATCCGGACCGGTCCACTCCCAGTGATGAGGCGCACCTGTTTTGAACACCTTACAGGTTTCGCAGTTCTCGCAGGGCTCGGTACGCTGGAAAAGATATTCGTAACAACGCCGGCCCTCAGATTTGCCGAAGCGATCTTCGAAGAAACGATTTGCAAACCGCACGTAGTAATCCGGTGAGATCAATGCCACGTAAGCCGGTAGCATGTCCAGCACATTATTCAATCGCTCCCGTTCAGCTTGCACAGCCTCGGCAACCTTACTACGCGCTTCACTCTCGCGCAGTGCCTCCTCGGCTTTCTTGCGTTCTGTAATATCTCTTAAGATTACTGCAAACTTCCCTTTCTCAGGGCTGAATATGTAACTGTCAAGATATCTATCCAGCTCCTGACTAAAAATCTCAATATGTGTTGGCTTACCTGAGAGCGCTACTTCACCACACTTTTCGATAAGCGGGTAGTTTGGGTTATGCAGTATTTCCCGTATAGTCCTGCCCAATGTCTCTTCCCTTTTTAAACCTGTTTGAAGCTCAAAAGCAGGATTTATATCAAGGATACGATAGTCACAAGGCGTACCATCCTTATCATAAATAGACTCTCCAAGGAAGAAACCCTCGGTCATGTTTGTGAAAAGCATCCTATATTGCTTTTCACTTTCATTCAATGCTTCATAAGCCGCCTGGAGTTCTTCCGTCTGAGTCTGCAATTCTTCGGATTGTGCCTGAAGATTCTCGTATGCGTCACGCAAAGTCTCCTCAGCCTGCTTGCGTTCATTGATGTCACGGGCAACATGCACGCTTCCTATAATTTTTCCTTCTGAGTTGCGAAGCGGCGAGACACTAACTATAAAATAACCACCCAGGTTGTCTTCATAAAGCTCAGCTGTATGTTCAAGCCCATCCTCAAGCAGCCGCTTGTGAGGACAAAAAGAAGGCGGCTCATCCATCCCATGCACTGCCTGATAGCAGGTTAAGCCTTTACACTCTTCCGGAGCCACCCCTAATCTTTTTGCCATTGCCTGGTTTGCACGAATAATCCTGTATTCATTGTCAAGTATGGCTATAAGGTCTGGCACGGTATCAAAAGTAGATCCCCAGTGCTGCGTGGCTTGAAGGGCTTTTTCTTCTTCCTTTTTGCGCCTGGAGCTTTCAATCTGCTCCCATGTTCCTTCCTTTTTAACAAGAGCGAACTGATGGTTGAAGGTTACATCAATGATGTCGGTTGCGGTGCATTTATCGAGAGAATAAGTGCATAGAGCCATCATCCGGTAGTTTCCAATTGTGTTATCTACCTGTTCTTCATACTCGACAAACTCGTTCCAGCCTTCTCTTTCCACCCAAAATAAGTTTCCACTCAATCTCAGACCGTCATAACCTTTAGCAAGAGCTTTGTCAAGCTTTTCAATCCAGCCATTAAGCACTCTTTGAGAGTCGAAAATCCCGTCTATTACATACCATCTGTCATAGGGAATAATTTCAATCTGCCCTTTCTCCAGGTAAATATCAATCTCAGGAACAGCTCTTCCAAGCGCCTTTTTTGCCTCTTCTACTTCCAGGGGCTGTGAAGTAACCCACATACAAAATTCGTTATTTTCCAGCCCTGCTTTGAAGTAGGGAACAAGTATGTCAATCAAATCCTGTTTTGTCTGGTAAAACTGGCAGAAGTGTGCCCCCCAGGGCACTTCGCCAACAATGTCAATTCCAGATTTTCTCAATCCTTTTTTCATTCCAACCCTCTTCCCGTTATTAAATCTAATTTTAAAAACCCATACTTGTAAGCTTTCTCAGGTTCCAGAGCCTGACATCAAAATCTCCTATTTGTAATACTCAGCTTTTTAGCTTACCCCTGGCAGAGATTTTAGCCTCAGAGTAATTCTCGTATTCCATATCCCCATTATTTTCTAAACCATGTAAGTCGCCCTTATCACAGGGGTCTGGGAAACTCCATGAGCCCTGTAGCTTAATTTAATGTGGTTTTTCATTAAAAGTGGATTCAGGCATTCTACAAAATAACAAATGGTTTTTGTTTAAACATGCCTATAAGATATATTTTTACTATTATATCCTTTGTGATTTTTTGAGTTATAAAACTATCTATAATAAATATTTAAACATATACATATTTTTCATTGGAAGTTATTGAGAATAAAGCGCAGTAAACAAAAGGAAGTAAAATAAGTAATTATTAAGTTTCGCAAAAATTATTATTTTCTAAAAAGACGTGCAGCCAAAAGTAAAACGGAATTAAAAAATAAAATGCAGTAATTCACACCGCATTTTTAGCACCGCAGTTATATTACTGCAAAAATTACTCTCTTTTTCTTTTCAAATTACGTTCCGCACTCCCAACCGCTCATGTAGCATACCTGTGCTTCTGTAAGTTCGTCGATGCTTATGCCCATTGATTCAAGTTTCATTCTGGCAACATAATTATCGAGTTCCTGGGGTACCCTGTGGACTCCGTTCGGAAGTTTGTTTTCGGCAATATAGCGTACACAGAGAGCCTGGTTTGCAAAGCTCATATCCATGACCTCAGCGGGATGGCCGTCGCCGGCAGCGAGGTTAACCAGCCTGCCTTCGGCTATGACATTGATGCACCTGTCGCCGATATCGTATTCTTTTATGTTGTTTCTTACTGTTCGGACGGTCTTTGCGAGGGAATTAAGGGCTTCCATATCGATTTCCACGTTGAAATGACCGGAGTTTGCAAGGATTGCTCCATCAGGCATGGATTTGAAGTGCTCGGCTGTGAGGATATCACGGTTTCCGGTAGTGGTTACGAAGATTTCTCCTATTTTTGCGGCGTCAGACATTTTCATGACCCTGTAGCCGTCCATCCTGGCTTCGAGGGCTCTTATGGGATCGACTTCGGTAACGATTACGCTTGCCCCGAGACCTGCTGCCCGCATTGCAACTCCACGCCCGCACCATCCGTAGCCTGCAACAACAACGTTTTTGCCTGCAACCAGGAGGTTTGTAGTCCTGTTAATTCCGTCCCAGGCTGACTGGCCTGTCCCGTAGCGGTTATCAAAAAGGTACTTGGTCATGGCATCGTTTACTGCAATTACCGGCATTTTCAGGGCGCCTTCCTTTTCCATAGCATGAAGCCTGTGCACACCGGTAGTTGTTTCCTCGCAGCCGCCAAGGATATTCGGAAGCAGGTCGGTTCTTTCCTTGTGTAATTTAAATATGAGGTCTGCCCCGTCGTCAATGGTGATATCGGGTTTGAAATCCAGGACACGGTCAATCGCTTCATAATATTCCTGGCTTCCGACCCCGTATCTTGCAAAACAGCTTATATTCTTGCGTGTGCCAAGGGCAAGTGCCACGTCATCCTGCGTGCTCAGGGGATTGCAGCCTGTAATTGATACCTCCGCACCGCCAGCAGCCAGTGTCTCTACAAGGACTGCGGTTTTCGCTTCTACATGCAGTGCCATACCTACTTTCAGTCCTTTCAGGGGTTTTTCTTCCTCAAACTTTTCCCTGATAATAGCAAGCACAGGCATGTGGTTTCTTGCCCAGTCCATTTTCATGTTTCCGGATTCTATGAGTTCTTTTTCAGTCATGGTGATCCCGTAATATAGATAGGCGATTAAATTCGATTTTTATCAGGAGAATATAAAGTCGAATATAAGGATGAATACTAAGGTTGAATATAAGGTTGATTTATTCTCGTGGTCTCAGTATTACCTTTCCCGTATAATTTAAATCATTTCCCTGAGTACGAGTTTTTCAGGCATTTGCCCTTGCAATAAGCTCTTCTGCGGCTTTTTGAGCTTCTTCCAGCACCTTCTGCTCGTCGAAAGCCAGTACCCTGTAATCGTCCATCAGGACTTTTCCATCTACAATTGTTGTCCTTACATCGCTGCCTCTTGCAGAGTACACAAAGTGGGAATGAACATCAAAGCAGGGAGTAAGATGCGGTTTTTTCATATCCACAACAATCAGGTCCGCTTTCTTTCCAACTTTCAACATGCCGGCTTCTATACCAAGGGCTTTTGCCCCATTCACAGTACCCATTTCAAGTACCTGTCGTGCAGGAAGGACAGTCGGACTGAAAGTGTTGACTTTATGCAGGAGGGCAGCGGTTTTCATTTCCTCAAAAAGATCAAGGTTATTATTTGAGGCGCAGCCGTCCGTGCCAAGGCTGACATTTACCCCTTTTTCGAGCATTTTATGCACAGGTGCAATCCCTGAAGCCAGTTTCATATTACTTATGACGTTATGGGAGACATTCACCCCTCTTTTTCCCAGAATTTCTATGTCCCCATCCGAGAGCCAGACACAGTGGGCAGCAAGCACATCAGGCCCGAAAAACCCTATGTCCTCCAGAAGGTGCACCGAACATTTTCCGTACCTTTCTTTCATGGCAAGGAGTTCGGCTTCCGTCTCAAGGAGATGAATATGAATGCCTGCTCTGTCCCTGCTGGCTTCCTCCCTGACTTTTGCAAGAAATTCCTCGGAACAGGTGTTCGGAGCATGAGGCCCATACATGGTTTTTATCCTTCCGCCGGCAGCTCCCTGCCAGGCTCGAACAAAGCGCTTTCCTTCCTTAAGGTCGGCTTCTCCTTTTTCTTCGTTCCAGAGCTCTATTAACCCGTGACAGAGTGAAGCCCGAAGCCCTGACACTTCAACAGCTTTTGCGGTTTCATCCATATAGAAATACATGTCTGCAAAAGCAGTTGTCCCTGACCTGATCATTTCCAGACAGGCAAGCAGGCTGCCTTTATAAACATCTTCTGCAGTTAGCTTTGCCTCGGCAGGCCAGATATGTCCTTCAAGCCAGTCTGCAAGCTGCAAATCATCGGCATAACCCCTAAAAAGTGTCATTGCAGCGTGAGTATGCGTATTTACAAGTCCGGGCATCACTACGGAGTGTTTTGCATCAATTACGGTCTCAGCACTTTCGCTTGTCTTTTCCCCGATTTCCGTAATCTTTCCGTCTTCAATGACAACGGTCCCGTTTTTGAGGTCTCCCACTTCAGGGTCCATCGTTAAAACGTAAGCATCTTTTATAATTATGTCAGCCATTTGATCAGATCCATCATGTAATGAAATCGAATTATTAGCTTAAACACGATTTAAAAAGCATTTTCTGATTTTGAATAGTGTAATTAAAAGGTAACTTGAATTAAGAGGTAACTGGAATAAGTGGTTATCCTAAAAAAAGTTGTCCTGAAATTACTGAAATTTCTGAGAATACTGGAATCATATTAAAATCCTGTAAAAAAGAATTCATAAACTCCTGAAAAACCAGAACTTCCCAATGTTGTTTTTTGTAAATACGTTCAACTACCTGTCAATAATACTGTACCCTTGATCAGGAAGAATTATACTACCGGATTTTATCACCCTACCGGGATATACGATTACTCCAGATCCGATTTTAACTCTATTACCTATAGCCGGACCCAGGATATAATATCCGGAATTGGCTATCTCCTTACCGGCGAGAACTTTCACCATTTGTAGATTAATCTTGGGATCACCCTCATCAGGATTCTTCAAAATACAGTCCGTAATAAGTGACCCAGCACCAAGAAAAGAATGATTTCCAACTATAGAATAACGAATGTCGGTGTTAATAACTGAATCATTCATAACACAGCTCATAATAATATTTCTGTTGGCAAGAAGGCTGCTTCGTGCTCCCAAAACTCCAAACCAGACCGTACAACTTGGCTCAAGAACAGCATGATCACCAATATGCCCCGCTGCAATAGTTACGTTTGGTCCAATAACAACTCCGTCACCAATAGTAGTTGGACCTATTATAGTTGCTGTTGGATCTATTTGACAACCTTTTCCAATTTTAACTGTGCCACGGTTTTCTGGTACATATGGTAGATGGGATAGTATTTTTCTAAATCTCGCATACTGGTTTATAAAACCTGTATTTCGCTGGCGTTCTTGGCAATGAATGCCCCATGTAAAATTGGCAAAAAACAGGTGTGTCCAGTGCTTGATAGCGATATAAGATAGCCTTGGCACTTGTAAGTGAAATGGGGGGACTGTAATAGGCGGATTACCTGATAATTTTTGCCCTTTCCCTAATTCTGATGAGGGCAAGGAGAAACAGGGAATAGAGATACTTTCCGTATCTATTACTATGGGTAAGAAATCTTTCTCCTGCGTTCCAGCAGGAAAAAAGAAAAAATCTCCCATATACAAATTTCCCATATGTTCCATACTATGCAGCAGGGATGAGGTATGCTCACTATAACAGGGGTCAGTATCTGAGAATGCTAATCGTGCAGGTTTTCCGGTTGCTGAAGCCCTGTTTAAAAACTCTAGGACTATTTCTTTATTGAAGTAAATATCATCACGGTAAACAAGTGTTGGGGAGGTAGACGGGCTAATTTCTTCCAGTGATGAGATTAAAAAAGGTTTTCCTTTAAATTTTAATTGTGTGAATACGTCTTCCTGATGTTCGAAGATTGTCCTGTTTAATACTGGCAATCTGGCAGCCGGTGATTCGAAGGGGTGGATTACCTGCTTTGTTTCAAGGATATACCTTCTCATCAGTCGATCTACAGTGCCTCTGGAGGTCATCCTGACAATATATGCATGATTTTCTTTAAAGGGTTTGTGACCAGCGCAGTGTCAGCCCTTAAGGATTGATGACTCTAAATGGTTATGGTCGTCTTTATCAGCATTTTACGATAATTTACTTAAGTTTACTAAAGTCCGATCCCTGCTTAAATTCCCGATTTATCAATTCCGGTTTCAAGTTTCAGCGCTTCAAGGTAAAGGTGCATGATTTTCAGCCTTTCTTCGGCAATCTTCTTTGCGGTATCGGTATTTAGCTTCTCAGGAATCGTGAAAGGTTTATACTTCATGTATTCATTAAAGCCTTCAATCGGGTCTTCAATATACACAGTTCTTTTTGAACTCCCCTTATCAACCCCTGTTGCATGTTTCAGCATTCTCAGAGCGCCCATTGAAAGAACAGCTCTGAAAATTCCTACTGCTCCAAGGGCATCAAGACGGTCGGCATCCTGCAAGATCCGGGCTTCGAGAGACTCCGGAATCTCTCCTGCACTGAAGCGGTGAGTCAGGATGCAGCCCTTAACTGCTTCAATGACCTCTTTTCCCAGCCCTGCTTTTGAGAGGAATTCTGAGGCTATATCGGCACTATAGACGGCATGATCCCCTCCTTCTTCATGCTCCTTAATTACGCCGACATCATGGAGAAGAGCTGCAAGCTGAAGAACGAGAGGATCTCCCCCTTCTACTTTCTGGATCTCAAGGCAAAGGGCTTCTACCCGGCTTATATGTGACATATCGTGGGAACTGGGTTCTCCTTCGAGGAAAGAAGCCACAAATTCCCTCGTTTTCTCTATCAGGTCCATATTCAGTATTCCACTTCTGCAGCCATGGCTTTAAGGTTTTCCTGAATCTCGGAAATCGCTTCGGAGAGGGATCTTTTATTGTCATAGGTCGTAATTAATTTCACAAGTTCCTCTTTCCTCTCCTTTTTCAGTTCCACTCCTAGCTTGATCATGTTATCAAGTGCCCGCGTGAGATTGTCAACTATCGAGATTGTAGCTGTCCTTGAAGTCCGTGAGAGAGGGTTCAGGTCGATGGTTATAACGGTCTTTTCCATTTCCACGAGTTTCTCACATCGATCTCCGTCTTCCAGCGGGACGAGCACAACATCTGCGGAGTAAATTCCCCTGCTCTCTACCAGCCGCCTATTGTGAGAGAGTTCAAGGGTAGCATCTGGATTTTTCCCGAGTACCTCGGAAGCCCCATTGGCTTTAAGCTGTTCTATAATAAGGTGCACCCTTGTCTCTGTCCTGTGAAAGAGATTCACCTCAAGTTTTGCCCCCGTAACATCCGCAAGAGCTACAACTTTATCAGGAGCAAGGGCTGCGACATTACCGTTTACAGAAATTACAGGGTTCTTTGCCAGAAGCAGGGCTGCAACTGCCGCCCTTTCAGCATACAGTGCAGACTTGGTACTTCGCTCGCCTATGAGGTAATCAAAGCTTTCACCTCTTCCCTGGGCAATCAGCCCCTGAATGCTTGTAATTCCCATTTTTACCCCGGCTGCAATCTTTTCACGGGCAAGCAGGGACTCATACCTTGGGTGGTCTTTGGGTATCTCGGTCATAACGGTCGCTTATCTTTTTTTATTTTAGTTTCTCGTACTTTTTTACTTACAACTTCAAATCCGTAAATGAAATTTTCCAGCTCAATGTAATTGCCTGAGTTCAATATAATTGCCTGATATTTCGAGGCACTGCGTGAGGAGTCAAACAAGTACCCAGATAATCATGCAAATAATCAATTCAATATGCAAATCAATTAAGTAAATTCAGTACACGCAAAATATTTACTCTAATAAACCTTCAGAACTGTGCGTCATCTATTTGATTCAAGTTTTCTTCATCTACTTGATCCAAGTTTTCTATTTCCATTCTATTAAAGCTGTAGGGGAATCAGTTAAGTAGCAGATTTTCTGTAAATTCTCTTTTGCGAATATATTTTTGTAAAGATTTTGAATTTTTCCTGATCTGTATGAAACTGCTTTTCCTGGGTTCACTCATTCATTAACCTCGGCACACAGGTACTTATGCCGTATTCCAGCACCTGCCCGAATTCCTGAAGGGCTTCGTAGAGAGAGAATTCATGGGGGTAAGGAGCAATTGCAAAAACCGTGTCTCCAAGCATTGCCTGGGAGGCAAATCCTCCACTTGCGTTTGCAGCTTCGATCACATCTTTTGCTCTGCTGCTCATAAGGCCTGTTTTGCTGGCAAACGTTTTAGCCTGTTGCATGAAATTCTCAAGCGTGGGCTTTTTAAGCAGCTCGGACATGGCTGCTTTCCCTGCGCTGTTAATTCTTGCGGTTGTGGCTTCGTCCCTCAGAACCAGATCGGTAGAGATCTCGCCAAGTACAATACAGAAAACCCTGGCTTCAGGAGCCGGAATCCTGTCCACAAGCCCGTACTCGGGCCCACCCGGCTGCAGCCTGATTACCACTCCACCGCTGGACTGGGCAGCAATATCCCCAAGCCCGCTCCGGTTGACAACCTCAGCCACATGGGCATACTCAGTCAGGCTCTTTACGGTCTGGTTAAGGGAAAGTGCCCTGTTGAGGGCATAGGCTGTACCGAGAGCTCCTGCACCTGAAGCTCCGAATCCGCATCCGGTCGGGATCTCTGCCCAGCTCTTTATCCTTACAGGCACGTCAGTCATCATCTCTGCGACTGTACGGCTGGTTTTGCCTTCAACCCTTTTTCCGTTAAGGAAGATTTCGGTTTCTTCTACAGACTCCCCTACCTTTACTTCGGTGGTAACGCCTCCGTTCAGGACGATTCCGCAGCCTGTAGAACCCTTACGATGAGGATTTTCGTGTTCGTGGATCTGGAAAAAACCTGTAATATGTCCCGGAGCATAGGCTTTTGCCAGAAAGTCTGCTCCTTCACTCTCATATGTATACATGGAAAACGCCTTTTTTACAATTTCAATCATTTTTTCAAAGTTCGTTCCTGTTTTGCAAAGTGCTTTGCAGAATACATCCGGATCTTTGTGAAATATTCCGGAGTGCTCGGCAATACATGGGATGTTTGTTTTTTATCAGAGCATTTACTTCACGAGAGTTTTTGTTTTAACAGTTCAGCTACCTCTTCAAGGATATAGGCTGCAAGTTTGCGTTTATTCCCGCTTACGTGCCTGGGTTCGCTTTTTTTCCTTCCAACCAGGTACAGTTCATTTTCCTCGGTGCCCATTCCGCCTTTTGCAACGTCGTTTGCTGCAATTAAGTCCAGTTTTGAGGCTTTAAGGGTTGAGCTTGCCCTTCTTAAAAGTTCCTGCTTTTCAACCCCGGTTTCAGCCTTGAAGCCTACAATTATAAGGTCAGGATACTTTTCACGACATTCTTTTATCAGCTTGCGGGTAGGTTTCAATCTCAAAACAAGTTCTTCCCCTGATTTGATCTTTTCGGGAGAAGGCTCGGCTGTATAATCCGCAATCGCTGCCGAACTGATCAGGACATCGTATCCATTTTCAAGCTCCAGGAGCACAGCCTCAGTCATCTCAGCAGCGCTTTCTGCAAAAATTTCCCTGATTCCCGCAAATCCGAGCCTGTCCCGATGAACAAGGGTTACATCAGCTCCATTGCGGTAAGCCTCAAGGGCAAGCTCCTTTCCTGTTTTGCCTGAAGCTCGGTTCGTCAGAATGCGGATAGGGTCGATGCTTTCGGCTGTTGAGCCGCCTGTGATGATTACCTTCCGGTTCTCAAGGGTTTTGCTTCCCAGTACCCTTTCTACTTCGAGCACGATTTCTTCATTTGCTGCAATTTTTGCGATGCCTTCTTCCAGCCTGGGACCGACGATCTGGATACCCCAGCTTTTCAGTTTCACCAGATTCTCAGCTACAGCCGGATGCCTGAACATGGATTCATGCATCGCAGGAACTACCATCACAGGCACGCCAGAGCCAAGGGCAGTTGTTGCAAATGAGGTTACAGGGGTATCGTCTATCCCGAATGCGATTTTTCCCACAGTGTTTGCTGTTGCAGGAGCTATAAGAAGAAGGTCTGCCCTTCCCTTGAGCCCGCAAAACTCCACATGCTCAACCCTGCCTCCGAGTTCGGTAATTGCAGGGTTTCCTGTAGCATAGTGCAGGGCATCAGGATGCAGTATTCGCGTGGCAGCCTCTGTCATGACAGCATGAACTTCAGCTCCGTTTCTTATCAGTTCTCTTGCAAGCTCAACGGTTCTTACCGCCCCAATGCTCCCTGTAACTCCAAGAACTATGGTTTTCCCAGCAAGAGATGAGCTTTTCTGTTCCTGAATCCAGAGTGTTGGATGGAAATTTTCGGGTTTGCGCCTGGCAGTCTTTTGCCTGTCCTGTTTATCCTTTTCATCTACTCGGTCCGGTTCTTTTTGACCGGGATTTTCCCTGTTCGGTTCCTTCTGGTCCGCCAGGTTTTGAGTGTCTTCCAATGGGGTTTTCATTCAGGCACCGGAGTAATCTATAAAGCTAATAAACTAAGCTAGTAATCTGGACAATAACTTCTTAAATCGATTTGCTTTTCAGAAAACACTCCTGAAAGCAAAGTGACATTCAATACGATATTCTTAAAACTTTCGAAATACAAAGGATTAAAATCATAGAGAAGCTTTATAGAGATGCTTTAATTTCTTAATAAGTATGAGTTATGAAATAGAGATCTGAATCCAGGCTGTTGCGAATTAAATACCAGCCGCAGGATTTACTGATTCTTATTGACGCTAGAGAGTGCTCGGGAAGGCACAATGAACGACAAAAAAACAAAAAAAGAAACTTCGGAAATCACAAAAAAGGGACTGGGTACGCTTATAGGGAAGATTTCAGGAAAAGAGCAGCTTGAGCTTGAGATAGACCGGCTCGAATCTCAGATTGTTAGATTGGAACTCGACCTGCAGAGTGCAAAAAGCCAGCTTGAAAAGAAAGAGGCTCTTGCAAGGCAGGCGGTTGCGGACAGGCAGGAGGCAGAGGCTCTTTTAAACCAGGAACGTATTCGGATTCAGACCCTCTCCCACGAGCTTGAAACCCTCAGGTCTGAGTCCGAGGGCAAACTGAAGTTTCGGGGAATTGAGACTTTGAGCCCGCAAGCGGTTCAGGTTTATCTTTCCAGACTCAGATCCTTCCACGCCCCTGCAGATGACCTGCTCACTGTTTACCAGCCCTCGGGTACCAGGCTTTCAGAAATAATGAGTGAAAAAATACTTGAGCGTGTAGAAGAGGAATCCCGTGCGCTTCTTGACAGGCTTGAATCCGAAACCGGCGTTGTGCTTTTCTATGATCTTCACCGCATGATCTGCGAGGCTATAGCTCCTCCACTCCCGATTGCTTCCCCTACCTGGCAGCTCGGACACAATTTTGAGGTTTCTTTGCTTGAGGAAAGTTTGAGTAAGGACTGCCGAATACTTATCCTTATCCTGCATGCAGGCGAATCCTTCATTGGCTTTACTCCCGATGCGCGGGTTTTTGACACCAAAGAGCTAATCCGCAGCAGTGTAAAGGAAAGGCACAGTAAAGGAGGTTTCAGCCAGCGCCGCTTCGAACGCCTCAGGGAAGAGGATATTGCGCATCCTGTCGATAAAGTCGTCGAGGCTCTGGATAGGGTTCTTGAAGAAGACAGGTCTATTGACTTTGTCATTCTGAGCGGGGATTTTCAGCTAATTGGGGAAATCCGGAGGCGTCTTCCACTTAACCTTGAGGTAATTGAAAAGCCCTCTGACATCAGGGTCGAAAAAACAGGCGGGGAAGAAATACTAAGGACGGTCTTGAGCTCAAGAAGGTATTTGTTGTGAAATATTGAAGGTATGTTTGCTATAAGAGCTGAGGTCAAGACGACAGTGGAAGATATACTTGACACTTTTCAGAACATGAGAATTAAGACTAAAAAGGTTATCCGACTTATCTTTTTGTTTCATGTAATGCAAAGTCCCCTTAGAAAGCTCTAACTTTTTTCAATGAGAGTTTGAAATTTTGAGAAAAACATAATTTCTGTACCAAAAAATTCTAAATTAAGTGGAGAAGAGACCAGTTCCTATCTAAAAAAATGACAACAGGATGACCATTCACGGACAATCAGTAAGAAAGTTACTGAATAATAATTATCAATAGTTTTTTATACTATTGCTTTTATGTAACTCTTGCAGGTCGACCGGTCTACTTATTACACGAAAGAATTTCCTCCTTAAATCCCCCTAAACTGTTATAATAAGTACAACCCATCAATACCGTGATTATCGACCTGTCAATCCTCCTTCTTATGGAATAGAAAATTAAATTTGGGACTGTAATCTTAGCAGCAATAAATTAGATCAAAGGAAGTTTTGGGATTGGCTCGTAATTTAAGTTCTTGTTCTATGATTTGCTAGAGACTGGTTTAGTGACTCCTTACTTTTAGGTGCAGTCCCAACAGGTTAGGTGCAAAGCAGAAATGTTTGTTACAATTAAATAATATTCTAGAATTTTTGATGATAAAAATGCAAATGATAAAAAATGAAAATAAAATAAACTTTAAAAAATTGACCTCCGAATCTATAGAACTTGGTATACTTCTTACATTTGTAGGGGGATTTCTTGATGCTTACACATTCGTAGGGAGGGGCGGGGTTTTCGCCAATGCGCAGACTGGAAATGTCGTGCTCATGGGTATAGAAGCTGCAACAGGAGAATGGGGAAAGGCAGTACTTTACGCAGTACCTATTCTGGCATTTATTGTGGGAGTAGTAGTTGCCGAGACAATTAAAAAACCTTCAATGCGGCTTTTAATACCGGATACCGAAAGAGCAGTTTTAATTCTTGAGATTGCAGTCCTTTTTATCGTAGGTTTTATACCTTATACAGGTCCTGATATGATGGTAACTGTTGCAATCTCATTTGTAGCTGCTATCCAGTTCTCTGTATTTCGCAAACTTGACGGTTCCCCATACAACACAATCGCGATCACCGGAAATCTACGATCTGCTACCCAGGAAGCCTATCTTGCTGTCACAAGAAAAGACTATAAATCGGCTTTTCAAGCAGTCCGTTTTTCTATGATTAACCTCTCGTTTTTAGCAGGAGCTATTCTGGGAGGATTGCTTACTTCATTTATTGGGGTTAAAGCAGTGTGGGTTACTGTAATTGTGCTAATTTGCCCTGTAATATTGCTCAGCACAGACGAATACAAGAGTAAGAATGTTCGTATTGATGCTAAAGGCTCAGGGGTTTAATAAGAGATAAATCAGTGAATTGTCTGACAAAAAAATTCATAAATTACTGAAAAATGGTCAATGGATATGAGAGAAGATTCATGGATTATTGACAAGAAATTAAGATGAGCAGCTAGATGGTTTTTCCGTAACATATATCAGCTTTCAATGCAGGAAAAGTAACAATGGCAAGAGACAGAAGAGATTATTATTATCGTCAGGCAAAAGAGGAAGGCTACCGATCCAGGGCTTCCTTCAAACTTAAACAGATCAATGAAAAACATAAGATTATCAAGCGGGGAGACACGGTTGTCGATCTGGGGGCAGCTCCGGGCGGGTGGCTTCAGGTTGCAAAGGAATTATCCGGGGGAAAAGTTCTTGGTGTGGATTTGCAAAGAATTCAGCCTATTGAGGGAGTCGAGACAATTCAGGGCGATATAAATGCTGAATCCACAATTAAAAAGATTATTCAAATTGTTGGGCCAAAAGGAGCCGATGTGGTGCTCTGTGATGCAGCCCCTAACCTGTCAGGAAACTGGTCCTATGACCATGCAAGGTCAATCGAGCTTGCAACCTCGGCTCTGGAATGTGCAAAAAAAATTCTCAAGCCTAAAGGAAATTTCGTTGTGAAGGTCTTCCAGGGAGATATGTTTGGCGACTATATGCAAAAGGTAAGGGATAATTTTGTCCGGACAACAGCTTATTCTCCTAAAGCCTCACGCTCCCAGAGCGCGGAAATTTATGTTATAGGAAAGAAATTCCTTACAGCTCCGCTCAGGAAAGGAAATGAATTCGTTGTAGATATCGAGAAGCTGGGTTCAAGTGGAGATGGGGCTGTGCTCATTGAGGGTTTTGTTGTCTTCGTAAAGGATGTCGAGATAGGAGAAAAGGTTAGGATTAAAATAACAGATGTGAAGCCGAACTTCGCTTTTGCTGATGTCGCAGAAAGGCTTGGAAAAACCGAGAAATCTGGTTGAAAACCGAAAAACCTGATTAATTTATTAAATGCTTAATTAAAAATAATTAAATGTTCGTTAATAAAGTGAACTGTAGAATTAAAGTAATAAAAAGCCTAAAAGTCAAACAGTAAAAAGTATAATATTTTCCAAACACGGTGATCCGGTTGATTGATCTTCACACTCACACGATTTTCAGTGATGGGGAACTTATCCCCAGCGAGCTTGTCAGGCGGGCGGTCATTCACGGCTATAAGGCTATTGCACTTACCGACCATGCCGATTACACTAATCTCGAACAGCTTATAGAAGCTGCAAAGAAAGCAAAATACCTGGAAGAAGAATGGGATATCCGTGTTCTGTCCGGTGTTGAGCTGACGCATGTCCCTCCCCGCCAGATCGCTCCCCTTGCAAAGAAAGCAAAAGGGTTGGGCGCAGAAATTGTGGTCGTTCACGGGGAAACCATAGCCGAGCCGGTTGCCCCTGGAACAAACGCAGCAGCGGTCGCCTGCGAATATGTTGACATCCTGGCTCATCCGGGGCTGATCTCCGAAGAAGATGTCGAGACTGCTAAAGAGAACAATGTCTGCCTTGAGATTACGGCCCGAAATGGGCACAACCGGACCAACGGCCATGTTGCAAGGATCGCCCTCGAATTCGGAGCAACGCTTCTGGTGAATACAGATACACATGCTCCTGAAAACCTTATCACAGATGAAGCTGCCCTGAAAATCGCAATGGGAGCCGGGCTTACCGAAGCAAGGGCAAGAGAGGTATTAAAAGCATCTGCGAGGAAGATCGCAGAAATTGTTTGAACTGTGGTTTTTGGCTTTATACCTTGCTCCCTATTTATCAAGAGATATATTTTTGGCTCTGTAGAAATCCTTAATTTAATCCATAATAATTCTATTACTTTTTTGTTTATATTATAGACTATTAGTTTAACTTTTATTTCTTTTACTTGATTTCTAACCTTTCTTGCTCTTAATATTT